>Ga0315295_10000518_pt1 | contig 33593 bp, 26 predicted proteins | sample YL17G14_0_MG_FD_204453 | JGI IMG/M metagenome (GOLD analysis project Ga0315295, IMG submission 204453) | Sediment microbial communities from Yellowstone Lake, YNP, Wyoming, USA - YL17G14_0 | ecosystem: Environmental > Aquatic > Freshwater > Lake > Sediment | place: USA: Wyoming | collected...
TTGTTCTCGGGAGTGGTAAAGTCCCGGCGGGCTTCCTGGTCTTCAAAACCTGTGGCGGGTCGCGTTGCGGGCCGCGGTGGGTTCGACTCCCATCCACTCCCGCTGCACTGGTATGTGTGGCGCGACCGCTCAGACGTCAGTGCAAACGGCCGGTTCCCGAACAATCCTAATAGCCCGGCGCTTTCGAGTGCCAGGCGGCAGTGCTATTGGCCGCCAGAGGTGACGCATGCCTTATCCTGAGACCGAAATCCTCAACAGCCTGGTGGCGCGTGTGTTCCGCATTGAGGACGTCACGCTTGGCGAGCCCGCACGCGGCATGATCGCGCGCTACCGCGGTGAGCTGCTGTACGAGGATTCGGAGGCCGCCTACGACCAGCTTGCGCAGTCCCTGCAGGCATTCGACATCACGCCTCTCTTCCGGATGGATGAGGGCCGACCGGTGATCTACCTCGTGCCGCGCAAACCTGAAGCCAAACCCGCGCGCTTGTCGGTCAACGTCATCCTCTTCCTGCTGACAGTGCTGAGCGTAATGTTCGTTGGGGCGCAGCCGACCGGCAGCATGCCGACCGATCCCATCGGACAGCTGTGGTTCATGGCGCGCTCATTCCTATCGGGCTGGCCCTATGCTGTCAGCCTGATGTCGATACTGTTGGCGCACGAGTTTGGGCACTACCTGATGAGCCGCCATCATCACACGCGGGCCACGCTCCCCTATTTCATTCCTCTGCCACTGCCCCCGCTGGGAACAATGGGCGCCGCGATCCTGATGCAGGGTACACCGAAAAACAAGCGCGTGCTGTTTGACATCGGCGTCGCGGGTCCATTGGCAGGAATCGTTGTGGCAATACCTGTGCTGCTTCTGGGGCTTTCCCTCTCGCACCTTGACGTAATCCAGGGAGTTGACGGCATGGTGCAAATGGAGGGCAATTCACTGCTCTACCTGGCAGCCAAGTATCTGACCTTCGGTCGGCTCCTGCCCGCGCCGGCGGACCTCGGCGGGGTTTCGCCAATCGTGTATTGGTTACGCTACTTCTTCACGGGCCGTCCGATTCCTCTTGGCGCCACAGACGTTTTCATCCATCCGGTTGCCTTCGCGGGCTGGGCAGGCTTGTTGGTCACAGCGCTGAACCTCATCCCTGCAGGCACGCTTGACGGCGGGCATGTGATCTACGCCCTTTTCGGGGAAAAGGCCCGGCGGGCGTACCCGATCATCCTGGTGGCGCTCCTCAGCCTCGGGCTTTTCTGGAATGGTTGGTGGATCTGGGCAGTCCTTCTGCTTTGGCTCGGCCGTGTGCATGCCGAGCCGCTTGATCAGATCACGCCCCTCGATCGCCCGCGGCTCGCGGTTGCTGCCCTCACTATGATCATATTTGTCCTTACTTTCAGTCCCGTGCCATTTTCGATCTTCAGCGGCGTATGAACAGTCGCTGCGCACCGCGTTGGAAGACACCGGCCATTTCCCTGCTGGTTCTCATCGCGCTTACGGCGTGCCAGCCATCGAAGCTGCAACCGACCGTGGCTGCCTCAACCGCAGCTGCACCCCGTCCCACTGGCACTGCACAACCGAGGCTTCGTCCCTCAATCCCGGCGGAATCGCTCAGAGGCGTTGGGATCCAGATCTGGCATCCCTGGTTTGGTGTTGAAGCCAGTCTGCTGGAATCACAGGTTGCCGAATTCAACAAGGAGAATGACTGGGGAATCACGGTCCGTGCCAGCGGCAAGTCGAGCTTCACGGAACTATACAACAGCTTGACCACCGCGCTGCCCGGCACGGATGCCCCCCAGCTTGTGATTGCACTTCCGGAGCAGTCGATCATCTGGGACGCGGGCGGATATGTGATCGATCTGACCGACTACATTGGTGATCCAGTGTACGGGCTGAGCAAGGAGGAGGTCAGCGACTTCGCTCCCGTTTTCTGGAACCAGGAACTGGTCGCGGGCAGGCGCCTTGGCGTGCCGGCACAGCGATCTGCCAACTTCCTGATCTACAACCAGAGTTGGGCGCGCCGACTGGGATTCGAGCAGGCGCCTGGGACAGAAAGGCAATTCCGCGAACAGGCCTGCTCAGCCCACGAGGCGCTGGTGCGTGATGATGATCCAGTGAATGACGGCAGAGGAGGCTGGCTCGCTCGCACCGACTCGATGACATTCCTGTCATGGATGATGGCGTTTGGTGGTGGGGTACTTGACGGCGGCGGTTACAGATTCTTGACTCCGAAAAACCTTGAAGCAACGGCATTTGTGAAGCAGCTTTATGACGACGGATGTGCCTGGCTGCCGCAGAACGATGACGAACGCGCGGCGGCTTTCGCAGACCGAAGCGCATTGTTCGCGACCGCAGGGCTGGAGGAATTGCCTGACGTCGGGCGCGCGATGGCAGCGGCTGAAAACACGGACGCTTGGACTGTGTTGAGCTTCCCCGGTGCCGAGCAGGCTGGATTGGTGGCCTACGGCTCATCATTCGTGGTCATCAAATCGACCCCGGAGCAGCAACTGGCCTCATGGCTATTCATCCGATGGTTGCTCTCAGCGGATAGCCAGAAGAGGTGGGTGGAGGCAACCGGCCTCTTTCCACTACGGACCTCCATACTGGATTTGCTTGGAGCATATTCCCAGAGTCATCCCCAGTGGGCAGCCGCGGTTACGTATGTGCCGGAGGCCCACATCCAGCCACAGTTGGCCTCGTGGCGCCAGGTCCGCGTGATGCTGGGCGATGGTTTCGACGCCATGTTTCGATCCAATACGCCTGCGGGTCGCGTGGCGGAGATCCTGGCCATCATGGATAGAACCGCCAGCGACTTGGCCCAGTAATATGCTCATCGTCCGACCGCGCGGGATATGCGCGCATCAGCAGTAGCACGTCCGCGGAGCGCCATTGCCAAAGTCCATATCGGCTGCAACCCTGCTCGTGTTGAACGCCTATTGGGCGGGTTTGTCGTTCATGTGGAATGCACTGCATCCCATTGTGCTGCCCGCGCTGCTGGTGAATTTCGTCCCAGCCGATAGCAAGAATACCTATCTCGGACTGCTCACGTTCGCGGGCCTGGTGATCGCGATGGTGCTGCAACCCATAACCGGAGCACTGTCAGATCGCTGGGCCTCCCGCTACGGGCGCCGCCGCCCACTAATGGTCATCGGCACGTTGTTTGATTTCATCTTCCTCATGATCCTGGGATGGGCCGGTGGATTCGCCTGGCTGCTGGTGGGCTACGTAGGTCTGCAGATCAGTTCGAACACCGCCCAGGGGCCGCTACAGGGGCTGCTGCGGGACCGAGTGCCTCCGCATCAACTTGGCGTCGCATCATCGGTAAAGGTATTTCTGGACCTCGCAAGCTTGGTCGCGGCCTCGCTGGTTGCAGGACGCCTGATGGATCCAGGACCGCGTGGAACCCTGCCTGTGATCCTTGTCATACTGGGGCTGCTGCTTGCCTTTGCCGCCATCACTATCGTGTTCACACGCGAGGAACCCACCGGGGACCCGGCGCGAGTTCATCGCGAAGTGACCTTACTTGGAGAGAAGACTGAAGCCAGGCCTAGCGCAGCATACTGGTGGCTCATCGCTGAGCGAGGGGCATTTCTGCTCGGCATCTACGGTCTGCAGGCTTTTGGGCAGTACTATCTGCAGGATGCCCTTCGAGTTCCGGATCCGGCGCAACAGACCGGGAACTTGCTGGCAATCATTGGAATGGGCACGATCGCTTTGGTACTGGCAGGAGGCTGGCTTGCAGACAGATTCGGCCCGAAGCGGCTTCTTTGTGCGGCAAGCGCGCTGGCAGCCCTGGGAATGCTGCTGATGGTGCTCACGACCGACCTTCAACAGCTGTATGTGATCGGCTCCATAGTCGGAGCGGGGATTGGGCTCTTCCTGACATCAAACTGGGCACTTGCCAACCAGATCGCGCCGCAAGACCAAGCTGGCAGATTTCTGGGTCTCACCAACCTGGCGACTGCAGGCGCAGCGGCCCTTGCACGGCTGGAGGGACCGGCCGTGGACCTGCTTAATTCCGCTCGGCCAGAGGCTTGGTTGGGATACAGGGGGATCTTCGTCTTTGGTGCCATCTGCATACTGCTGAGCACCTGGTTCCTGACGAAGGTTAGATGAACCGGTTTGACCTTCTCCGGGTTGTACGGGGAAGGAAGAACGGGATTGGCGAGAGGCGGAAAACCGGCCTGCAGCATGCAACCCGCGCAAGCTGGCATCGTATATATGGGTAGACGGCCGCAGGAGCAGCTGTGAAGGACGAATCATCACTGGTCGTGCAAGCACAACATGGCAGCGAGGAAGCCTTCACCGAACTTGTGGAGGCCTACCAGACTCATGTCTATAACCTGTGCTACCGCATGCTCGGCGAGACCGAATTTGCCGAAGATGCATCGCAGGAGACCTTCTTGCGCGCCTTTCAACATCTTCACCGCTACGACCATGGGCGGCCATTTGGCACCTGGCTACTCTCCATCGCTGCGCATTACTGCATTGACCGCCTGCGGAGGCGCAGGTTCTCATTCACATCCATGGATCAGGATGACGACGGGGGTGGCCTGGAGCTTCCAGATGCCGATGCGCCAAATCCTGAACTTGAGACTGTGCGCCACGAGCAAAGGGAACAAATGCAGAGCTTCCTGCAGCAATTGAACGCCGTGGACCGCTCTGCCATTGTCCTGCGCTACTGGCACGACTATTCGGAGGCTGAGATCGCTGACACTCTGCACCTTACTGTGAGCGCCGTAAAATCCCGGCTGCATCGGGCACGACGCGAACTGGGAAGCCTATGGCAGGAAGAAGGCATTCGCAGCAATCAAAAAAGGAGGCCCCATGAATCACCAGCCTTTTGAGGATTGGCTGCTGGAGGATGAGGCTCTCACCATTCAACAGGAACGCGAATTGCAGATCCACTTGCGGAGCTGCACCACGTGCGCCGCGATTGCCAGTTCGAACCTGGCTCTGCATTCGAGGCGTCTGATCGCACCCCCACCCGGGTTCACGGACCACTTCCGCTCACGGCTGGTTGACTGGCGGCGGGAGCAGCTTCGGCGGCAAGCACTGGGTACCATCGTGCTGGTTCTTGCAGGCCTTGGCCTGCTGTTTGCTGTTGCCGGGCCCGCGATGTTGCAGGCGGTGCAGTCACCTGCGGCGTGGCTTACGGAGGTCACGACATATCTCTTGTCCCTGTTCACCTTTCTGAGCGTGTTCGGCCACGTGGGCGGCATTCTGCTTCGCACTCTGCCGAGCCTTCTCCCACCATCTGCCTGGCTCACCGTTCTTGTTGCAGGCTGCGCCCTCGGGGCGCTCTGGATAGTTTCGATGCGGCGTCTTGCAAGAGCACCGCAAGGAGTCTGAGCAATGAAGAAGATGATCTGCTTTCTGGTTCTCGCAGTGCTGTTGCTGATTCCCGGCCGCTCCGCATTCGCAGACGACGGTTCAATGGGTGACCGCGTAATCATCGGTCACAACTTCGCACTCCGCAGCGGTGAGAAGGTCGATGGGGACCTCGTGGTCATAGGCGGAGAGGCAACCATCGAAGCTGACGCCACGGTGGAGGGAAATATCGTGGTCATCGGAGGGAGCCTGCGGCTGGATGGTGAGACCACGGGATCCGCTGTAGTCATCGGCGGTAGTGCCTCCCTCGGGGCAACCAGCTCCGTGCAGCAGGATCTGGTGGCACTCGGCGGTGAGTTCCAGAGGGTCGAGGGATCCCTTATCGGGGGTGACATTATCACCAGCCTTGACATAGCCACCGATAGACTGCCTCGAAGGACAGTAGTCCCCACCCCGACATTCCCGCCGGAGTCCGATTTCCGATTCGACTTTGGCCCGCTGGGGACAATTGCAGTTGTATTCTTCCAGGCAATTGCCCTGGGTGCAGTGGCGATGCTTCTCACCGCTTTCGTCCATCCGCAGTTGGACCGCGTGGCGCAGGCTGTTCAAGCACAGCCATTCGCCGCCGGCAGTTTCGGATTGTTGACCGTTTTCCTTGCCCCTCTGGCAATCGTAGTGATGGCGATTACGCTTATCCTCATCCCTCTGGCTTTGGCAACGGTAATCTTGCTGGTTCTGGCCTGGTTGTTCGGCATCGTTGCTCTCGGCCAACTGGTCGGTGAGAGGCTGACACACGCCATGCATCGATCGTGGGAGCCCGTGCTCTCTGCCGGTTTCGGGGCCCTTGTGCTGGGAATCGTGCTCGGTGCCTCCAACCAAGTACCATGCGTGGGCTGGCTGGCGTCGGTACTCATTGGCCTGATGGGATTGGGCGCGGCAATCATGACACTCTTCGGCACGCGGTCACTCAATCGCGGGCCATTGACAGCTGTAGCTGCCGATACGGGGAGTGAGGGTGGTGCACCGCTGGGTCCGGTGACCTAGCTGGCCTCCTCCCGCGGGCAGCGCCCCTCAGGGAAAAACTCCGAAAAAACCTGCATGTTATAATGACCCGCCTCGGCAGGGCTGCCGAGGCGGGTGCGTAGACGTCGCGAGGTCGCATGCTTCCCAAAGTCGAAGTCCCGAATACCCCGGTACACAATGCTCCGCCCCCACTGATCGAGCTGAAAGGCACGCACAGCGAGATTGGACGCCAGATGGGTGAGGCGCGCCGCGAACAGATCCAGCATAGCGTCGCCAATGCGCGGTCGTTGATCGACCAGACATATGATCAGCTGGAGCTGACGTGGGATGGGGCACAGATCCAAGCCCGCAAGTATCTCCCCTTCGCCGAGGAACGCTATCCGCAGTACGTGGATGAGATGCGCGGCATCGCCGAGGGTGCCAACGTCGAGTTCGATGACGTATTGGCTCTCAACACGATGGAGGCGGTCACCATGGACGCCCTGCACCTTACGCGCTGCACGAGCTTTGCCGTCAATGAGCAGCGCACGGCGGACGGGCACATCCTGGCTGCCCACACGGAGGACTGGATCCCCGAGGATGAGGACGATGTCTTTGTGGTCCTGGTCAAGCCGATCGATGAAGCGCCCTTCCTGGCTATGACGTACGGCGGGCTTCTTCCCAACGTGGGCTTCAACGCCCATGGGATTGCCCAATTAATCGACAGTGTGTATCCCTCCGACTCACGCATCGGCATCCCACGGGTTGTGGTGGCTCGTGCTGTGCTGACGTCGCGGCGCATCTCGGGAGCCATCGGCCGAGCGCTGGTCGCGCGCCGGGCCGCAGGCTACAATCACCTGCTCATCCACGACAGCGGCGAGATGTATTCCATCGAGGTGTCGGCGACGCGCTTCGAGATTCTGCATGGTACCGATGGATACATCGTTCACACGAACCACTATCTGTCCGAGACCATGAAGGGCATCGAGAGCGACCCGGAGGAACTGATCTCCTCGCGAGTGCGCTTCTTTCGAGCCAACCGCATGCTGCGCGAAAGCAGCACTCACACCATCAAGTCGCTGCAGGCGATCCAGAAGGATCACGTGAATCTCCCGAACTCGATCTGTAATCATGCGATCGAATGGACGGACCCGATGGATCGTGAGAAGACAATCAGTGCGCTGGTACTCGATCTGACGGCCCGCGAGATGCATATCTGCTGGGGAAATCCCTGCCAGAACAGCTTTCACACCTATCATTTGGACGCCTGAACACACGGGGCCGCGAAGCGCCCGGCTCTCCCCGCGTCGGAATGCGGCGCAATAGCGGCCGCCGGAGAACGGGCATGTTAGAATTGATTACTCTCGGAGCGGAGTAATGATAGAAGTAACCATAGACAGCGTGCGAATGAATCTGATGTCGCCGCAGAGATTGGTGATTCTGCGGGAAGTGGGTGCCGATCGCTACCTGCCGATCTGGGTTGGACAGTACGAGGCCGAGGCCATCACCGTTGCTCTGCAGGAGGTTGAGATGATCCGACCCCTCACCCATGACCTGCTGAAAAACGTCTTCACCGCACTGAATGCCAAGATCAAGCGAATCGAGATCGTCTCGCTCAAGGAGGACATCTTCTACGGGAGTATTGTGGCGGACTTCGGCGGCTATGAGACCAAGGTTGATTCAAGGCCTTCAGATGCGATTGCCTTAGCTGTGCGGGCACATGTTCCGATCTTCGTGGATGAGAGCGTCATACAGAATGCCGGTATTACGCCCGAGGCGGACGTGGAGGCGGCGGCTGGGACACGCTCCCGGCAGAAACCGGGCCGAGGAACCCCTCCCGTGGGCGAAGTGAGCAAGGAACGACTTTCCGTGTTTGAGGATTTCCTGGGCAAGTTGGACCTCGACAAGTTGGACAAGGACGGCCCAGGAGGCGACGATCAGAATCAGGATGATCAGACGGCCGCTGGCGAGAACCCAAAGCCCGAGCAGCCGGAAAAGCCCAAGAGGCCCAAGAAGAAATGACCGAGTTCCCGCCCGTTGAAGCAACCGCCCCCCCTACCGCGCCCGGCGTCCCGCATAACCGGGAATCCGAGGAAGCCGTCGTGGGGGCGGTGCTGGTTAATCCCGAGGTGTACTACGATATAGCCCAATTCCTGCAGGCGGACGACTTCTATATCCACCGTCACCGATGGATCTGGGAGGCCTATACCAGCCTGCACGAACAACGAATCCCCATCGACCTGCTGACATTGAGCGAAGAACTTGAGCGCAAGGGGCAGCTGGCAGAAATTGGCGGCCGGGCTTTCCTGACGGCGCTCGTGAACCAGGTGCCCACCTCGCTCAATGCTTCGGCGTACGCGCACATCGTGGAGGGCCACGCGATCCGCCGCAGGATGATCGCCGCGGCCAACTCGATTGCCTCGGTCGCATACAACGAGGACATGAAGATCGACAGCGTCATGGATGAGGCCGAGAAGGCAGTGTTCAACGTAAGCGAACGCCGTCTGCGCCACGACGTCCTGCCGATCCGCGACGTGCTGCGAGACTACTACGAGCGGATCGGTGAGGCCGCGAGACGCGGTGAGGAGATCTACGGCGTGCCCACGGGTTTCATTGACCTAGACAGACTGCTGCGTGGACTGCAGCCGTCCGACTTGCTGATCATCGCCGGCCGTCCAGGCCAGGGTAAGACGGGTTTTCTGCTGTCGGTGGCCAAGAACGCCGCCCTGACTCACAAGAAGCACGTGGCGGTTTTCTCGCTCGAAATGTCCAACGCGCAGGTGGCCGAGCGCCTGATCTCCCAGCAAACTGGCATTGTCTCCCAGGACCTGCACACCGGAAATCTTGATGAGAATGGGTTCGCACTTCTGGCCGAGGCCGTCGAAAAGCTTTCCGAAACCCGGATCTTCCTGGATGACACGCCGGCCATCACGCCAATCCAGATCCGCACGAAGTGCCGCCGTCTGCACCTTGAACATCGGCTGGATCTCATCATCGTCGATTACCTGCAACTCATGACGGGCGATACCCGAACCGACAATCGCGTTCAGGAGGTCTCCTACATCTCGCGAAATCTCAAGGTGCTGGCTCGCGAGCTCAACGTTCCGGTCTTAGCCGCCGCACAGTTGAGCCGTGCAGTGGAACAGCGCGCCGACAAGGAGCCGCAGCTCTCGGATCTGCGCGAATCAGGATCGCTGGAGCAGGACTCGGACATTGTCATGTTCATTTACAGGCCGGATGAGTGGGAGGACGATGAGAGCAAGAAGAACCAGGTAAAGCTGCGGGTGGCCAAGCACCGCAACGGACCAACCGACGAGATCACCCTTCTCTTCCGGAGCAAGCTGGCAAAGTTTGAGAACGCGGCGACCTGGGATCAGGCATAAACGCGGTTCCCTTGATGCATCCCAATGATGAAGGCGTTTGGCGGCTTCCAGGACTCTGAGACTTTCACGGCGATCCCGGATACGTTTTTCGCCGAGCTGCTCGAGGTCCTTGCTGACCCCGAGGAACTCAAGGTCGTTTTGCATGCCATGTGGAGCATCGAACACATGGACAGCGCGCTGCAAGCCCTGACCGACCAGGATTTCGCGGCCGCGGCGCTGGGCCTCCGCCTGGATCAGGTGAAGTCAGGCTTGGAGAAGGCAATCGAACACGGGATAATGCTGCGCGCTGGTCAAGGAAACGTAACAAGGTATTTCTTGAACTCCCCGCGTGGACGAGCCGCGGCCAAGGCATTGGCGGAAGGCACCCTGGGCAAGGCCGCAGGCATCTCGTCTGCGCCCATGGAGCGGCCGAACGTTTTCAAGCTGTACGAGGAGAACATCGGACCGCTTACGCCCCTGATCGCCGACGCGCTCAGAGATGCAGAGAGCACCTACCCCGCAGAGTGGCTGGATGAGGCGATTGAATTGGCCGTGAAAAACAACAAGCGCAGTTGGAGCTACTGCGAGGCAATCTTAAGACGCTGGAAGGAAGAGGGTCGTGGCAAAAAGCAGAATAGACGAGACGATCAGGCAGCTCGCCAGCGCGACGTTGAGGAAAAGATCAGAAGATTCATCCGCGGCTGATTCCGGCAGCGATTCACTGGGCGATCCGAATTGCCCGCACTGCCATGGGGTGGGCTATCTCCGCAAGGATGTTCCTGTCGGCCACCCTGATTTTGGCGAGGTCTTTGTCTGCGTCTGCCGCAAGCGCAAGGTCTCGAGCGTGGTACGCGACCGCCTGTTCGCCCTCAGTCACCTGGATGAACTCCGCTCGCTCACGTTTGAGAGCTTTAAGCCGCGAGGTCAGCCGGGCATCGGCGAGCGGCAGTCCAATTCACTCCAGGTGGCGTACAACCAGGCCAGACACTATGCAGAGAACCTCAATGGCTGGTTATTCCTGCAGGGCGGCCCCGGTTGCGGCAAGACTCACCTGGCTGCGGCCGCAGCGAACTACGCCGTGGGAATGGGCGTTCCCACGCTATTCCTGACAGTGCCCGACCTTCTGGACACCCTGCGCGCGGCCTACGACAGCGAGGACACAACGTTCGAGAGACGCTTCGAACAGGTCCGGAACGCCCAGCTCCTGGTGCTGGATGACTTCGGCACTCAGCACGCCTCCGGATGGGCGCGGGAGAAGCTCTTCCAGCTCATGAACTACCGGTACATCAACAAACTTCCGACGATCGTCACGAGCAACCTAATGCTTAGCGAGATCGACGAGCGCATTCGCTCGAGGCTCGCCGATCCGGAGTTGGTCACTCAGGTTCGCATCCTCGCGCCCGACTACCGCCGGCCGATGGAGGATTCCGGCCATCCAGAACTCTCGTCGCTGGACCTGCACTCGCGCCGGACATTCGAGTCCTTCTCGCTGCGGAAGGAGGAGGGACTGGATGCGCCCGCACTCAAGTCGTTGAAAGAAGCGGTGAGCTCTGCAAGGGAGTTTGCGGATGATCCGCGGGGCTGGCTGGTGATAAGCGGTGACTATGCATCAGGCAAGACCCACCTGGCTGCAGCGATCGCGAACCAGCGCGCCCATCTTGGGGACCCTCCTTTGTTCGTGATGGTCCCCGACCTGCTTGATCACTTGCGCGCGACATTCAGCCCCGCGAGCTCTGCGACCTTTGACCGGCGTTTTGAGGAGATCCGAACGTCGCGCTTGCTAGTCCTCGACGATCTGGGAACCCAATCCATGACGCCCTGGGTGCGCGAGAAGCTTTATCAGCTCTTTGGCTATCGCTCCAACGCCGAACTTCCCACTGTCATCACCATCGCTGCTGATTCGCTGGAGAGTCTGGATCCACGCCTCGCCTCCAGGCTGCGAGACGAACGACTTTGCCGCGTCATCAGTATCTCAGTGCCCCCGTTCAGAGGAATCCCGCCTCGCCACAGGCCGCGCGCCCCGAAGGCGAGGTAGTTCACTCGATGCCTGCACGACTCCCTCGGGCAATGCTCCAGCAATGAGGCGGACTCATCAGCGTTTCCAGAATTCGCTATCGGTATCGCTTATTTCGGCCAGTTCGCCCGCGGTTTCAACCTTGTAGCCGCAGTCACTCAGATTGTAGGCAAGCGTCTCGGGCAGCGCAGGCCCGGCTTCAACAACAAGTACGCTTTCAGGCATGAGGTTTCATTGCTCTTGCACGGCGATACACATCGGACGCAAAGAACCGCAGCGCGCTTTGAACGTGCCAAAGCAGATACTTCCCGGCATTGCGGCTTGCCCTGCGTGGATCGTGTCGCAGCCGCAACCCGGCATCGACCAGAATGTTCAGCCCCATCAACCGGGCACGTGTGCAGAGATCCACGTCCTCAAAGTAAAGGCGGTAGCCCGGGTCAAAGCCTGCCAGGCGTGAGAATGTCTCGCTGCGCATCAACATGAAGGTGCCTGCAATCCAGTCAGGGTGGACGAGGGCACCCTCGTCCGGCGCGGGCGAAAAGCCGCTGCGCCCGACGCGCCGCCTGGCCAATCCCCATAGCGAGGGCAGTTGGCGAAACGAGTCCTGGAGATCGCCTCGCGAGTCAACAATGAGCGGTGCCGCAATATGACCCTCACCCTGATCGAGGCGTCGCATTAGCTGGGGCAATACACTCTCCAAAAAGACCACGTCTGGATTCAGCACGCAGAAGAACAGGCCCATGGCACTTCGGAATGCGGCATTGTGATTGCTGGCAAAACCGTGCGGCCGAGGAGGGCGCAGCATCACAATCGAATGCCAGCCGGCCGGGTCTATCTCGGGCAAGTCTTGGCTGAGGTTGTCAGTGATCAGCAGTTGAATTCGCCCGACTGGCTCATGCCGGGCAAGGCTTTCCAATAGCACTTGGAGCTCGTCCCCATCTCCATTGCTCACGACAGAGACGGAGAAAAGTGGCTTGCCTTGCGGCGTGGTGTCCGGGTCAGATCGCATGATCAATCAAGATCAGGCCACTGACGACTGATCCAACCCTCCAGTGGCCCGAACGGGTTCCTGTTCATCTGGCGCACAACTTCGGCAGCTGCAACTCTGCGTTGGGCCTGTACCAGCTTCCTCTTGGAGAGAGCTACAGGGAGTCCGCGAAGCGCATCGAGCTTGGCACAAAGGATGGCAGCGCCATTTCCCGCGAACGTGAAAAAGATGATTGACAAAAGATTGATGGCGATGTGAAGCGGCAGGTAGATCCAAAACCAAGGCTGAGGCATGTTCTTTGCATAGGTCCAGACGAGATTCCGATGGCCGTGATAGATCGCGAAGGCGCTGCGGACGCCTGTGCTGGAAGCGCCCACGTGAAACACGACAGCGGCTGGGACCTGAAAACATCGCAAGCCGCGCAGGCGCAGTCGAAAGCCCAGGTCGACATCCTCGTGATAGGCAAAGTAGTCTTCGTCAAAGCCGCCGGCTTCCAGGAACTCCTTGCGCGGGTACATGGCTGCGGCGGCGCAGGCACTGAACACCTCTCGGGGTAGTCCAGCACCGAAGTAGCGTACGTTGTAGTTGCGGCGCAGGGCTAAGCCGCTGGTGTAGTAGATGTCCCCCTCTCCGTCGAGAAGCGCCGGGCGATTCGCCTGGATCTGTCGGGAAGCGAAAAAGGAATTGGGATGTGTGGTCGCGGCGGTGACGAGCGATTCGAGCCAATCCGGCTCGGGAAATGCATCAGGATTGAGCAGGGCAAGCCAGGCCCCTTGGGCAAGGCGGGCGCCGAGATTGTTGGCGGCAGCGAACCCGATGTTGGATTGCAGACATTCGAGGCGAAGCCGAAGGCCCGGGTACGTTTCGGCGAGGCCAAGCGTGGCACCGTCGGTCGAGGCATTGTCGACAACGATAACCTCGAAATCACCTAGGGTCTGGCGCGCCAGAGCCTCAAGACACCGAGGGAGGCTGGCAGCACTGTTCCAGGCAACAATCACCACGGACAATACGGGCTCAGTCTGGGGATTCATTCGCCCCGCTTTTCCTCACAGGCAAAGAGTTGATCCCAAGCGACCCTGAGAGATGCAGCGACCGCAAGACCGCGGGCCGAAAAACCGCCAGCCTATCGAACCCTGCGCATTGTATCATGCGAAAGGCGATACAAATGTGATGGCGGAACCGAGCAGACGCAGGGATGCGCCGGCGCCTAGAATGCACCCACGCAATGGAGCAGCAGATCTAGGAAGCTTCAGGGGTTTAAGCTGTCGGGAGTGCCAGGCCTACTGCTGGGAGTCCCATTTCCGTCCATACAGCTCCTTCAGGCAGGCCTTTATCTGTTGATAGCGTTTCGGCCACGTGTTTTCTTGCGCGATTGCCCGACGCCGCCTGGCCAGCTGAGGAGACTCAACCGCTAAAGCGGTCTCAAGACACGTGACGAACTGTTTTGGGGTGGAGTAGGTGTGGATCACAGCATTGAACCTGCTCAGATCCGGCAGGGAAGCGGCAACGATAGGCTTTCCGGTGCTCAGATATTCGTAAAACTTCACTGGATTGGTGGCTTGAGTGAGCGGAATGCGCAGGAACGGAATCGTGCATACATCAAACGCCGACAGGTATGCTGGCAGATCGGCGTAGGGCTTCTCCCCGAGAAGGGTGATGTTGTCACACATCGAGAAGCGAGATACGTCGGCTCCCCAAGTGTCGCCGATGAGTACAAATGACCAATCCGGGTGCGATCGCGCTGCCCAGAGGACGCCTGGAGCGTCAAACCACTCCGAAATCGCCCCGTAGTATCCCACGACTGGGCGCGGCAATCCTGCAAGGGGACTTGCAGACCGGCGAGGCAGGCGACTGAAATGCTCATAGTCGGCAGCATTTGGCACCAAGATGCATTTGGGATTCAGCCGTCGTAGACGGTGGAGGAGCTTCTGTGAAGTGCAAAGCACCAAAGCGCTTTCCATGGCAAGTTGGCGCTCTTGCTGTGCGATCCTTGGGTGCGCGACATCAAAGCCTGTCACATCATCGAGACAGTCGTACACGATCTTCCAGCCGTATTCCTTGTTTAGCCATCGCGCCAGGGGCTCCCAGAACGGATGATGCACCAAGCACAGGGCCTCGTTGACGCGATTGACCTGAATGAATGCGCGCAGCGCGCGCACAGACCATTTGAGCGTTGGACCACACAACTCATCGCGGTAAAGCGCCACAGTGGAATCGCCGGGAAGCGCCACCTCAAAGATCCCCGCCGAGATCCTGCGCATGGATGCCGCTGGCTTCCCGAAGCCGGCGAAGGTTGCCTTGAGATAGAACACCCTATGCCCGTCACGCGCAAACTGTGTCAATAGCTGCTGCGGCCGCTGGAAGCGAAAGTCCCAGTTGATGATGGGCAAGCAGAAGACGTCGATCTTCCTGCCCGCGGCCAACGGTTCGCCCAGAGCCGCAGCGGCAGCCTCAGCGTCATGAACTTTCCACCAGGCCCGCTGGGCGGTCTGCTGGGCTTTGCGAACCAGGAACCTGATCACCTGCCGAAACGCGGACCCGTATCCGCTTTGCCCAACAACCGTGAGGACACGGTGCCGCAGGGTCCCGGGGGGCAACAGCCAACTACGAATGCTATGCCGCTTCACAGGGAATCGACCTCAGGAGGACGGGAATCTAGTTGAGGCACCATACAAGCTCGACAGACGATCTTGCCAGGTTCCAGCGATCTGATTCTGCAACTCTTTTCCGCCTATTCCCGGTGCCCTCAGCAACCACAAACTTGCGGCTCTGCGGATCCTACCGGCGCCGGTAGAGCTCCAGGTGCACGATCCCCATCCTTTGAAGCAAGTGCCCAAGCGATACTCGCAGGACGCCCAGTCCGTACTTGATGCTCCTGCGGAAGTTGACGGAAGATGCATCGGCAAAATACTTGGTGGGACATGTGATCTCGGCCAGCTCGAATCCAGCATACGATATCTGAGACAACATCTCATTGTCAAAGACGAAATCATCGTTGTTGGCCTCAAAATTGATGGTTTCGAGAACCACCCTCGAGAACGCCCTGTACCCAGTATGGTACTCGGAGAGTTTCTCGTCCATGAGGATATTCTGGATCAAGGTCAAGGCCCGGTTGGCAACATACTTGTAGAGCGGCATCCCGCCTTTCAACGCGCCCTTGCCCAAGATTCTGGAGCCGAGGACCACATGATACAGACCGCTGCTTATCAAATAGGCCATGGACGGAATGAGCTTGGGCGTATATTGGTAGTCCGGGTGCAGCATGATGATGATGTCCGCCCCCAAGCTCAGCGCTTTTCGGTAGCAGGACTTCTGATTGGAGCCATAGCCCCTGTTCTGGTCGTGCACAATAATATGCCTGATCCCAAGCCTTTGTGCCGCATCCACCGTGGCGTCACGACTGTGATCGTCCACCAGGATCACGTCATCGACAATATCAAAGGGAATCTCCTGGAAAGTCATCTCCAGGGTTCTTTCGGCATTGTAAGCCGGCATAACCACTACGATTTTCTTACCGCCGACCATCTAGCGTCCTTTGCGCGGCCGCGCTCTGCGCTGCCTCCACCGCTCGTCGCCGCATGCATGTCACCGGCTGTCAAAACCTCATGTATCTCAATCTATATCGATCCATCTTGCTCACAGATCTCGTGGGTCTCGGCAAATTCGACGCCGCCGGCCATGCAGGTGCCGAAGTTACGAGCAGCAGCAAGGTCAAGAATTGGCGGATTCTCCTTGGATTCCCCGATGAGCGTGCTTGTAGTGGGCTTCCGGACTTCATAGATGTCGATCCACACCTCTCCATTGGAATCAAGGATCGTAAATATCTTATGCAGTTCTGCACCACTCTCCCTCGCCACCTGCTGCAGAACCTTCAGCCGCCCTTTGAACTGGGCCCACCCTTCCGGCCTCGCGAGGTAGATGTGCTTGGGATTCTGAATGAGCCCTTCGACCGTGTCGGCGTAGTCTGGCGGAGGCGTCTTGTCCCAGAGTTGAACCCAACCGGTTTCCGCAACTCGCGTGAAGGGTTCGTATGCGGTAGTTGGCCTAATTCGCAAGTCAGACAGAGCGTAGATCGGGTAGTCCAAACCCCAATCCAGAGCGACCGGCTGCCGGTCGGTATGTTCCAGTAGATAGGCATTCAGCTGAAAGACGGAGCGAGACCAAAGGCCACTGCCTCCGGTGGAGCGAATTGCTGCATACTGTGAAGAGAGCACATAGACTTCCGAGGAAATTGCCAGCACGAATGCTGTCAACGCCACCCACCTCGCAGCTGAAGCTCCGATTTCCCATGAAGTGCTGTACACAAGGTAGAAAGCCAGAGCCACAATTATCGCAACAAACGGCGGGATATACGCAAACACGGCCTCATTGAGTGCCGTCGGGGTAAAGACTATGAGGAATTGGTACACGCAGAAGACCATCAAAAGAAAGGCAATGCTCTCTCTGGCAAAGATCCGGCGCCCCGGCCGGGCGATCATTACCACCAAGACAATCAAGCATATGATGAAGACATAGGGCATCAGGACATTGTGTGCGCCAGAGCCCGCAACCATGGAATCCGCGGGTGCCGATCCCTCAAGTAGGAAATCCCGTGTTTGCTCCAACCGTGTAAGCAGGTTCTGCCATATCATGGCATTACGAATGCCCGCTGCAGATGTGCCAGTCAGCGCGGCCCTGATCGACACCAACGTATCTGCAGACGCGAACAGGTTGTAGAGGAGTGGCCACGATCCCAATAGAAAGGCTGGTACGGCTATCAGGCCGTTCTGCACGCTCATAACACTGCGGTCTATTCTGCGCCGGAGCCAAAGATAAGCAAAGGACGCGCCGTAGGCAATCATGAAGTAGCTGAACGCAATCCTGGTGAAAATGCCATGCCCAAAGAATAGCATAGCAAGGAACAGATAGACGCCTCGTCGTTGACGGTAGAAGATCAGGAAAAAGAACAGGCTTGCTGTGATGTCTAGCGTGAGGTTGGCGGAGCAATAGGATCCCACATGGGTAAACATCCAAAAGGAGGGGTTGATTGCCAGTAGCAGAGACGCCAGCAATCCCACCTGGGGATTGAACAGTTCCTTGCAGAGGAGGTAGACGAACAGGATCGTCGCCGCGCCCGCAACCACCCAAATGAACCGCACCAGAGTCAGATGAAACCCGAAGAGGCGAACCAAAACCGCGACAGGTATCGTGAGCGAATTCCCCATATATGCTCCGATCATCGTCGGATAATGGATTCCCAGGAGGGTTATGCTCCCGCCATAAGTAATTTCCCGCCCGTGCGCGAATTCCATTGCTGGCGTAATCCAGACAGCCTCGTCCTGCTGCATTCCCGGCCAGGCCAGGAGCGAGATCTGTGAGATCAGGAAGATGCCCACGATAGCCGACAAGGCCATCCACCAGCGTTTGTTCAGCAGGCGGTGCCATCCTTGACGGAACGCGCTCTGCCCGATGCTCCCGGGTTCCGGCCGCAGTCTCATTTTTTCCTCAGCCACATACTGCCGCCAGCATTCTTCAGGTACAGTGGCATGTATTCCCCCAGCCAACCCTTATGTCTTTCGTACAGCAGATTCGCAAACAACACAATCTCGAAATTCGTGTTGAATTGCAGGAAAGCTCGCAGGAGGTAGGCTTCGTTCCATGCAATACCCCTTCGTACCATTTCCTTCGGATAGTCAAAGGGCCAGAAGATGTCGTGGAAGTGGATCACGACCCCGCTCCGCAAGACTGGCAGGAAATCAAAAAAGATCTTGTTCACGTCGCTGCGAAGCTTCGTCACATGAGTCGAATCCACAAAAAGAATGTCGTTACGGTCCAGTGTCCTGAAGATGTCTCGATCCAGATCCTGCACCCGGATCGCCAGGACGCTGGCGCGTTGCCTGTCGTGCCCCCTCATGAGCGAATACAAAACGTCCGGAAAGGGCTCTACGAACGTGAGTTCGATCGCGTTGTTGAAATGGATCTCATTGGTATCCAGCATTACGGCCGAGGAGTATCCGGAACCGATCTCGATGATCCGTCGGGGTTTGAATTCCCGCATCATGCCGTACAGAGTAAGAGCGTCCGCGTAGGAATAGAAGCCGTTGTCGTAGAAGTATCGCCTCTCGGCAGATTTTTCCGCGGTGAAGGGCGCCTCGTCGTAGTATGGCTGAAAACTCTGCAGAAGCGCCAATTGCCGGTCTAGATTCAGATCGATCCCAGGAACATCCTCATCCTGTCTTTCGGCATCCAGGTAGGCTTGCCGATCTTCCGGTGAAGGCAAAGCCGAATAGAAGTGCCCCGCGGCGAATGGCTCCCCTTCGACTGGCTTCTCATTCGGCCCCGTGAGACCGGACTCCGCCCGGACCCCCTTTCGGGCTCCTGGCGCCTTGTAGAACGGCACCCGTTTCTTCTTCGCAGCGGGCGCAGGTTCCGCGTGGTTCGTTGTGCTCTGCGAGGGTCGTTGCAGGGAATCGGACTCAATGTCCTCTCGTTCCGACCGGGATCGGACTTTTCCCTTGGTATAGATGCCCAGAAACGTCTCCGGAGCCAGCTTACCGCTCTCCAAGAAGTACACGTCAAGTTGCCAGATCAAGTCCACAATCGCCTTATCGAGCGGCTTGGAGAGATCGTAGCAGGGCCCGTACATCGTGTCAAAGAAGCGTCGCACCAGTGAAAAATAAGGAATGTACACTTTGGGCTGGAGATTCTCACTAAGCAGGTGCAGGATTTCTTGGGTGCGCACACACAGGGGATTGTTGACGTCAGGATACTCCAGGTCGATTCTTGGCTTCCCGTAGGAACTGAAATTGAACTTGAACCTTTCTGGAAGAACCTGCCACAAAGCCTCGACGATCTGACGGGTTTCCTCCCTCATCTTGTAGCCATTGAGTGTGACAAGATCGACCACGACTAGTTCCCCATCAGGCTTCAGACTGCGATTTAGCTCAAAGAATGTGTGCTCAAGACGTCGGAGGGCATGCAGGGCGGTAAAGCACATGATGGTGTCAAATTCATTCTCATCCAGGCTCAGGTAGTTGGCATCCTGAATCTGGAATTTCAGGTTCAAGCCTTGAACTTGGGCCGCCTCCTGTCCGAGCTGCACAAGCGAGTACCGGGGATCCAGGCAAATGATCTCATACGGAATATGCGCCTCCCTTAGGCGGCGAGCGATTGCCAGTTCTTGGCTGCCCTGCCCCGAGCCAACGCTGAGGATCCGCCCTCCTCCTCCCTGCTCCAGGTGGTGGAAGACGTCGTCTGGCGCGGAACGCCCCTGATTGGCTGCAGTGATCCTCTCCCAAGCCTTGAACTCGATGTAGCTCCAACTCGCGGGAACGCCCTCAGTCAAGGCAAGCCGGGTTTGTTCGTTCTCGTAGATGGCCGCATAGTGCGCGATTTCATCCTGCGCGCGATCCCAATACTCAGAGTTAGAAGGGTGGCTCATGCAAGGGAAGCGGATGGCCCACGGTCCGGGCTCGCGCGGCAGAGGTGCCGCCATCAGGAACCAGCTACAGCCCAGCCTGGCTGGGCGCGGCAGCCGCCATCGAGGTTCCGCAACCGTGTGTGCCGACAGTGCAGATAAGATGCAGCCTGCGGTTGACTGCCTTGGTTCTTAAGATCCGCGGCGAATTCTACCATGCAGCCCCGGCAACCCCCGCTTCAAGACAGCGCTACCGTTCTCCTGCGCCCGTTCTTCAATTCTTGCCAGCAACGTACAAGGCGTAGTTATGATCCGCGCTTTCGAGAATTCTTCTGCCCAGGCATAATGTCAGGGCCGCCGCATCGCGGGGTGCCATCGCCTCCTCCAGCTTGGTATAGATCACCAGGAGATTTCGTTGGCGTTCCTGCCCGCACCCATAGGGTAGGAATTTCATGCCGCCCGCGAGAAAGGCAATTTCAGGCGCGTGCCACCATCCGCTAACGCCGATCTTGTATCCCTTCTGAACGTAGAGGTCTACCTCGGCGGCGAACTGCTTCTGAATACGAAGCTCCTCGTAGAAAGACTGCGTCGCCTTGAACTGCCTCACCACCCCGGGGCCCGCCGCAAGCAGCAGCCCGGTGCAAATGCCCACGACAACAGTTGATCGCAACCAGCCAGAGCTGAACGGAGCCAGTACTGTCTGGATCAATCCGCCCAACAGGAACAGGAACAGTGTACTGAAGGCAAAGAGATACCTCCACCAGGCCAGCGGGAAGAAGAACACGAACCATACTAGGCCAGTGATGAACACCAGCAGCGACATGGAGGCTGGAATCAATTCATCCCGGGCGCCGCGCAGCAGATCGGGTATCCCTTTGGCTGCTACGGCCACCACCAATACGACCGTGATCATGTAGTGAAGCGCCGGAAATACATTGTCGCCGACGATCTTCAACCGATCGGCTGGTCCGAAGTTGTCGGTTTGACGCTGATAGTAGTTAAGGAACTCGATGTATTCGGCGAGGTATCGGGGATACACTGATGGCCCAAAATATGCAAACTTCGCGATCTCCCAGATCGCTGCAGGCAATGCGAAGAGGACACCGGCGACAACCATCTGCTTGATCCAGCTGCTTGCTCCAATCCGCGTTTGGACTGCCCGGACGGTTATCAGGGCGGCCACGGGAAGCAAGACGAGTCCGAAGTACAGCTTCGTCACGACCGAAAAGCCCATTACCAATATTCCGATGTTCTGATATCGAGTTGTCCCACGCGCCCAAAGCAGCATCCCAAGCCACACAAAGAAGATCGCCGGCACCTCCCCAAGAACCCACAGGCTTAGAACAAGCTGATTCGGCATCGAGTACCACAACAGGAGCACGGCCAGGCCAATCACTCTGCCGTACGACCGCACGCACTGAATCCAGAGCATGCACACGACTGCGATCACATACAAACACCGAACCATTCTTGCCTGCAGCAGCCCCACGCCAAAAAGCCTGAACGCCAGCGCAATCGGAAGCTGCACCGTGGGTCCCAGTGTCAAGGTCGTGAAGGCGTCAAATGAACGCATAGGGTAGATGGTCTCGTAGCGCCCTTCGCGCGCGATCATGATCGGCACCTGGAGGTTGTGCGCCTCATCGAAGTTCATCGGTAGGATGGCGCTGATAAGCAGCAGATATGAAGCCAGGATCGCCAGGAATATGTAGTCCAACCATCCAACTGATCTATTCAAGATGTCGCCCCTACCCCCGACCGATCCACGGTCTTAGCCGCGGGACCCGTATCCAAGCGCGGTGACGGCGGACGCCCAAACGTGAGCAGATGGCTCACGCCATGCGAGGTGTGCGCTCATGGCCTCCGGCGCGCGACAGTGAACCACAAGCCCTCCTGATAGTCCCGCACAAGCGCAGCCGCCAATTGCGGCCGCGCTTGCGGAGGGCTTGCGTTCCACCGGTCATACTCCGTCTGGAATTCACCAAGGTGCCGGTCGAGAGCGCTACGCACAGCGTCGACAGCGATTTCAGGTATCCTGCCGGCGCCGATCTCCGTCTTGAAGAGCCTGGTCAGATTCTGAACTCTTTCCTTGAGCTCCTTGATGTCATTCCGAGAAGCATGCACGCCACCCTGATACTCGAAGGACAGGCCTGCTGTCGCAAACATGGTTCCGTAGTCGGACAGCGTGAAAAAACGGCCCACATCATAGCTGCTTGGAAAGTTCGCCGCGTAATAGTAGGCCTCAGCCTGCTCGCGGGAGAGAAGCGAAATGCCGAATTTCCCAAAGTGCCCATCGCTGCTGATCTCGGCTACCGAGCGGCTGTTGGGGATGGCCATATGACAGATGCCGCCCGGCTTAAGCAACCGGGCGATGTTCAGCAGCGCCTGATGAACATCCAGTACATGCTCGATGACGTTGTCGCACGTGGCGAAGTCGAACTCGCCCAGGTCAGACACCTGATCCCAACGGCTGATGTCGCGTTGGAGCAGCTGCAGCTTCAGCCCGGGGTGATCGGCCACATTGATGGAGGCCAGCCTCAGAAAATCCCGATTGAGATCGATGCCAACTGACTCTGCGCCTCCACGGGCGAAGGCAATGCATGTGCCCCCGTAGGCGCAGCCGACATCCAGATGGCGCATGCGGCGCATATCCTGCATGTGGCTCGGGTCAATCCAGCCATTCAGCCGCTGCAATACCTCCATGCCACGTCGGTTCGATTCCAACGAGTAGTTGAGCCAGACCGGGTACATCTCGAAGGACTTGTTCGGTTCGTGGTAACGAGTTATGGCCTCGGCAAACTTCGGGCCTACTTGCCCCGCTGGCGGCCATGCCTGGGATTTCGTCGATCGTCCTTCCTGTCTGGCGGTGTCTTCTTCCGCGACCAGGCCACCCAGGATCTGTTCCACCCGCCTGTCCCACGTGTTCTCCCTCGCCGTGGCCTCAAGCTGCGCCTTGTAGGTTGGGTCTGTGCCCAGCCTGAGCGCGCGTTCAACCTGCGTCACAAACTCCTTCGCATCGTGCGCGATCAGGACCCCGGAATACTTGCTGCACTCCGGCAGATCCGTCGTGACTATCGGTTTCGCAGCCGCCATATACTCAAATAGCTTGATGGGCGATGTGGACAATGTAATGTCGTTCACTGCAAAGGGGATCATCGCCACGTCAAACCACCTCAGATAGTCCGGCAGTTCCTTGTATTCCCGCGCCCGCAGCCAGTGGATGTTTCCGGCGGTCAGCATCTTGCTGGACCGTAGCGTGTCATCCAGCTCCTGCCCAATCAGAACGATCTGCCACTCAGGTCGCGACCGGGCCACCTGCATCACTAGGTCATAGTCAAACCAGCGTGCCAGCGCGCCATAGTAGCCGATGAGCGGTTGCCCGCCAGCGACGATTGATGCCAAGTCGCCGGGAGGTTCCTTGTACTCTGCGTTGCCCGCCTTCGCGAAATGGTCGAACTCCACGCCGTTCGGACACATCATGGCGTCCGGCCGTCTTTCCCGTACCTCGTCCATCAGTCGGTCGGCCGTCACAACCACGAGCTCGGCTTCCTCCAGGAGGGCCTCATGATTGCGCTTCAACTGCTCTTGATCTCCCGGGAAGACGGTCAAGTCATCGATCACTTCGTAGACGACGCGCGGCTGCCGGAAGTGCGAAAGGTACCTGCGGTTGTAGGGCAGCGTGAATACGATGGGCCTTCTGATCAGGTCGAAGACTGCCCACGGGATGCGCGCCAGAAACAGCCCGGGCTCCACTTGCCGGAATCCTTCCAGCTTGTCCACGTCGTCGTCCACGCAGAAGAACACCAGCCAGCCGTGCCGCGCAAGGGCACGTGCCAGTTGGTGTGGCCGCTGGATCAGGCTGATGCTCCAGCCGATGGTCGGCGGGAATATGGCGATCCCCGGCGATTCCTTGTGGCTCACCAGGACATGGTAGAGATCTGCTGCAAAGCGCCGATTCTTCTCTATCGTGCCAATCGGATGAGGCTGCCACTCCAGCTTCCATTTCGCCTCGAGTTTCTTGCGATTCTCCTCGAACAGCTCAAGATACCGCTTCTCACCCAGTTGGTTGAACCCGGCCTGCCCGAAATGGAAGATGAACACGTCCTCCGCCACGCCGACGCGGTAGCCCGCCTTGCGGACGCGCAGCGCGTAGTCGTTGTCCTCGAACATTCCCAGCCCAAACTGCTCGTCGAGTGGGCCGACTTGATCAAATACCTCCTTGCGTCCAGCGGTGCAATACATTGCCAGCATCTCGACTGGCGTCAGGATATTTGGTCGCTCGCAGGCCAGCCCAAGCGCCAGAGACCGCATCTCATCCGGAGTCTCTATCGATGTCTCGAGTCGGGCTTCGTTCCAGACCCGATTGGTGAGCGGCCCCACCAATCCCACATGAGGATCCTGCAAGTATCGCAGCAGGCGAGGCAGCCATCCACTGCTGACCACCGTATCATTGTTCAGCAGCACGATGTACTTGCCGCTGGCAAGGGCAATTCCTTGATTGTTCGCCCGCGCGAAACCTTCATTCTTGTCGTTGTAGATGACCTTGAGATCTTCATGCTCAGTCCCAAGCTGCCGCAGATACGCGACGGTTCCGTCCGTCGATGCATTGTCCACGACGATCACTTCGATGTCGGGATGGAGGGATGCCCCATAGATGCTTTCCAAGCACCTGCGCGTATGTTCGAGGCCGTTGTAGGTGACGACAATAATGCTAGCCTTCCCGTAGAGGCGGCGAATTCCCTCTCTGATTTGTGCGTAACGCTGCTCCCAGGTATTCTGCCGTGCAAATTCCAGGCGTTTTGCCCGTCGCTCGGGAGAGTCCTCGGCCAGAGCCTCTTCCAGCGCCTGCGACCATAGGTCGGTGGTGGATGCCAGATTAACATAGTCGCGGTAGTGCCTCAGTTCAGCCAGATCCGTGGCGACCACTGCCCTCCCGGCACTGAGGAATTCAAAAAGCTTAACCGGATTGGTGGCCTCGGTCAGAGGTGTCTTCTTGAAAGGGATCATGCACACGTCAAACGCGTGCAGGTACGCCGGAAGATCCGCGTACGGTTTCTCCTCCAACAGGCGCACGTTGCCCAGACCCCGCAGCGGTTCCAAGTCCGCCCCGTAGGTGTGCCCAATCAAAAGAAAAGTCCACTTGCGATGCTTTAGCGCCAGTTCCCGAACCAGCGCCGAGTCGAACCATTCTGAAATCGCCCCGTAGTATCCGATAATCGGTGATTGGATATTGCGAAGTTCCGAGGGTCGGTCCACCGGCCGCACCCGGAAATGCTCAACCTCTGCAGCGTTCGGCACGAGGACGCAATTCGCGTTCTTGTGGCACAGGCTGGCGTGCAGCGGATGCGAGCTCGCCAGCACCAGGTCACTCTCCCGCACCAAAGCCTCTTCCTGACTGAGCATGGCCTCCGTCGTGTTGCTGAATCCCGGGTGGAAGTCCATGCAGTCGTAGATGACTTTCCAGCCAAAACGTGCACGCAACTGGAAGGCCAGGGGTCCCCAGAACGGCAAGTCCACCTTGCAGACCGCCTCTGTAATCCCGCAGTCCCGGCAAAGCGAGAGAACCGCCTCATCCAGTTGGTCTCGCAGAGTGACATCGAGAGCCTGGGAATAGATGTGCGTGCCTGTTGGGCCTGGCAGCGCTACTTCAAACACGCCAGGTCGCACCTCACGAATGGTCGGCTTGTTACCCGCGTGAAACACGGTCGAGAAATAGAAGACCCGGTGCCCGTCTCGCGCAATGCGAGTCGCGATCTGCTGCGGTCGCTGAAAACGGAAATCCCACTCGATGATGGGAAAGATCAGGACATCGTAGGCTGTTGCCGCCGGCAGGATTGAGCGCGGCGAGGGTGATGGTTCCTGCGGTAACTCAGGTGCAAGGGTAGCAGGCTCCAATGAACGGTGCATCACCCGCCCAGGTGTTGCAGCCACCTTTCGCCCTGCACGGAGAAGGAAGGCTCTCAGCCCTTCCGTTCGCCACACCCGCAATCCGTTGAGCCCGGCGCGGAAAAGCTTGTCCCGCCGGCCTCCGGGAGGCGCGATCCAAAGCCGGAATGCCCGCAGGCGCAACCCGAGCGTCCAGACCGCACTGCTGGTCACTTCCCACAGCTGGTCATTCAGCGATTGGGCCCGCTGTTCGCTTCCCGCGAGTTGGTCACTCAGCGCGCTGAGTCTCCGGTCTGCATCACCGATCCGGGCATGCAGGCCGCCAAGGGCATCCTCCTTTTCCGCCAGACCGGCTTTCAGCATCTCGATGTACGTTCCTCGTTCGGCAGCCTGCTTTGCTTCTTCTGCCTGCCGTTGGCTCAGCACCTCCCGCTGCGTTTCGCTCTCCGTCAGGCTGGCGCGCAGCGCTTCCGAGGTCTGGTTGCTCTCTGTCAGGCTGGAACGCAACGCCTCGAGGTTCTGACTACTCTCCGTCAGGCTGGAACGCAGTACCTCCAGGCTCTGGTTGCTCTCCACCAGGCTGCCGCGCAGCGCTTCCGAGGTCTGGAGGCTTGCCGCCAGCTGCGCCTGCAACGACTCCAGATCCCGCGCCTGTGCCATGATCTGGTCATGAAGGGCCGGGAGCGCCTCCAATTCCCGCGCCTGAGCCATGATTTGCTCGTGCAGCTCCTGAACCGTCCGCTCCCTTTGAGCTACGTCGTCTTTCAGTCTGTCTCGCTCGGCCTTGTCGAGGAACTGGGCATAAGATGCTTTGGAAAGTGACGGTACCGGCGGATCGTCCGCTTCAGCCGACTGAAGGACCGGTCCCGCCTCGGCGCACATCTGCTGATACAGCTCCACCAGCTCGAACGCGGGCCGGCTGGCGAGCAGACTAAGCATATTCGCCCGGTTATGTCGCAGGGGCAAAGCCACAGCAGACAAGGCTGCTTCAATCTGTGTTTCGGACGGCTGAATGCCGAGGAAGCCGAAGAGACGCTCCAATTCCTGTCGCGGCTCTCGAAAATAGGAATCGTAGTGCGTGATCAGGCGTCGTTCGGCGCGTACCGCGGAAAGCAGACGACGATTGTAGGTGGACCACAGCTCAAGGCCGAACGCTATGGATGAGTAGCCCCGGCGCGTCAGCGATTGCGCCACTTCCAGCGGATTCCGCAGGCAGATGATCACTTTCAGGCTTGGCAGCAGACCACGCCAGAATGCGATCGTCAGTGAATTCCGAGGGTCCTTCCACCCCCAGGGCTCGTGTTCATCAAAAGCGCGGATGAGCTCCATGGCTGCCGCGCGCTGCGGAAGCAGGTTGGCTCGGGTCTGCCACCCTCGCGGCAGGGCGGGCGGGCGATCCCAGCCACCCCCGAATTCCCCCAGGATCCTCTCGTTTATCTTGACGAAGTGAATGTTCTCCCAGAAGCCTTCGGGATTGTCAGGGCCGGCAGCAGAAATGTCACTTTCACGGCCAAGGTACACCCCAGCCAGGTTAAGAGCACGGGCAATAAGGGATGTGCCCGAGCGGTGCATGCCGGCAATACAGATTGGAGCCACCCTACCCTTCATCTTGGCAATCCTTGGGAGACGCCGCACATTCTAACATGCAGCTCAGGCAAGGCTGGGTCCTATCACAGCGACCATCGCGGGCACGATCAGTTCCAGTTCCCTCGACCGCGGCACAGTTCTGGCACTGTCTCTACGGTCACCTTGCCCATACCAGCCGGCAGGGGCTGAGGCTTCCCGCCACAGACTCCGATTCCCGCCTATCTGCGCTTGCCGTACATCCCATTCAACTCTGTCGGGCGTCCTCCTGTGCGCAACAGCTCTAAATCAAGGCCCACGGCTTCCTCTACCAGGGCGCGATCGAATTGGGACCGCATGTCATAGTTGTCAGAATAACTCAGGCTGAACAGTTTCCCAATGATGCAATCGCGCTTGCTGACCTTGATGGGAGAAAGGCGCTCAAGGAGTGCCGGCTCTATCGCCTCACAGCGGATTCCCTCGAAGCAGTCTATGGAGTAATCCATATCCGGCAGGTATTCATCAGTCGTCATGCCCGTCATGTGGTTCACGCGGTACTTCGCGTCCAGCCTCATGAAGAACGCACTGGCCACGTCGTATGCCTCGGGCCACATCCTCCCGCCGTTCCTCCCAATATTCTCTCCGATGCTCCAGAATTCTCCTGCATCCTTCAGGCCCCTGGCAATTTCACCAAAGACATGTTCCAGCTCCACGATGTGATGCAGTCCTGAGACGCACAAGACAACATCGAACTTCTGTCCTTGGAGATCAAGGGAATTCACATCGGCAAGAATGCCTTCCACATCGCACCACTCAGATACCCGTCGCTTCGCGGTATTCAGCAGGTTTGGGTTCATTTCGACCAATGTCATCTTGAGTCGCTCAGTTGGAAGATCCCTCACCATGGCTGCTTCGATGCGCGCTGCCCCCGAACACAGGGACAGGACGTGGAAGCGCGGGTCATGCCCCGATCCAACGCGACTGTGAAGAGTCTCCAGCTTTTCCTGCAGGCGCCGCCGGAATGGCCGCGGCTCATAGGCCAACTTCTCAGACAGAAGCTTCCGCGAGTACGACAGGGCTGTTCCCGGGGAAGTTGGGGCAGCGCCATTCTGTCCTTCCAAAGCATCGCCCGCAGCTGACGCGCTCACATCCGCGGCCGGTTGAAAGACCGAGTGTTGATAGTAGGCATCGAAGTTCGCCTTCTCATTCCGCACTCGAAGCTCTCTGAAGGATTGGGCTCGGTTGAGATCCAGTGATTTCCCGTCGCCGATAACGAACTCATACAATGCGAGCCCGCCGGCCCCGGTGGGGTGATCCTCTGCTCCTGAGCATTCCACAACGAACGAGCCTGTGGCACCAACCACCGGCCGCAGCTCGTATCGACACTCGAACCAAGGCTCTCTTGGATCGAAACCCGGGACGACCTGGCTGAACAACTCCGTTTCGGCAGCTGCAGAATTGCCGGGCACCGGCGGATCGGTGGGTCTGAATCGGACTCTCACGTGGAGATTCCCCGCTGTGAACTCCTGGCGAGATGGCCCAAATGTGAGGAAGCCGACATCGTGGGTCTCAACCCTGGTTGGCTCGAAAACCACGCGGGCATTCGGGGCGAGCACGAGGCCGAGTCGAGGGATCACGCTTAGCTGCAGGGTGCGCCACTCAACCGCGCCGCCCACATCGGAGCGAAGTAGCGGTCGAGCGCCATCCTGGTCCTCGACGACAACCGGGGTCTCCTCGGATAGGAACATACTCGTGCTATTCCCAGAGCCAGTAGTGTCTCTGTGTCGGCACGTCCCGCCGAAACGCCCTCGAGTCGCCCTTCTCCAACTGGAACAAGTACGGGCTTGCAGCGGGAAGCTGGAGATTTCGGTCTGTGAAGTTTAGCCGGTCACCGAAAGGTCCTCCATGCCAGCCGCGCTGCAGGTCCTCCTCGCCGAACCTGCGGTGCAGATACTTGCTCTTCCCGTGCTCATAGCTCAGCATAATATAGTGGCGCAGGTTGTGGTTCTCCGGGAACAATCTGAGGCCTTCGCCTCCGAGTACATGGCCGCCCGTCTGCAAGTTGTCTACTGCCAGATCGCGCCGCCACGCCCGGTTGAGCCGATTCTTCTGCGGCTCAAAGAAGTAGTACCTCAACATCGAATGATAGAAGTCCGTGCCGCGATAATCAGCCTCGGGCTCGGGAAGAAAGACAAATTCGTCGAAATTCAGAGCATTGTAGCCCAGTCGATCGGCCTCCTCGATGGCATTACGCAGACTCCGGCCCGGTCCGGCGTCCTCCAGGATCTCGTCCGCGTCCTGGTGAACGACCCATTCGTGCGGCAGTCTGCTGTACACGAGCCGCTTGGCCTCGAGTTGTTTGGTCTGCGAATAGACGCCTTCGTACTCCAGAGTCATCATGAGTACAACTGGATTCCCGTTGTGCTCGGAGCATATTCGGCGGCTGGAATCCGTCGACTGATGATCGATGATCGCCACGTCAATGGACTGCGCGGCCAGCATCGGCAACAGGACCGGAAGGTACAGTTCCTCATTCCTGACAGCGATTACTGCGCAGATTGAAAGCATGCTTCCTGCAAACCCATTCAGGCTCGTCTGTCACGTTCTTCACGATCCCGGCGACTCGAGGTAAAGCAGAGCATCTTCTGATCGCGGGGGTGTTGCCAATCCCCAAGATACCGGACCTGCATCCCTGCATGCGCCGCCAGGCCTTTCATTTCCTCGAGCGAATAATGAAATGGATCCGAATCGAAGTTGGTGACTACGCCTCCGGGTTGATGGTTAAGGGATTGAAGGTGCCCCGGGAAAGGTGCCTCAAAGAACGTGGCGAAAAAACTGCCGGTCGGCTCCAGTATCTTGCCCACCTCAAGCAGGCACCGGATAATATGATTGGAGAACAGGTGCGTGAACACGGACATCGCCAGGGCAAAATCGAACTTCGTTCGGAAGAGCGAGGCGTTGAACTCACTGTTCACCATCAAGCTCGGCTGCTTGTCGTGCAGACCCGCTTGCCTCAACTCCATCCGCCCGGCTTCGATCAACGACTCATTGATATCCAGCCCGAAGTAGTTGCCGGGCGCCAGGTAGTCCACAAAAAAAAGCCCGCCTCGGAGCGCGCCACAGCCCACATCCAACAGCCTGTGCTCAGGCCGCAGACCCTGAGATCTCATGAACTCGAACTGAAGTTTTCCAAGTTCTTCCCATAGCCCCCCAACGAATTCGCGATGCTTCGAAGCAGAGATTTCTTCAGGACTGAGCTGCTTCCAGTAGGAGTTAACTCCCTGCATGTGTATCCGCCTCCTTTGAGGTGTCTGACGGTCGAGAGATCGACCCTTCCTCGAACGCGCCCATGTGCTTCTCCGCCTTTTGCCCAGATATGCTCTCTGCCTGCGGACCACCGAGAACAAACTGATACATCTGGTGGTAGTTCTCGGCCCGTCTGCGCCAATCCCATACAGGGATTGATGAGCGTATTGCCTTGGCCATTCGCATCCGCAGCCCCTCACTGTCTCGGAGTAGGGCAAGCACACGGGCGATGCTGTCAACCTCGCGGTCGATGAAAAAGCCGTTCACGCCGGGGCGGATAAGTTCAGGCATGTTCCCTACACGTGTGCTCACCAGGGGAATGCCGCAGGCCGCCGCCTCCAGGCACGGATTTGGCGTACCCTCGCTGCGACTGGCGCAGAGATATACGTCCAGCGAGCGATAGAACTCCACCATCTCTGCCGGCGTCCGCCAGTACTCCTCACGAATGGCAGTCACGAGCTCAACACCTTGCACGGCGTTGACTGCCGGAACAATCAGTTCATGGAATCCTCGGATTTCTGGCCCATGATTGCTGAGGCTCCCTGCCCATCCCACGCGCAACGACCCGGCGCGCTTGCGCTGCGGCCCGGGGTTGAAGAGAGTCGTGTCCACACCACTCGGCGCATAGAACACCGGAACGTCGAGTAGTGGTTTCACTTCCTGGAAGAGCAACTGGCTAATGACGTACACGGCTCGGCCGCGGCGCAGCCAGGCCAGCCCCGGCTCTCGCCGCTCGTTTTCGATACCTACGTGACCAGCGACGCCGATGATGAGTTTGTGCAGATTCCGGCTGAAGGCGTCACCCAGGGTCTTCATCTGCAGGAACTGCAGCCAATAGAAAACCTGAATAAGATCCGCCTGATCCAGGTCCCGCGCCGTGACGTTCGTCTGAGACTTCTTCAGGACCTGGTATCGGCCACCCAGGGCTGATTGAAGGCCTGAGGCGTTGAGCTCTGTCGCCCACCCGGGACGATCGACGATCAAGAGTATGTTGGGCAATGCGTTGGTAGACATGCTATGCCGGTGCTCACCCAGTGGGTCGGGGCATCAAGCACTCTTGCACAGGTTCGTCGCGCTGAGGCAGCTACTCAACACGAGGCGGGCCCGTCTGTGCCTGGTCCAACCCCCGTGGAAGGGGGTACACGTTCTCGATGTCCATCTGCTCCCAGACGGCGACGGTAGCAGAAACGATTTTGCCTGCTTCATCTTTCTGGAAGAATGCCTTCCAGCGGCCGATACTGGCCGGGTGTACGCCCTGGGTGCGGCTGATCTTCGGATCCTCCAGCCCGGGTTGATGCTCCTTGGAGTTGAAATCGAGCTGGGCTGCTTCGGTTTTCTCACCCAGCCATTCCATCAGTCTATGGACCTCGTCTGCCGGGGATCTGACCAGTTTCTCGTAGACGATGCGATAGTAGCGGTCCGGATGCGCAGCCTGAAACGCCAGACCCGCCTCTGCATAGCGCCGGTAGTGTTCAATCCGCGCCTCAAGTCCTGCAGGAACCGCGAAGCGGAAGTCCGCTTCCGCGATGGATGCCAGGGTGTCCAGTGGATTGCGCACCACGTGCAAGAAGACCCATGCGTCCCCCAGCATTCTCTCCCACTCCTTCAAGTACAGGACGTTTTCGGGGTTCTTGTCTGCCCAGCGCTGTTTTCCGGCATTGGCGGCGGCACGCAAGTGAATGTCCACAAAGGCCCGTCCCAAGATCTCCAGGAGCTCGCCCTCCGGTAGCATACTTCGCGCTGAGGTGAAGAACCGCGCGTGCCGCACCGCATCTTCCGCCAGGTAGTCCCCGTACCAGTCCCGGAAGAATTTCACCTCCGGCCCGCAGTAGATGCGCGAATGCGCGTTGAGCATTCGCCGCACCACCGACGTCCCCGAGCGGTGGCACCCACCCACAACAATCGGCCAGGCATTTCCGACATTCCGCATGTGGTATGCCCCTATTCTATACGCCTTTCATCTGCGGGCGGCGGCAACGCGCAACAGGATGTCATGAAGCAGGAACAGGTTCGCCCGCCTGAAGAAAGCGTTGCGGGTCTGGTGCGCCCGGGGGTCCCACGGCACAACGTTTTGAACGCCAAGTTTCCCTGGGTCACCGGCGGGCTAATGAAACACGAGGCAAAGCGGTCTGAAGATGGCGCTGAGAACGTTGCCATCTGCTGGCGATAGACGCCTAGCCATTCAAAGTCTTCCCTGTGGAAGAAGCCGTCAAAGCCTGGCCGTCTGAGCAGGAAGATCACCAGGCCAAACAAGGCCACGACGGGCAGCGCCTCGGGAGCAACGTGGATCGCGCGGCGCAGAGCCATGGGCTGTCGTTCGTCCAGCCGGCAAAACCACGCCGCGATCGTACATGTTCTGGTCACCAATGGTCCGCGCCTTGGAGGGTCAGCCTTCGCAATAGTCCAGGCCATGTGCATGGCAGATTCACGGCCATTCCGTCAGCTCACACAGCCGGTCAATGTAGAAGTGCACCTGCTTACCCTGTTTGACGTCCACGAAGAAGTGGAGCGACTTGGGCGCGCCTCCCGGATTTTGCGGCGTCCAGTCGAAACCGTGCACATTTCCGGTGTTCAATTGAAACATCAACGCATTCATCGCTCCCGCGGTCAGGGAATTCACCGGATCATTGTTGACCCACGCGTTGATCGCATAGCCCTGGTCGTCCATCTCGTATGCAAAAACGGAAACCAGGTTCTGCGGCTTATCCACCCATAGATCAAGCGTGAACTCGCGACTGGGGGTCAGTGGAAGCGTGATGCCC
>Ga0315295_10000519_pt1 | contig 33536 bp, 50 predicted proteins | sample YL17G14_0_MG_FD_204453 | JGI IMG/M metagenome (GOLD analysis project Ga0315295, IMG submission 204453) | Sediment microbial communities from Yellowstone Lake, YNP, Wyoming, USA - YL17G14_0 | ecosystem: Environmental > Aquatic > Freshwater > Lake > Sediment | place: USA: Wyoming | collected...
TGAGAATGATAAAATGAATTATTGCACTGAGTGTGATATCGCATATGAAGAAAAAAATTGCCCACTGTGTGAAGCTAAAAAAGATATCAAAGCTTTAGAACAAGAAAATCAAAGATTACATGAAAATTAAATCAGAAATAGTTTTACTTGTTGGTAATATCGGTTCTGGAAAAACTACTCTAGTAAAACGAATATTGAGTAGAGGATTCTCTCACGTAGTTATTTCTAGAGATGCATTACGTTATATGATTGGAGCAGGAAGATATCGTTTTGACCCAAATATCGAATCTGCTATCTGGGATTCAGAATTGAGTATCGTTAAAATTTTTATGAATTTAAAACAGAATCTGATTATAGATGAAATAGGAATGAGTAAGTCGATGAGAAAGAGATATGTTGATTTAGCGAAAGAATTTGATTATGATGTTACAGTCATTGAATTGCCAAAATTTTCTAAAAGAGTTTCTGTCAATCACAGAATGAAAGACCCACATCAATGCCCAGATAGAAAACTGTGGGAAGGTGTGTGGGAGAAATTCGATAAATTATATGAAAGACCTGTAAAGTCAGAGGGGTTTGCAAAAATCATAAGGAGAAAAAGCAATGGGAAGACATAAGAAAGAGAAAACAGAAGCAGAATTAGTCAAAGAGGGAAGAGAAGCTATCGCATCGGGAACAAAAGGAATCCCTGTTGATGAAACATTTGATAGAATAAGAGCAGAACGTATAGAGAAATTAAAAATCGTTATGAATGAAATTAATAAAACATACTCAGACCCAACCATGATGAAATTCGCTAAAGACGAACCAGTGAAAGAAAGTCTTGCATTTGGATTAAAATCTTTAGACGAGTTCATGGGAGGAGGTGCAGTTATAGGAAATTTCGTTGTTGTCTACGGTTCTGAAGGAGTAGGTAAATCGACATTAGCTTATATGCAGATTGCAGAAGCACAGAAAAGTGGAAAGATATGTGCATATATCGATTTGGAACACACTGTATCAAAAGAACGCATGGAACAATTCGGAGTCAAACTAGAAGAGTTGATTCTTGCTTCAAATTGCACAACAGCAGAAGACGCTATGAATCTTACGATTAAACTGTCTAAAGAGAAAGTCGTTGATTTGATTATCATCGATTCAGTGCAAGCAATGTCTCCGCATGATGAACAGTTTGAAGGCAAAGGCGAAAAAGAAAGGCCGATGGAAGCAGATGAAATGGCTTTATTAGCTCGTAAGATGGGCAAATTCTTACGTAGAACGGCAGGGTTTATATATAAAGGAAAGGTAGCAGTATTTCTTATCGGTCAGGTTAGAACTGGTGGCATTGGGACGTTCATAACACACGAAACAATGACAGGTGGACATGCTATCAAGCATTGGTCAGCTCAGACTATCTTCTTACGCAAAGGTCAAGGTGTTGACGCACCTACAGAGAAATATGAAGAGAACGGAAAGAAGAAAGAACGAAGAATTGGTTTTGATTGCGTTTTGAAGATTGAAAAGAATAAGAAGAACAATTCGAAACCCGAATTGAGTGAATTACATATCCCCTTCTACTTCGAACAAGGATTCGGAGAATAAGAAGAAAAGATACAAATAGACTTGACTAGGTAAGTATTGATATGTTATACTTTGTATAGGAGATAAAGATGAAAAGCACAGATAAAGTTATAGACACAGCGAAGAAACTTATTTCTCTCCCGTATAATCAATTCAATCTTGAAAATTATTATCAAGTATTGATGGGGCATGGAATTCGCATCGCTCGAAAAGATACTTCAGAATATCAACCAATTAAGTTGATGTCTGGAAATAATTTCTATTCTGGAATTGCAATCTCTCCTTATTTTAATGTAGATAAACGTCATATTTACGTTGTCGGGAAAGGAATCTTATTCGATTCTGGTGGTTATGATTTGAAAAAAGGAATGGCAGATATGAAGAACGATAAAGCAGGAATGATATCTGCTCTCGCAGTAGCACAATTGTTACCCAAAAAGGTTACAGCTTGGTGTCCTGTAACAACTAATTTCATTCATAATAGCAAAATTATTCCGGGCGACGAAATCAAAGTAGGACTTAAAACTATAAAAGTTACAAACACAGATGCAGAAGGAAGATTGATTTTAGCTGAAGCGATTAACGAAATAAACGCTTCACCGAATGATATCATCATAACAGTAGCAACGCTAACAGGGGCAGTTGGGAATGCAATCGATAAGAAAGCTACTGGAGTATTCACTCTGAACGATGACTTAGCTAGTAAATTTGCAGTAGCGTCAAAAGAAGCAGATGAGTTGCAATGGAGATTGCCAATGTGGGATTATCTTCAGAAAAAATATTACAGCAACAATCGAATAGACAACGCAACCAAAGGAATACAAGCTGGTGCAACGGAAGGTGCGTTATTTCTCAGACAATTTGTTAGATATCCGCAGAATTGGATTCATCTTGATATAGCATATTCGGCGTTTACAGATAAAGAAAAACCTAGCGGAGTTCCAATTAAGAGTTTGATTAATTTTATAAATAAATTATAATGAGTTGTTTCTTTCCAGATGGAATGATAGTCGATATGGAGACAGTAAGTAAATTCTCCAAGGAGGTCAAGATGAAAGATATTGCTACGTTAAACGATGAATTGCGAACGAAGATTGTGAATATGATTGAAACATTTGAGAAAGAAAACGGAATCGAATTAACAGTTCTCAAAGCATATTCATACTTCAGTATTGTAAAGAAAGCAAAAGAGATACACATCGCTCTTGGGTTGAAGGAGTAATGATGAACAGTTTCAAACCAATGTTAGCACCTAACGAAACTGTAGATTTGACTACTCTAAAATATCCTTTGCTTGCTAGTTACAAGCTGGATGGTTGTCGATGTATATTCAAAGGTGGGCAAATGTTCAGCAGAGCATTGAAACAATTTCCGAATATCAAATTGAGAAATAGTTTTGAGAGTTTATCTAGATTATCGAAAACAGAAGATATAATTTTAGACGGTGAATTGTTAGCAAAATCATTGACATTCAACGAATTGAGTGGACTGACTCGTCAGTTAGATAAAGAGTTACCGACAGATTTATACTTCTATTGTTTCGATGAAGTTTTAAATCAAGATTTTACGATGTCATTTCAAACTCGAACAACATTTTTAGAAGTTGCATGTATCAATCACCCACGATTTCAAATAGTGAAACAGTGGGCGGTCAATAGTGTAGAAGAGATAAATGCACTTTATGAAAATGCTCTTGCGTGGGGTTGCGATGGATTAATCTTACGAGATATAAATGGTAGATACAAATTTGGAAGAGGAACAATTAAAGAGGGATTGATTTTTAAAATGAAACCATTTGTAACATTTGATTCGAAAATAATTGCTGTTATTCAAGCTACAGAAGTTAGAGAGGGAGCAGAAAAGAAGATTAACGAGTTAGGTCGGTCTGTAACTAGCAAAAAGAAAGACGATAGAGTATTAATAGATAAAGCGGCGGCTTTCGTTGTCTTATATGAAGGAAAAGAAATAAAAGTAACAATTGCAATGACAGATGAAGAAAAGCAAGCGGTGTGGAAGCATCGCAAGAGTTATATCGGCAAGTGGATAGAGTATAAAGGAATGTTAGTTGGTTCGAAAGACCTCCCAAGACACCCAGTTTTTCTTAGATTTAGAGAGGACAAAGACGGTGCTTAATCTCGGACTCGTAAATATATATAACGAAGGCAAGAATATCTTCCTTTTTCATCGTGTAGGAAGAGAACTAAATATTCTACAAGAAAAATCGTTCTTTCCATATATGTATAATCCATCTCCCACGGGCATTTATCGTGGATATTTGGGCAATAAATATACAAAAATCATATTCAAGGAACCATATCTTATTCCTAAACATAGAACAGTTGATAGTGCGGAAGCAGATGTAATTTATACAAGACGATATATGATAGATAAAATCAATATCGTGCGAACAGAATTGAGATATATGTTCTTTGATATCGAAACTCAGTCTGTTTCGTTCCCAGACCCGATGATAGCACCAGACCCGATAACATGTATCACAGCATATGATAATTACACGCAAGAATATAAAACATTCTGGATTAAAAATTATCAAACAGAGTCTGCTCTTTTAGATGATTTTGTTAGGTATGTGAGAGCAACTAAACCAGATTTAATGCTCGGTTGGAACGCACTTGGATTTGACTTTCCATATCTAACGCATCGTTATAATAATTTCTCAGAGAAGATTAGTCCTATAGACCGTGTAGTAAAGAAGAATGGATTTCCAGCAGGAATAGCAATAGTCGATTACATGGACTGGGTAAAGAAAGTATATAAGTATAAGAAAAATTCTCTAGAATACGTTTATTGTGATACATTTAAATTGCACTACAATCCGCTCAAATACGATTTTGGTAGTGTAAACGACGAGATTAAAGATAAGAACAAAGCAGACGTTCGAAAGATGGTTGAACTCGAAGCGAAACTGCGTCTCATTCCGTATTTCGACGAACTTAGACGAATATCAAAAGTATTGTGGGAAGATTTGACACATTATTCAGTTCTTGTCGATTGTTTCATGTTACAAATAGCGAAAGAAAAAGGTTGGATTCTCCCCACAAAACCAGACGAAGCAGAGAAACTTCGCAGAGAAGAAGAAGCAGACATCACTGGTGGATATGTATATGCAAAAACAGGTGTATATAAGAACGTGCATTTGTTCGATGTTGGTGGAACATATCCCAATTTGATTCTTACTTTCAATTTAGACCCTGCAAATGTTAGACCAGTTGCTAGTGAAACAACGACTAAGATTCGCAATGTATTCGTTCATCAGCAATCAGAAGCTATTATTCCGACAGTGTGTTCTCGATTAATTCATTCTCGTAAAGAAATTCAAAAGCAATTGGAGACTGTTGTTGGAGACGATGCGGAATTATTGAAGAAGAAAGATGAAGCTCATAAATCATTAAATAATTCAGTGTATGGAATTACATTATTCAAGAGCAGTCGTTTATATTCAAAAGATATCGCAGGGTCGATTACATATCTCGCAAGATTTTTAATTCGTTATACTAAGTGATTTTTGAGACAGAGTGGAATCGATGTAGTGCAATCAGATACAGACTCGATATTCGTTAAGACAGAAATGCCATATGCTGATATCGAGAATACGATAAACACAGTTATTATTCCCAGATGGTTAAAGCATTTCGGTAAAACAACAGGAACACTGAAATTTAAATACGAAGGAACATTTAGAAATTTATTTGTATTGACAAAGAAACGCTATATCGGACATTTTGTTAAATCCGGTGGAGAAGAAAAGTTAGTGAAAAAGGGAATAGAAGTTGTGAGAAGCGATGCTACAAAATTTCAAGAGGTCTTTCAAGAAAAATTACTTAATAAGATTTTAAATGAAGAGACAAAAGAGAGTATCATTCCGTGGATTAAAGAGAGCATTAATCAATTGCGAACAACTACATTGACAGATATATCATTTCCCTGTAAACTATCGCAGAGACCAGAAGATTATAAAACGACAGTTGACCGCAAAAGTAAAGATGAGAACGGAAAAGTTATAATCAAAAGTTTTGAAAAAGATGTTCCAATTCACGTCAGAGCTTTGAGAAATAGCAAATTGGAGAGACGTGTTGGGGAAGATTACTATTGGGCATATGTCGTAGCTACCGACCCTAAATTAAATGTAATTGCCTTTGATGAACTTACTATTCAAGATTTAAAATCTACATTCGAAATCGATTGGAAAGAAATGGAGAATAGAAATATTTGGAATAAAGTCGAAGATGTGTTCGAAGCAATGAACTGGGATATCAATGAAGTCAGAGAGTTAGAAGTAAAAGTTGTTAAAGAAAAATCATTAAAAATCAAATCTGCTGAGATTAAAACTCGTGTGTCTTTATCTGCAAAGAAACTCCCTAAACCAGACACAACGAACGTTCTTGATGCAAAGGGAGTATGCAAGAATGACGGAACATTAATATGCAACATTGGATATGCTTGCGATGCATGTCCTCATAATGAATGTCCAGTCTCAACAAATGTCTTGCCGATAGTAGACATTTCTCAAGAGCAGACATTTAAAGTATCTCATTCATTCAAGACCAAAGCAGATGTAACTGAGCGAACGATTATGGTCGCCGAAGCATTTGGATTGGGGATTGATGAAGAAAAAGAGTTTCAGATTTATGACAATTTAGAGTTAAAAGTGAAACGTGGAGATATCATATATGTTACGGGAGATAGTGGTAGTGGCAAATCATGGATTCTAAAGAATGTTTTTGCTAAGATGACGAACGCCATTTCAATCGACGAACTCGAGATAGATGAGAATGAAGTTGTTGTTGAAGGGGTCGGCAAGAATTTAAATGATGCACTGATGAAATTGAACATAGCAGGTCTGGGTGATGCGTTCTTATATCTTCGAAAATACTGTCAATTATCAGATGGGCAGAAATATCGCTATCGTATAGCAAAGTTTATTGACCAAGAAGATAAAAATATTTGGATTCTAGACGAATTCTGTGCAACATTAGACAGAGTAACAGCAAAAGTCGTTGCGTATAATCTGCAAAAGATTGCAAGAAAGTTGTCTAAAACCGTGATAGTAGCAACAACGCATACAGATTTGTTGAATGAAATTAGACCTACGATTCATCTTATGAAAGGTTACGAATCTGATATAGTAAAAACTTACTATGAACATAGTAATGATTGGGGTGTATTGAGTTTTTATAAAGATATAAAAGTTTCTATCGGAGATAAAGAAGATTATGAGAAATTAAAGAAGTTTCACTATCGTCAAGCAGCAACTGGAGCAGTAAAGAAAATTTATAAATGCACATTTCAAGATGAGTTGATAGGTGTTATCATGGTGTGCTATCCGCATCTCGCATTGAAAGGAAGAAACATTGCTCTAGATAATCGATTCTCTCGAATGACGAAAGAGAATTGTCAGCAGATTAATGAAGAGATTGATTATGTCGCACGAGTTATCATTCACCCGAAATATCGAGGGATTGGATTATCTCAATATATGCTGAAAGAATATTTTAAATTAACGGATGCTAGATATGTCGAGACGTTGGCAGTCATGGCTCGTTACAATCCGTTCTTCGAGAAAGCTGGTATGACTCGTATAGATATCGATATAGATTCGAAGAGAGAAGATTCAGTTAGAGCATTAGAAGAGTTTGGGTTTAGTATAGACTTAATAAGTAGTTTGACATATATACGCAGTGTGTTTAATAAACTCGTTGAAGAAGATAAAAACAAAGTTAGAGAGTTAGTTATATCTATCATCAATCGTTACAAGGGTGCTTCGCATATTGTGTTTGCAAAAATCAATAAGAATCCAACATGGAAAGAAGATTTAAAAGCAGACGACGAATTATTGTTCGAATACTTTAAACAATTGCGTAGAGCGAACACTGTATATCTCATCAAGGAGTTGAAATGTCAATAAAAATGTCAATTAAGAAGTTGGAAAACAGACTTGGATATAAAATTAAGAAGAATGTTTTCTGTGTCGGTTTCGATACGGCAACTAAGTCTGGTGTTGCGATGATTTGGACCAATGATAAAGAAGTCAAGATTGATACCAATTTCTTAAAGATACCTGCCATTCCAGATGACACTGAAGATAAGTCTGAGATATATGAAGAAAAACTAGATTTATTTCTTAACATTCTGAGAGACTTCAAACGTGGATTATATCCCAAAACAGACAACAGTATATTAATCGTGGAAAATAGTTTTCTAAGAATGAACGTTTGGACATTTGGATTTCTCAAAGCAATGATGGGTATTGTGTATGCAGAGTTGCATGATTTGTTTGATGAGATTAAAATAATCTTCCCATTGACAGCAAGAAAAACGATTGGATTTACATCACAACTTCCGAAGAAATCGAAAGGAAAAGACAAGAAGAAAGAGATTATGAAATGGGTTAGTAATGTAATCGAAGAAAAGATTACAGATGATAATATCGCAGATGCATTAGTGCTTGCCTTTGCGGGGTTAAAGGAGGAAAGATGACAAATAAGCAAAAGATAAAGAAGTTACAACGAGATGAAACGTTGAGATTGCTGAAAAAGTTATGGAACAGATATCCAGACCTAAGATTAGGACAACTATTAAGTAACGCAAGAACAGATATCTATTACGTCCCTGATAGTGTTTTATATAGAGATTTACTGGAGTATAAACCATGAACGAATGCTTCTATAATCTTGATGGATATTGTTCGAATCAGAGTAGTCATCAATATACGCAGAAATGTATGTTAACTCGATGTAAGTTATCTTTAGATATCCCAAGAGGTATACACGATACGCAGAATAAAGAACTCATGCGAGCATTTCAAATTATCGTCAAAGCATTTGAAGATGCGGGATTTAAATTAGACGGTGGTAGTTCTGAATATGCACTATATTCTAAACCAAAGATTAAAATGTTTTTGAGAGATATAAAAGGTATAGACAAATTTCCATGGATTATGATTAGACATTGGTGAGAATATGACAGATTGGAAAGACGATTTAATAAAAAAGGCAGAACAACTACATATCGAAGGAGGTGAAGATGGTGGACAAGAAAAAACTGAGCGGATATCTGGAGATAGGGTCGATAATCTACGGAGCAATAGTAGCCGTGGCATTAGTCAAAATGCATCCAATTCCGATAATTCTCCTTGCAGTGGGAGCGGGAGTTTACTTCGCAGGGGAATATCTGAAGAATCACGCATAAAAACAAACACAAAAGGAGGAACCAACACAATGATTACGATTGAAGGTGCTTTGTCGGACATCGAGAAGATTGAGAAAGACGCAACGATATCTAGTGATGTTAAGGTTTTAAGAGCGTTTAAAGTTTTGTTAAAGTTTTTAAGCACCATGCGTTCGAACCAGCTTCTGACAGACGTTGAGAAGACAGCAATTCAAGTTGCTCAGAAGAACAGAGAAAAGAAACCAGAAGGCAAATAAGCACAGATGAGAGAGCTAGAGAAATCTGCTCTCTCCCAAGACCATGATAAAAAAATATAAATTACCCAATCACGTAGATGAAGTATATCACGATAGCACAGATGATTCATTATTTGTCATCATTAATGCATTGATATTTGAGAATAAAGAATGGAAAGTAGTTAAAAAAAGACAATTACTCGAGGAAATGCGTCATGACTAATCTCACTAATTTTGTTGATATCTGGGGCATCGCATTACTTATATGTAGATTTTTTGATGGTTTTAAATATCATCTGCAAGCAAATAAAATTAGAAAATGTGCGTCTGCCAGAGGTCATTCAAGAGATTTTGGTAATATAGCATTGGGAATAGATTTATTCATGTTGCTATATTTTATTTATAAAAATTACGATTTATATATGATAATCTCAACTTTAATAATAATAGCATTTGTCATAGAATTCTGGATAACTTTGTATTTATATTATCCGTATCGCATGAGAGGTTGTTCTAACTTTAAAAGACCAAATATACTTGCATATTTTTTAAACTCATTGCAGTCCGATAAATACAGAAAACGTCTTTAGTTGAGAGGAGAGACACATGCAAATTACGTATTGCGATTTGTGCGGATTACCACTGAAAGACAAAGACTTCTTTCTATTCTACATTGTATCTGCAAAACAACAATCTCCGCAGTTCGAAAATCTCGACGATTATTCGGAGAATATCGGTAGAATATCGAAAGAGATAAAAGAGGTCTGCCCAAATTGCAAACACGTTATCGAGAGAATTTTTGAATTACGATTTAATAATCTTCGTGAACTTGAAAATGAATTGCTGGGAATTTATGAAAAACAACCGAAAGACCCGCATAAAAAGGATAAGCAGAAATGAGATTCATACCCAATTATGACCCGGAAGTTGAGATGTTTACTTTGCATGACACTGAAGAACAGTGCTTTATTATTGTTTCTAAAGAGCAACTTGAGGAGTTAATGGAACTTTATCATAGATGTTTTCCCAATAGGAGAATACAATGAATTTAATGTTCGCTGGGGATTTTCATATCAGAGAAAAAGACCTCGAAGAGTGTAAATTTATGCTCAACGAAATCGCTGAGTTATGTAAAAAATATAATGTGGGGAAACTGTTTATCACGGGAGATACATTTGACCGTATCAACCCAACGCCAAACGAGATTGATTTATTCTCTAATTTTCTACACGAAGTTAATCTGCCCACAGTCATCATTGCTGCACAATCGCACGAATCGATTTCTTCTACCGAATCTATTATGAATCATTTTGGGATTCTAAAGAGCAACGTGTGGGTAGTAAAAGAGTATCACGATATGCATAATGAAAAAGAGTATCTATTTGTTGGGCATTTCATAATCACCGAATCGAAGAAAAACGTAGGTGGGACAGTTTCAAAAGATACTCTTAAAAAGTATAGATATGTTGTTCTTGGACATGGGCATTCATTTGAAGAGATTGTTCCAAACGTTCTTCAATTGGGTGCTAGTAGATATGTTGATTTTGCTGAATCAAACGATAAAGCAAAGGTAGTTCTGCTTATGGAGAATTATAAAGATGATTTAAGAGAGAAATGTCATTTTCTGGGACTCAAATCTGTATATAGAATGCAAGACATATACTTTAACATATCTGATAAGATAGTGCAACCTAGCTCAATCAGCGTGAATTCTCAAGAGGGATTAAGAGTATATCTCGACCAATTAGATTCTAAAACGAAGACCAGAATTATTTTTAACGACTTTGCTTCTTATTCGTTGTGCTATAATGACTTAGAGAAATATCGTTCAAAATTTGTTCTATTTAAAGAACGAAAAGACTTCATGTTAACCACTGTTAACTCAGATTTTTCAGTTAACCATCGTAAACCAATGCGTGATAGTTTGCGTAACTATTTGAAAGATAATAAGATAGATATAAATATTCAAAATATTCTCTTAAATGAAACGTCATAAAGTGTCAGAAAAACTATATACTATTTCTGACAAGATTTATTCAAGGAGTTGAATATGATAAAGAAAAATGATTTTTTAACCAGAATTATAATCATTTTAACTCTCGAGTTAACAAAGAAACTTCCTGCTTCTGCCACACTCGATGAGATGTATGCTATATTAGAAACTGTATTGAGAGATAAATTTGTCGGGAGGGGCAAATGAGCAATCAAGAATATTATTTAGGACAGTGTAGGTTCTGTGGAAAAATCACTGCGTTGAAAAACGACAAATGTGCAGAGTGCTATGATGTGATAGATTTACCTGATTTTCTGAAAGATTTCTTGAAGGAGAAAAAATGAGCGAACGAAGCAAGTGTTGCAATGCAAAAGTTAAAGTAGTAATGTCGGGAGATTTCTTCGGAGATACTCCCAAGACGCAACGTATAGGAACATGTCATTACGTTTGTCTAAAATGTAAAGAAGCTTGTGATGTGATTTATATCAAAAGAAGAACGTGGAATCGTAATCCTGCTGAACAGATTATGCCCGATAAGCGAAGAAGAATCAGAAAGAAGGATATAGAGAAAGACATCGAGGAGAATTCTTAATGATACAGAGAATCGAAGCAGAATTTTTTAAACTATTCAAATCGTGTGAGATTAAATTCGTCAAAGTGAATGCGATTGTCGGAGTTAATCTGGACGATGTAGAGAATAGTAGCAATGGCAGTGGGAAAAGCACAATCAAAGACATGATTACTTTTGCTCTATATGGAGAAGTTAGCGGGGTAAATTTAAGAGACTTAATTCGTATAGGGGAGAAAGAAATGTCGGTCAGTTTAGATATAATTAAAGACCAAGACATAATTAGAATCGTTCGAAAGGTCCCTTCTGACTTACGAATATATATCAATAATAAAGAATTGCAAGCAAATACTGCTACCATTAAACAGAAGTTTATAGATGAACAGTTCGGCACATACGATTACTTTAAGAAATATCGCATGATAGATACGAAGGGTATTAATATTCTAGATTTGGGTATTATTTCTCTTCGAAAAGAATTGATGACATTCATTGATGATGTCTTTGTTAATATCAGAAAGAATCTTCAATCGCAAAAACTCGAACGAGAAACATATAATATCGACAAACGTTTTTATAAATTTCATCTTTCAGAGAAACGTCTTGATATTCTTACTTCAGGAATGACTAAACGTAATGCAACATGCGACGAAGCAGTTAAAGATAGACTTGCTCAACAAAAAATTGTCAACGAGTTGAGAGCAGAAATTCAATCGAAAGAAAAATTAGTTGTATATAAACAAAGCGATATTAAAAAGTTGAACAATGGGTATTGCCCGCTATTGAACACTAAATGTTCATCTTTGAGTGAACAATTGACCAAAGTGAACATTGCAAAGCAAAAAGAGATTGATGAGTTGCAAGCAGAAGCATATAAAATCACAGAAACATTAGATGCTGAATTAAATTATTTCAACGACCTAGAATATGCATGGCAGACTGTAGTAGATAAAAGAACTCAGACCAATCATAGACTCATGAAATTGCAAGAAGCATTCAAGTTTAAAGAGTATAAATATACTGCTAAAGATGTCATGCTATATGCGGAATCCATTAAGATTTTAGATGCATTCTCTGGATATTATATCAATGAATGGCTTGGACAATTATCATTGATAATTAACGATTTATTACAAACCGTTAATATGAAAGTAGAATTTAATCCGGAGAAAGACTTCATCAAAATAACAAACGAGAATAACGAACTCAAATATGAGCAACTCAGTTCTGGACAAAAAACATTCTTATCCGCTATTTTCAAATTAGCTATTTTGATTCACAAGGGCGAGAACTCGGGTATCATCGTTGCAGATGAAGGACTGGGAAATCTCGATGCAATCAATCTAAAGAAATTTATAGATATATGTCAGACGTTAAATTTTCAAGTCATTGTCATCTATCAGAATCTACCCGACTTAGATAACGTCAATCAAATAAAAATCGTTCGTCAGCATAATGAAAGCAAAATAGCATGAGAATAGGAATCGTTGGACACGGGGAAGATAAATTTACAGAAAAATCTAAGAATGAAGCTAAACAACTTATTAAAAATATTCTTATATTTGGTTCGTCAAATGTTATGAGTTTGATTACTAAAAGAGAAGATGTTATTTTAGTTTCAGGACATTCTCCAGTAGATGGGATTGATATCTGGGCGGAAGAGATTGCAAAAGAATTGCGTTATGAGTTAGATTTAAAAGTTCCTAAACAGCATACATGGGACGCTGAATACGGTTATAGACAACGCAATATTGACATAGCTAAATGTTCTGATATATTGCATGTCATTCTTGTAGATAAATATCCCGTCGAATATAAGGGAATGAGATTTAAGACGTGCTATCATTGTCATATAGACACTCATGTAAAGTCTGGTGCGTGTTGGACAGGGAAAGTAGCGAAGAAATTGAACAAAGAAGTAATCACACATATAATCAAAAATGATTAATTTCATTATATATGCAATTTTAATTTGCATTTTCTTGTATCTGTGTTTCATATCACTGTGCGTCATGACCATAATTTATCTCTTGAACGAATACTCTGATACGGAGGACTTATGAAACATTTTGTAAAAGAAATAAAATGTCGTCTATGTAATTGCAAGGGAAAAGGATGTCCGTTATGCGACGGGAGAGGATTTTTTATCGTGAAAGAAACAATCACTGAAACTCAGTATAATATATTTGGAGAAATAAAAGTAAGAGCTAAAATGCTATGGAGGAAAATTAAATGCTACCTAACACAATCGAAATAGTTCCGATGACTGTCATTATAATCATTGTAGTCGTCGGTCTGGCAATAGCAGATTTGATAAGCGGAGGAAATGATGAATAAATTGGATTATGACATTTACATTGTAAAAGAAAAGATACGTATGGAAAAAGGATATTTAACACGTTCTGAAAGAGACAAATTGAAGCATATGATTGATAATCCGAAATCATACATCACAACTGATGATACTATCGTTGCGTCGAAAGGCAAAAAAATCATAACAAATATCATAGAATTAAGAAAACCCTGTAGAGAAGTTACTAAAGATGACGACTTCAAAACAGTAATCTCAGACTTGCGAGATACATTGATTGCAAATAAAAGAGGGCTGGGATTATCTGCGAATCAGATTGGATATAATCTCGCAATATCATATATAAGAATACTCGATAAAGTAGATGAGACTACGAAGCAATTGAAATATAAAGAATATGTTCTTATCAATCCTGTGATGGTAGAAAAGCAGGATAAAATTGTTTTTCATGACGAAGGATGTCTGAGCTTACCCGGGGTGCATGTCAACACCGATAGATATGTCTTTGTTACGATAACATATCTAGATGAAAAGTTAGAAAAAAGAATGGGGATATTTGCTGATTTGGAAAGTATTGCTGTGCAACATGAGATTGCACACTTGAACGGGAGAACCATAATAGATGATAAACATAGGAGCGTCTAATGCTACTATTTCTCGCAACTCTCACAATCTGTATCATATGTCATGAACTTTCTCACTTCCTTGCCGCAAGACTGTCAGGATGCGGTGTAGAAGTGTTAAGCATTGGATTTGGGAGACCATTGATTAAGAAAAAGTTTGGTAAAACAACTTATCAAATCGCACCATTTCTACTTGGAGGATATTGTAAATTAAAGGGAGAATTAACAACGACAGGGCAAAGTGGAGATTTTGTTAATCTTCCCTATAGAAAAAAATTCTACATCGCTGTCGCAGGTTGTTATTGCAATATATTGATGGGAGCAATTGCCTATTGGTTATGCGTTCCGTTACAGAGTTATTCTCTCTATTATTTTGCTGTCTTGAGTTTTGTTTTAGGAATTTCAAATCTATTACCCATACCCGCTCTGGACGGAGGATATATAGTATATTTCCCTCTATTTAGAAAGATATATGGAGTAGAAAAGGGTCTACGTGTGTTTAGAATTGTTACCAATTATTCCTTCATTATTTTAATGATTCTTAATGTTCTGTGTATACCGTTCTTACTTCTACAACTAATGAAAGGCATTCTATAATGAATAAAAAGCTATTTTGGATTTTTCTTCTGAGTAGTGCTGTATATTTTACACAGGGTGTGGAAGGAATTCCAAGCATGGCTTTTTTCTTTTATCTCAAAGAGAAACTGCATCTTGACGCTTCAACAATCATGTATTATGGGTCTCTCACGACACTCGCTTGGTTAATAAAACCAATCTGGGGATATCTCTGCGACAACTACTTCACTAAGAAGACATGGATCCTAATCTCACTGCTTGGTAGTCTAGCGATTAGTGTTATATTGGGATTGAGTCCTTTCGTTTCAATGTTCGGATTAATCGCATTACTTATGTTTGCCAACTGGAATTCTGCTATGCGTGATGTAGCAGTTGATGGAGTTATGTGCGTTGAAGGAAAAGAAGCTAATGAATGCGGAAGAATTCAGACAATTCAATGGGCATCGATAACTATTGCAAGCACGATTGTTGGACTGGTCGGGGGATATATAGCTGACCATTTCAATTATCAATTTGGATATTTGTGTCTGATTCCTATTTATCTCGTTATTGCGGGAATCGTTCTACGATATAGACCGACTGTATCACAAAATAGAGCATCTGTTTCTCTTTTTAAAACGATTTATTCTTATAAAGAACTGTTTACGAATAAACGCTTTCTATTCGCATGTTTGTTTATCTTTCTATATAATTTTAATCCGTCTTTTGGAACTCCGCTCATGTTTATTCAGAGAGATGTGTTCAAATGGACGGGAACGTTCATGGGAACGTTGGGAGCAATTACATCGATAATCAGTATACTCGGTTCGATTTTATACTTTAAATTCGGTAAACAGATTGATGTTAAGAAATGTTTAGTGTGGTCAGTTTTTATCGGAGCATTAACTACGCTGTGTTATCTTTACTTTACACCTGTAAGTGCGATTGTATACGGAATCATATTCTCAATCATAGGTATGTTTATCTTTTTAAATATCATGACATTCATGGCAGAATCAACAATATCTGGTAAAGAAGCTACATCCTTTGCACTTTTGTGTAGCGTGAATAATCTCGCAGGAACAGCATCTTCTATCGCAGGTGCTTGGTTATTTCCTAAATTGGGATTGCAAAGTTTGATTATTATATCAGCATTAACATCATTTTCATGTTTATTATTTATCAACAAGTTGCAGATAACGAAGGGAGAAACGAATGAGTAAAAGAGGATATGGTATCGATTTTGACGAGCATAGACAAATGAGTCCGTTTGATGCAATATTGTTAGAATGTCGTTATATCTTATTATATGACGAGATTAATAATGAAAGTGCTAGAGATGTTAATACAAAACTGTTAGGTATGAGTATCAAATATCCCAAAGCTCCTATCTATCTTGAGATTAATTCTCAGGGCGGAAGTGTCTCAGACGGGATTGCAATTTTGAATACAATTCAGCAGATTCAAAATCCAGTCATAACTATTATCAACGGAGAGGCATGTTCTATGGCAGGATTCATTTCTGTGGTGGGTGATAAACGTTTTATCACTCATAATTCTTTCTGGATGGGGCATCCTATGCAAGATGTTGTCGGAGGAACTCCTCGCACTATCAAAGATAGAGGTGTGTATCTTGAAAAACTCGAAGAGGATATGCAAAAAATATTTAAAACTAAGACAAAACTCAATGATGTAGAATTTCAAAAAATGATGCACGGTGAATTGTGGTTAGATGCAGATATTGCTTTACAGAAAGGGATTGTTGATGCTATTCTTGAATCCCCGATATCGTTAAGAAAAAGACAAGCATCAAGAAGAAGGAAAAAGTAATGTATTATTTTACTTCTGATTTTCATCTCGGTCATTTTAATATCATTCGCTATTGCAATCGACCATTTAAAAGTGTCGAAGAGATGGAAAATACTATCATTCGTAATTGGAATGAGCGAGTTAAAGAAGAAGACACTGTGTTCTTTTTAGGGGATTTTTGCTTGAAGAAGTCTAAAGAAGCACCCGAAGGAAGAACATTTGAGTGGTATAGAAAGAGATTGCAAGGTAATATCATCTTTATTCGAGGAAACCATGACGGTAATAATTCAACCAAGACTATTATCGAAAGTGTGGTCATCGAACATGGGGGGAAACGCATCTTCATGACGCATAATCCCAAGTTCGCTAAAGTAGACTTTCAATGGAATTTATGTGGTCACACGCATGGTAAATATGGTAAAATCACTCGACTAGATAAGAAGTCTGTTATTATCGATATCAGTGTGGAAAACTGGGACTACCGACCAGTTGATATTAACGAAATTAATCAAGCATATAGCATCTGGTTAAAGTCAGGAGAGAAATCATGCAAATAGGTCAACAAGTTTTAGCTAAAGTAAATGGAGAGATTAAGAGATGTAATGTTTTAGAGATGTATTCTGAAGATGTTAAGTTAAATTGTGAAGGTGAAGAGATAACACGCAAATATTGGGAAATTCAAAAGGTGAAAACATGAAAATAACAATATACAATAGCTGGAAACAATTGAGTAGAGACAGTTTCGAAATAATTCTATTTGGTTTAAGTCATGAATTGGAGAATGAATATGCTTATACATGCTATCAAAACTGGTATAGTATAACTCTACTTGGATTTGATTTTAATTTTCATCTGGGGAGGAAAACATGAAGAGTAATTATAGAGTGATTTTTAACGATAAGACGGTCTTCTGTGGCGATGATTTAACGAATAGTCGCTGGAATGAAATGCCTAATAAGAAGATTGCTCAGATTGAATATCATATCTGCAATCAAACTCTCATTCTTTCTAACTTCAAAGAGTATAATCATCTTGTCAAACGTGTATTAAATATCAACACACAAGAACAAAATATTATTAAATTGACATTGTTAGCAATAGAAGACAGTTGTATTCATAGTTTTGTGTTTGATATCAAGACTGAAACATGGACTACTAATATATACAATCTGTCAGAAAAACAAAAAAGCACTGGATGGAAAGAGGGATTAACTTTCTCTACAGTGCCTTTTAGTTATAAATTAATTTAAACCGCTTGACCGTCTATATCATACGGAATTGAAGACCATTTAATGGTAAAAATTCCACTTCCCGGTCCATAAAAAAACGCAAAAGGATATGTCCCATATATGTGTGCCCATGCGCCACCATCGATTCCTATTGTAAAACTATGATACCAAGGATTCGTTTCGTAAAATGCAGGAAACATCTTGAAATCCCCGGCGGTAATTTCCTCATATGCATTTATCCAATATCTATTATTTCCTGTTTTTCTTTCACATTGTAAAAACCAATTATTAAAATCCCCAATCACACTCGGAACTTGATATCTTTTTGATTTAAATACCCAAGATTCTACATACGCCATATCGTATCTAGCATATCCTCTATACAGAAACGAATAAGAATCTCCGCTCCACGTTACTTGCAAACCTGCTTCAGCGTGGGCGTCTGCCAATTCGCCTGAACCGCAAGATACTAGAACACCAAATCCTGAACCTCCAATATCGCCTTCTGATATAACTTCACGAAATGGAAGATTATTTGAACTTTCAACATAAAAATCTATGTTCTCGAGAAAAGATGTATAATCGAAATTTGTCCTTGGAAACGTAAATGTAACGACCGGAGTTTCAAATGGGGTTACTATTATATCTTGCGTCAAAACAATTCCATTAAATACCGCTGTTATTGTGTGTGGACCATAAAAATCGTCGTCTTTGGGACGAGTTAATTCAATCGGTTTATTGTGAGTTTCGCTGTCCCAAGGACTGTATCCTAACCACCATATATCGTCTTCGTATAAATAGCAATACCTTGCTCCGGGAAAATATTTAATACCAGTGATGCTATTGACCTCTTTTCCCTCTGGATTATGACAATGAACAATTATCGAAGCTTTTATTGGAGTTATTGGGTGTCTTAAATCTTCTATATGAATAGCTTTTATAGTATTATATCCTACTGGAAGTCTCGGTCCATCAGACCACATCATTTTGTGTTGACCGGGTCTCATATCATGACCATATTTATCGTAATTGAAATATAATTCTAAATTAGACCCCAGAGAACTTAATATGACCTCGGTGGCAGAACGCAATTCATTGATATGAACTGATAATATTGATTTGATGACCGGCGTGAACGGATACGGAGTTAAACCTAGTTGTATTGCTGCGGTCGTTCGATTATCTTGTAACTCTTGAATATGTTTAACATTGGGTTCAGTAAATCCAATATAATCCTCTCCTGATAGACCTAATGGGGTTAATATTGGGTCATCTGTCCATATTCCAATTTCGCTAAAACACGTCGGGCAAAGAGACATTGTTATTCTCCGTCAGCATAAATTGCATAAAATCTCCAACATTTTTTATCTTTATCCCAAACTACATTAGTCTTTGTTGAGTCAACACTATATAAAGCACATTTTTTTGGTTGACCGAGTTCGTCCAGAACGACATTTCCTTCAGCATCTGCCTCAAGTAAATATGTTGCTTTAACATCGATATTATTTTTAGGCGTATACGTTGGTGCATTAATTCGAGACCATATCGCTTGAAAATCTGGAGATAAAGCACTCAATTTTTTATTAATATCTTCAATTTGTGCAGTAAGTTGAGAAACTATAGACCACAATTCTTTTAATTTATATGTTGTTGTCTCATAAGTTTTTTCCATATTAATCTCCTTACTGTGGTTTGTATCTTGAATACCACTTCACTGTTTTTCCGGGATAAAAATTCTTCAGATAAAATCCATTTCTCTGATAGTAAGTTTTGCCGTAATTAGTAAGATTCAATGTTACTGTTCTGTTAGCACAGTTAATCGAATAAGATGAAATATTCAGCGGAAATCCGTTGTTGTTAGAATAACAATTCGCAGATATTGTGTTGCTGAGATTAATCAGAGAATTGAAATTCAATCCGTAATATTCAAATGCATCTAGTGTTAAAGTTACAGTTGCTTCAGTCAGAAGTTTATTATTTTGACTTAAAGTAAAGTTAGCCAAGTCGCCTGCGAAGTTACTATAATTATATGTGTCATCAATAGTTACATACAGTCCATAATCATCGCCAATCATTCTCCACGTATCATATCTTCCGCCATACTCGCTCAAATCCAACGATTTCTGAGGAGAACCAGAACCCACTATAAATGTCGCACCATTTTCTAGATAATCTGCGAACTTATATTGAAGTTTATATGTAACTCCGACCACTTCAAGACCTGTAGAGATTGTATGTGCATCAAATATAGGCGTTTGACCTACATACTCTAAAGATTCAACAATAAACATATCTTCAAAGTAATGAGAACTTTTAAGATAATTCATGTCTTTTGTTACTAATCTTTCAGCATCGCTTGTGTCCCAAGTCTGTCGTTCTGAATCCCACGTAACGTTATAATTTCTACCATATGCGTCCCAGAATATATATCCTGTAACATGATTTGTTCCTAATTTCACAAGTAATGACTTCGTATAATCACTCGTTACTTTATTTAATGTAATATCATTTAAAATCACATCGTATAAATGTCTGTGTTGATTGATACTACTTAAAGAGAGCGTTTTTATTGCTCCTTGAGATACTTTTTGAAGTCCCACATTTTCGTTTTCATCTATAAACCAGTTATTATTCCCTGTATTGCAAATCAGAGTGTCCAATAAAGAACCGATGTCTCCTGTCTGAGAGTTCCATTCCGGACAGAAAGATGACCCCAGACCGGGTCCGCCCAATTGAGATATGGGAACATTAATGGGAACTTGAGATATTTTTCCGTTTTCGTATTTGCAACCCCACTCAATGGTGTCTGAAGTTGATTCTAGAATATAACGTCTATCTTCTGCTGTGATTCTCACTGTATCTGTAGATGATACTGCTTCGATACGAGTAATGTATCCTGTAAAAAGTAATATAGTTCCGTCGAAAATTTGTATCAGATTTTCTGATGATATTTCCGAAATATTTCCGTCTAAGTCGTGGTCCAAATCGTCGTGATGTCTAGCTAAAGTAAATGTAGCGTTTGAGGGAGTTCGATTTAAAACAAAACTTATCTGAAGAGAGTTATAATCTACATCGGGTAGAATAACTCCATCTTTTTTAACTATGATGTCAGAAAGTGATTTGGGATTAATTGAATCGTATGACTCTATGCGAGTTCTAAAATCTGTATTGAACTCTCGATTTGAAGTTAATTTAGTAACAAAATTAGAAGCATATATCTCGATTTGTCTATTTTTTGCAGTAGTCAACTGTGTTGTAAATGTTTTAAATATTCTTAATTTTGTAGTAAAATTTGTTAAGAATTTAAGTTTGTGATGAACTAAAATTCTGGCATTAGAAAGTATATTTCTAATATATGTTCTTAAAATTGAAGCGTCAGATGTAATATTTGCATGCGGATGAAAAATATTCGCATTCGAAGTAATGGTCTGTTTTGGTTGTCTAAAAATAAATGCGTCTGATAAAATATCAGAATGATTTCTAATAGCAATTACCGCATCGGACAGAATAGTTTCTATTCGCCCCAATACTTTTATCTTGGCATCAGATAAAACAGACGCTCTTCTTGAATGCGTAATCTGAGCATCAGAAATAATAGTCTGTCTTTTGCTCGGATTAGGATTTACGATAATCTCTGCATACAGAAATTTTTTAACATCTAGCCGAGCGAATACAGTGAGTTCACTCTCGATGAATTTTGGCACGTTTTTGCGAGCAGTAACGGTCAATTCATTGTCGATGAACTTTTTTATATCCGGTTGAGACGGAACTGTTACTTCGTTATATATATATATTTCAGACATTTGTTAAATATCAGAGAAATATACGACACAGAGTTTTGTTGAAGTGGGTAACGCTCTTTGTTCGCATTTTACTCTGTCTCCCTTGTTGCTACTTAATAGTGTTGGAGAAGTGTCCCATGTAACTGTGCTTCTGGTCCATTTATAATAATACGTTTTGTCGTTGCTCGCCGATGTATAAAAAACATAGACATTTCCATCTCCATCGAGACCCATACTAACACTTCCTCTTCGAATTGTTTCACTTGTAGCCCAACTATCCCACGTGATAAGTCCAGTATCATTTAACATTGTAACATATCGAAGATTATCATCATAATCGACTACTAAACTGGCACCTTCATTGTATCCGCCCGTTGCACTTTTTACACCTGACGCACCGATTGCATTAAAGATGGCTTTATATGAAGTGCTATAACTTCTAAAAATTACGATTACATTTCCATTGTTGTATGTATCTATATCCCATATATAGCAATCTTTTTCTCCTGATGCGACTGCCCAAGTTAAATCTGTTCCGTTAGTCCAAGCAGACCCTTTATTATCTGTGTATTTATTTTGTATAATATGAGATGTAGCAGAATCTTGATATGCAACAAACACATGTATTCTATCTGATAAATATTTACTTGCTGTTATTGCTGGGTTTGGGCCGAATTGAGTATAAAATATAGTGATATCCCAATCAAGAATTTCTGACCATGTTCCGCCTGTGTGTTCTCGTGCTTTAACTTTTACTGTATAATCAGAACCTGTTCCTTCTCTATATGCAACATAAATATCATCATCTTTTCCTACGCAAATAGATGGAAATCTTATATATCCAGATGTGGGAGTATAACTCGTTTCAGATGACCATGTTGTGCCATCTGTAGATGACATAATCTGCAAATCTTCGTCATCCTTCACATATATAGCATATCGCTTTCCTGTGCTATCTCTTACTACATGTCGACAACCAAAGTCAGCAGTATTTTCAGTTAAATATAATGCATCACTTGCAATCTGAGAAGACATTGTATTCCTCCTTTGGAATTTTAACTTTCAATTAAAAAATTTCCGTCAGAATCTATTTTAAGAATAACTTTTCTGTTATTGCCATTGTTATCGTTGTATTGATAGCCCAGATGATACCACATTCTATGAGCTACGATTGTTCCTCTCTCAGTTGTATCAACTTGATGTCTTCTAAAAAAGATAAGTCTAACATTTTCTTTTTTTTCGATATCTTCTCGATATGATAAAGTTAAATCATTAAATGCTATTGCTCCACGCACGACATCTACAGTGAATAGATGACCTTTTCTATCGGTCAAATTAAAATAAACCAATTCGTCTTTTTTTTCTTGTATTCTTTTGTATAATTGTTCTTGATTATTTTGAAATTGCTCAATCTTCGTTCCATCTTTAAATATTGCTATCCAGAAGAAGCTGAGAGATTTCATTGAATTGTTACTCTCTAAATTTAGGTCTATTGAATTAGACATTTATATCTCCCTTTCTTGTAATATGTTACACTTCATCATACTGAAACGTGAAGGTCTTTTGATTCACGGCACCGGACGGGGTGCTAGTAGAAGTTTGTGTCTGAAGTCGAATATATTTTGTATATCCCGGGGCAACAATCGTGCTTGAACCATTCGATGCTTGAATAGCCAGTGCTGAGCCCTCTGTTGTTGGAACGCCTGAATCTCCTGTTGCAGTTTGCGAAGGAGTTGCGAAAGCAACATTCGCTCCTGCTTTAATTGTTTCATCTGTAACTAATGTTCCAATCGACATCCAAAATAACATATTCGATATTGTCGTAAATGAACCTGAAAATTTTACTCTAATGTATTTTGAAAAAGAATTCAAACCAGCGGTAATTGGATATGTAGTAGTAACTAAATTTGGAGAATCAATACTTCCAAAATTTAAATTGCTGATTGCATCGGTAACGGTTTCAATCGCTGTATTACTTTCACTATATTCGAATGTAGCGGGCATTGAATTAACCTCCTGTTTGATATATTTTAATTGGTGTCAAAAACTATCGCCAAAACTGGCAAATATAATGCTGGTGTAGTAACTCCAGCAGGAATATTAACATGAAAATTGAAATATAAATCTTTTGCTACTGTTAATGCTCCCAGACCGCCATTTAATAATACTCGATTTGATACTCCACTTCCAGCTAGCGGAGTTCCTGACCAATCGACTCCGGGTAAGGATGTTGTGGTGCAGATTGCTTTATACCAACTCGCTGTTGGAATTCCTGTTCCTAAACAAGCAAGATTAGCAGATGTCAATGTTGCATCGTCCCATGCTTCTAACGCTGGTTCTGTAGCAGTAGCTCCATCAAATGAGCAACAGAATACATACTGTTTATTCTTTTGCCCTGCGTTGAATAATTCCCTCAATAGATTTGCAGATGTATCTGCTAATAAATAATGAGCTACTATTGTATTTACTGATGGTGATAATAGCGTTGCTGCTCTATTATAATCTGTTTGAGTAGGAATCGGTTGACCATTGGCAACAATCGTTGACCCGGCTGAAAATACAAGTGCATCTGTTACTTCTACTGCTGTAAAATTAGCAGGTGCAGATACATATGAACTATCAGTAGATGTTTTGTTAATCAAAAATGTTAAAGCTGTCATAGAATCCTCCTTACCATGAATTTGCTCTTAAAATTACTGTATATTCTTGGTCAAATGTTCTCAAACTATCTGAATATGCGATTGGAACACGTCTAATGACATGATATGAATAGGAAGTTATTGGAGTTTTATCAAAAACTAAAATGAATTTTGTTCCCAATGTTAATGCAGATTCCATCGCATCTATCTTTGATGTGATATCTTGATAATCTGTTCCAACAATTATTCCTGTGATTTTTAAATCCCATGCTTCTTCAGAACCAGTAATAAGAATACTCCCTTGACCTCTTATACCACTTATCTCAGTGCTACGTATTGTGGTTTGCGGTGCGTTAGTAGATTGAACCACAAGAAATGTATATAATAAAGTAACACCGTCGGAGGCATATAATTTTAATCTAGGGATAAATGTAGGCATATTTCACTCCTTAATACGGTTTCATTAATTTTTCTTGAAAATCTTTTTTAATCTTCGGGTCATTTATCATTGCATTTGCAATAACACTGAGAGTTTTCTGAGCTAATACCCCGCTTTCAATTATCTGTTTTACTTCTTGAGTTACTTCGATAGTAAGACCATTGATGTTTATTTCCTTCAATTCAGATAAAGCTCCCGCTCTTGTTCTACTGATTAAATCGGTCATGTCTTTTGGGAGATTGTATTCCGGGATTGGAACTTCGACTCCCGATGCATATGGAACACGTCTACCACCAAACCCATATCTTTCAGTCGCTCCAATTGGAAGACCGAAATATTGCATAGCTTGAATCTTTTTATATTCGTCTGCGTATTCTTTCTGAAAGACTTCAAATACTCTTGGCATTTGTTTCAAACGGAAGAAATCGATTTCTCCAGTTTGATATCTACCTATCTCTTTGGCAATATTTAAACCGTATGTTTGTGCAATATCGTATAATTTAACTGTCTCACTGGATATGTCTACTTGATTCATTTTTTCTCGAGTAATCTGTTTCTCAATATCCAGTTGTAATTGCAAATCTTTTTTAACAGCATTGACACCATATAACTGCGTTTTTAGTGCTATTTCTGCTTGTAACAAAACAGAATTTGATACTCCACGAATTTTATACAAATCCATCTCGTGAGATAATAAGGTTTTTGTCATATTACTTCTTTCTTTCATAATATCATTGTATGCTTTTGCAATGGCAACTTGCTCTTGTTCAGTTAGTTTCATACCTTTAAACATATCATCGATTTCTCCGAGATTACCCGATAAAATCTGAGATTCTACTCCGCTTGCTGATAATGTCTCTGTTAATTTTTTTCCGTTAATTGTCAAACTATTATATCTATTTACAAGAACACTTACGATATTATCCAATTTTTTAGTTGCTATCTCAACTCCGGATGCACCCGAAGCTTGTAATTTCATTATCTCTAACTCTTCTCTCATAACTGCAAGTTTATCTTGCGTTGCAACTTTTAATTGCAATTCTTGACGCAATGCTTCCGTTTTCTTCGAACGTTCTTCGTCTGCTAATTCGACTGCTTGTTTTTCTGCAATCTTTTTCTGTTCCAATTCTGGTAAAGTTTTTATCAAGACATCTAAAATTGCCTGTCTTCCCTGCAAGGTTTCGTTAGTATAGTCCGTAGTAATTTTTTGCACAAGAAGTTGTCTCTGTGTTGCATCGAGTTGTCCTTTGTATGCGAGAGATATCTGGTCTTGAGTTACTTTAAGTTTGTCTGCTTCTTTCTGTCGACTAAGTTCTATATATTTTAATATTGGACTTATTAGTCCTGTTCCAGAACCTACTCCGGGTGTAAATATAGCATGAATAGCCATACCTACATTCTGAGCGGCAGGGATTAACATGTTCATCACATTGTTTATATTCTTCATTGATTCTGCAAAATCTTTTCCGCCACCAACTCCCTCAACAAAGGCGGCACCCAATAATATTCTTAAATTATTAAATACTTCGACTTGATGATTTGCCTGTTTATCCACTTCAAGCATTCTATCATTTAAAAGTTTTATATATGAACCACCTTCACCGCCGACTAACTTTAAATTACTCACTAATTGTTCAAAGACGGAATTTAAAGCAACGATGCCCTGCCCTGTTTTACCACCCACACCAAGTTCTTTTAACACACCTGCTAGACCTTCTTGACCTGTTGTTTTACTCAGTTCGTTTATTCTTCTTAGAATAGCAAGAAAATCTTCGAATTGAGATTTTCCAGCTAATGCAATACCCAGACGAGGACTAACTTTGTCCATATTTTCAGCTAATTTTTGAATAGCAGTTCTCAGAGTTGACGCTCCCAAAGAACTCTTCATACCAGCGGATTCTAGTGCCGCCAAGACTGAGATAGTCTGGTCAGCGGTGAAATTTGCAAACTTAGCAGTAGAAGAAAATCTACTAAGTGCGTCCATATATTCTTCTATAGAAAATTTATTCTTATCATATAGAGCAAGAATTTTTCCTGCAAGTGCTTCTTGTTTTTCCATTGGTGATAACGAACTATCTATTGTTCCTCCTAACTGTCTCATTATAACTGAAAATGCTTCCGTAACTTTCACATTATCACCGAACGTTGTTTCTGCTAATTTTCCAGATGCGATAACTCCAGTAAAGGCGTCTCCTGCTGATGCTCCTGTTTTTAAGAATAAGTTATAAGACAATGCCAATTTTTCTATTGCGAAACCTGTTTCAGCAGAAAACTTTTTAAACTCTTCTCTAATATCTGTCAACTGAGCAGTTGCTGATACAGCAACTCCGCCCAATGTTTGTTCTGCTCTACTCATTGCTTGTTCGTATTGTAACCAAGTTCTTGCCCCTTCTTGAAGTGTGTCTTGAACTAATTGCATAGCACCACGAATTGCCATCCAGACAGGAGCAACGATAACTGCTCTTCGCATGGCGGCGACAAAATCATTCATTCCTTCGCTAGATTTTTTTACTTCAGCAGATACAGGTTTAAAAACTTCTATCAGTTGTTTTCCCGTTGCTACGCCCTGTGCGTCAAATGTTGTGATTACTTTTGTGCTTGCAAGTTTTTGAGCGGCCGCTTGGGCCTCTTTCAAACCAGACACAACCTGTTCTTTACCCGCAAGTGCCAATTTTATAGTTGCTAAAAAATCTTGACTAGGCATTTTACTTTACCTCGTTGGGGAATGTAATCTTATCAGATATAACCAATGCAACATCTGATTTTTTCGATTCGATATCTGTTTTATTTCCTACTTCTCTTTTCCAAATTACATATGCATCTTCATATATCTCGTTGTCATAGACATGTTTTGATGTATGTTTCGATGCCAAATCTTGATTTATAGAATCATACATGTATATATAACTAATAAATATATCTTGTAATTTACTAAAGTTCGATACGTTAGTAAAAAATTGAACTCCACTTATATCTTTTGTGAGATATAATAAGTTCTGAAATCTTGATTGCTTCGCTAATTTTCGAATATATGAATATATGTCGTTCATGTTTAAATATACTGTAAAATCATGCTTCTGGTTCCTGCTTTATCGATTAACTTGTCATCTTTATAATTCATATACTCGTCGTAATTTTTAAATAATCTCGCCCATTTGTCGTTTTCAAAAACATCGAGAGTTAAATAAGTTATCAATTCTGCTACATAACTAAGTAACTGATTTTCTAATGACATGGTCAACATCTGAGTTTTTTGCAACATATACGTTTGCTTTTGTTCTAGAATTGTATCGATTGCTTCTCCGTATCCTTTTAATGCAGATTCAGAATTATTTTTGCTGAGTGCTTCTCCGAGTTGTATTCTTGTATTTAAAAGTTCTGCGTCGAGTCTCTTTATTTCTTCGTCGATTTTTTCAATATCAATACCACGTTCTTTATATACTTTTATTAAATCCGCCTCGAGTAAAACGTCTTTATTAGTTATTAATTGACCAAACTTCTGAAGTCTAAGTCGATTCAATTCTTCTCTTTCTTTTCTGTTTAGCAATCTAACTCGATATTTCTTATCATTGTGGTCGAATTCAATCTGATTATCTGCGACTAAATCTTGAGCTTCAAGAAGATTTCCTTCTTCTTTAATCTTATTCAGCAAAATCTGTGCTGATTCCTGCGTTGTTAATTCTTTCTTCTCTTCCATGCTATTCTCCTTACTTTTTTAGGTCATTCGCACTGTTAATTAAATGTATTGCGTTTTCGCTCTTACAGATGTTCATAATCAAGTCATACATGTCTCGATTGTGTTCATATAATAATTCTTTCGTCTCTTTTTTTATCTCTTCTTTGTCCGTTAAAATCTCAAATCGTTTACAAACTTTGCCCACGATTTTTTTCCCTTCAGCATCGAGAATTGATTTTAATAAGTCTAAATCAAACAGAACTTTCATATTATTCTTCCTTTCCCCAGAAGATAATTATGCATATATTAAATAATGCAATCTCTTCCCATTTACAAACCAGAGTAATGTTCGAAGTGAAAATGATTTAATTTATAGATGTATAAAGAAAAGGCAGACTCCAGAGTTTCTCCGTATGAAGTCTGCCGTATTTGAAATATAATTTATGAAGACTGTGATTTCTCATTTTACCTTACCTTACGAATTACTTTTGGGTGAGAAGGAGACTCGAAATTATTTCTCGAATCCCCTTCTCCGTTCATATGTCGTGTTACATTAGGCAAATACTATTTCACTTGCCAAGTCCGAGATTAACAAATTGTCGCACTCTAGACTCGTTGTTCCTTTATTGTAATCTTCAGTTGCCTGAGATGTTCCAATGGCTGTCGGAGATATATTATTCATTAAATAACCAATTTTAAAATTCGTATGCTCTTTTTCTTTGTAAACTTTAACCATAAGTTGAATTGTTTGCTTAAAGTTTGATGGGTCGATGTATGGGAATGTCGTATCACCAGCAAGAATGTCTTCAAGCGAAAATCCTTCTGTGAATCTATTTAAAGAAATCTTTGTGGTTGTATTCTTAACACCAGTCTGAACCACTTCATTATTTCCGATTTCTTTATAGTCTGCTCTTTCAAATGCGACATCGATACCTACTGTCTGCAATCTGTAAACTCTAGTTCCAGTGCCGAATTTGATGTATACTTCGCAATATTCAGCTAATAGAGCTTTTTCATTGACATCATCATTTGTCCAAACTGTCGTATAAGGGGTTGCAGATTCATAATAGACCTTGAGTCTATCACTTGCAAGACAGTCTTTAACAATTACGAGTTTTCCTGCAATATTGTATGACCATGAATTTGCTAAGACACCAGTTGAATCTTTTACCAAATCAGAGACGATACCTGTTCTAATTCTTAAAACTCTAAAAATATACTGGTCAGAAGCGAATTCAACGGGAGCGAGTCCTGCTAAATCTACGACTTCTTCTCCGGGAGCGGAAACTACTTGCGTCTTATACGCAAAATAATTGCCGTCTAAAATCTTATAATCTTCACCAACGAGATTGATTGAGCGTTCTAGAATTGCATCTGGGTCTGCGATATTCAAAGTGAATCCAGATACTCTCAATTTCGGAAACCAAATTGTTCCTGTGAAAATGTTATTATCATCAGTAAGATAAGCACTGATATCGGTATATGTAGTTTTAATACTGTTAAGATTGATAGAGTGTGGGTCTCCACCTGTTGGGGTTACTACGTTAGCTAAATCATACCAGAATGACATATCCCCGTTCTCATACTGTCTAAAACGACCAGCAAATGCCGGTGTTTTTTGACGATAACCGAGAATTCCATCTCTACCGATTTCATACATCTTATCTCTATTAAGCGTTAAATCGCCTGTGATTTCTTGCAACCGATTGATTTGCTCGGGTGCCCTTGCACTGTTCCAAGGGAATGCCCTTGGTTTCACCATCTTTGAGTGGATCATATTACCCTCCAGTTAGTTATGACTATACAAGCTCTTCATTAGCTCTGACTCGTTGGTAATTTCCCTTCTTCCATAAGAAGAAACAGTCGATATAGTCATTCACACGATTTTTCCTTACTACATACAAATAAGCTTCTTGATGAAGTTTATTATGTATTTTTTTATCTTTTAAATATAATAGATTGTTCTCGCCGTTATTACTTCTTTTACAATCTATATGATGAATCACCTTACAAGTATTTCTATCAGATTTTATTCCATATTTGGTTATAAATTCTGATAAATAATGATTTATTAAATCTGAACTGACTAAATATTCATATGCTCTCCAGTGCAAACTTCGATGTTCACTATGTGTCATCTTTAGAAAATTCGATTCATCGTTATTCTTTTTATTCCCATCGATATGATGTCTAACTATAATATCTTTATTACTTTTTCCTTCCCAATAACCTTTTAAACCCGTTAAATCTTTATTCCAAGGGCACTTGCCCTGTCTCGATAAAGACATCTTTTCTTTCGTTTCTTTATTAAAACAGTGTTTTCTACAAAGTCCTCTCAAATACAATCCCGAACGTAAACTTATTGATTCTCCACACACTTTGCAGTAATACTTTTTTAATGTTATTCCGTCTTTATATAAATAATTCATTGTCTTATTTCGCTACCTTTGGGCCGAACCATTGAAATACTTTCCACAACAATGCTATCAACGAAGCTATTGAACCTACGATTTTTGCAAACCACATAAATATATTTACTGCTTTTTTTACACCGATAATCTCCAACTCTATTGTGTCCAATCTTTTGTCCTTGTCTTCTAGTGCTTTGTATATATTTCCTTCTAATTTATCTATTCTTTGACATAAATAAAGAATATCTGGTCTTAACTTCTTCGAGCAACTCGACGTTTCTTTTTTAGATTTTTTCATATATGAATCCTCATTAACAATCATTGGTCTCGCCGACATAGCAAGTAAATGCAATTAGATGTCTATATCGGTCTTCTTTAGAAAGCAATGTTGGGTCTGTATTAAATAGTTCTTTTTCGTTTCTGGTTATTTGAAGAACGACTAAGTTTCCCGCCTCGTCTTTAGATGATACTTTCCCATCAAAAATGCTATATTGATAGTAAGTAATATCTCCTTCGAGTTTGTCTATCGTCCAGTCTGCGAGGTCAAGTCTCTGTCCATCGTTATCTGCAAATATTCTAATATATACTGTTGGGAATTTTAAAGTTGTTGCACTTCCTATTTCCAATTTTTTTACATCTGTATCTACAACGTTTATAAGAATAATGGGAGGATTCAGTTCGTCTTGTTTAATGCTTTTTTCCACTGTAATCCCTTCCCATTTATCGTCAAATAGAGCAGTTCGAAAATAATCAATGAGAGAAGCTTCTATATTTCTTGAACGTCTATATGCCATATGTAACTCCTTACTGCTTCATTCCGTTTATTAATTTACCACCGAACTCTTCAATTTTTTTCTTTAGTTCTTTCTCGAGATTTCTGATTGCTTTTCCTACGAAATCTATTCCCACGATTGTATGAGATGAACCTTGTTTAAAATATCTAAACTCTCCATCTTCGAATGGAGGAGGGGTAAACCCGGGACTTGTCTTTGTTTTATAAGTGGCTCCTCTATCTATCATTTCCCAATATGGAGCTTCCTCTCTTAATTTTGCTATTTCTCCTACACCGATTAAGATACCACCGACACTGTTGAGAATCTTAGAATCTATCGCTGTTTCTAATTTATGAGTTCCTTTGTCCGGACGTTTTCTTTCACTATCTATTGTTTCATGCATATTCTCAGCAGTATTCTCTCCCAATTCGACCATGGCTTCTTGAGCTTCGCCGTATATAAGATTGTTTTCTATATAGCGAATGAATTGATTGAATTTATCCCCGTCTTTAAAGTCTATGGTAATATTAATCATTTATTTTCTCTCAAGAATTGCAACGATGTAATCTGTTCTTTTTAATATCATGAAACTCTTTTCGTCGTCTTTGTATGTGCAATATGTATTCTCATCATAGACAATCTTATCTGCTATTGTCAGAAGATTGTAATATTTTCTATCACATATAATCTGAATGCTACCAGAAGGAACTTGACCCCAATATTTCCATTTTAAAGCAGAAAATCCAATCTGAGTAACAATTGCTTTTATTGATGTTGGATTTAAAAAGTCCTTTGTTCGTGTATGTTCAAGTGGGTCTGTTTCTCTTTCTACAGATTGATATACCAATAATGTAGAAAGTTCCCCTTGATTTTTGAATATATCAAACAGATTAAAATTGTTCATTAGAAAGTGTCCTCGTCCTCTTTTGGAATAGTAACGTCTTTGTCTAATTTTACAAATTTTAATACACCGAAAGTTTTGCTAAATTGAACTATCGCATGATGTATTTTTTCTTCTTTGGTTAACTTTTCATTGAAGTCAATTGATATCTCTGTTGTTCGATATGAACGTAATGAGCCCGATATTACGATACTCGTAATTAAAGCGATTAGATTTGCTTCTGCTTCTGTTGGTGTGGGAAAGATTGTGTCGTCAGATTTTGCAGAGAATGTTCTATATTGCTCAATCGAAAGATAATACAATGCTGAACGAATATAACTTTTTAATTCTGTCTGACTGTATCGATTGTATGCATTATAACCGAACTTTATAGCATCACCTGCAATCATTGACCCGGTAACAGTAACAAGTCCTGTTATTGCATCGTATGAATAATTCGAGCCCGCCCAGAGAGTTCCATTTAAATATGCCTTGAGAGATGTCGCATCTATATTAGATTCTGTTAATCTAAAAATGCTAGACAATCCGGTATATTGAAATGGGTCTTCATTGTATTTATATCCATCGTTTAATACGTCTCTTACTTTATCGATTATCGTGTTCATCTTTGTCTCCTATCTTACGAATGCTTTTCTCACCTTTTCTGAAAAGAAGAATCTCTTCGCCTCTATCGCCTTGAAATATGAATCCATATCTCTGTATAATCTGTGATAGAGGATTTCTCTTTTTTAATTTAATATACAGGTCTTGATTCGAAAAATTCCAAATCAAGAATTTTATCAGATTCAACTGATTGTCTCTCGATGAAGCGAGAATCTTAATATAAGGTCTAAAACCTTTCTC
>Ga0315295_10000522_pt1 | contig 33450 bp, 62 predicted proteins | sample YL17G14_0_MG_FD_204453 | JGI IMG/M metagenome (GOLD analysis project Ga0315295, IMG submission 204453) | Sediment microbial communities from Yellowstone Lake, YNP, Wyoming, USA - YL17G14_0 | ecosystem: Environmental > Aquatic > Freshwater > Lake > Sediment | place: USA: Wyoming | collected...
CAGGTATAAATTGTGTGGATTGTTATTATTATAAACTAAATTATGCTCCTTTATCACAATTTAATTATGAATGTCCCGATTGTCATGGAAAATTTAATTATCCGAGTATTCCATCGGTTACTTCTTCTATTTATTATAAATGTCCTTTTTGTGGAAGATTAATGGAAGGATTAAAATAATGTCAGATTGGAAATCAGATTTAAATAACAAGTTTAACATAATTAAAAAGGAGGTAACAAATGGTGTGTGTGTTGAAACAAATAGTAGCCTTCGTGCTGGGGATAGTAGTGGGCGGAGGAGCAATGCTGATTTACCAGACTTACGGAAGAAAGAATTAAAAAATTTAACCAAAGGAGGTAAAGTAATGATTACAAAAGAAGCAGCTCTTGATGATTTAGAAAAAATTGATGTTAATGCTCCAGTAGGTAAAGTTATTATCGAAGTAGGCAGAATACTGATAAAGATATTAGCTACTATTAGGTCTAATCAGCTTTTGACTGAAGAAGAAAAAGTAAAGATTCGGGAAGCAAGAAAAGTAAGAGATGCAAGAAAACCAGAAGTAAAATAATACTAATGCTGAAGTTGGCTAATAACCGCTTCAGCCCAAAGATGAAAAAATATAAAATACCAGAAGAAATAAAAGAAATTTATATATCAGAAAAAGAACCGCCTTATACTTTTATTAATGAATTAGTTAGAATTTCTAATAAAGCAGGAGGAGAATGGAAAGTAGTTCCCCGACTCATTTATTTAGAGGAGATAAAAGAATGATATACTGCGAAAAAGAAAAAGGAAATTATGTCGACCAAAATAAGAAGTGTATGAAATGTATTTTTTATAAAAGGGATGAAGATTCTTGTTTTTATCCTGAATGGGTTCCAGGATTAATTCAGAAAGAAAAAAATGAAGAAAAGAACAAGGAAATCTCATAAAAAACATTGTAAATGTTTTTCTTGTCAAATCAAAAGAAAAGAAATAATAGGAATTAAAAATCCTGCTTATAAAAAAGGTAAAATAATTAAAAAATGTTTGTTATGCAATGAGTTATTTTTATCTTATCCAACAGAAAAAAGAAAATTTTGTTGTTTATCTCATGCATATACGTATAGATTAACAAAAGCATATAAAAAAAATATTAAATATTTTAAAACTATTAAAAATAATCCTTTTGTTATATGGATAACTGCTTTTTGGGAGGCAGAAGGATGTATAATAAATAAATATAAAAAAAGAAATTATTGTATAAATATAAGCCAAAAAGATAAAACAATTCTAAATAAAATAAAAAAATTTTTAAAAATAGGAGCCGTCAATCCACATTCACAAACAGCAAAATGCTATGGTTGGCAAATAAACAATATAGGACTTATGATATTATTTAGCAAACTAGTATTTCCACATATAAAAATAAAAAGAAGAAAAAATCAATTAAATAAATTTCTTAAAGGTCGCAGAGTAAAGGAGTTTTTGAAATATGTTAATTAAAGATATAGTAGGAGGCATATTAATCTTCTCAAGTATATTTGATTGTTGGAAATATGTTTGGCAAGCCAAAGCTATAATAAAAGCAGGTACAGCTAAAGGACAATCTCGTAAGTTTTTAAATGCAGCAATTTTTAATGATTTAGCAAAATTAAGTTATGCTTTTTGTATTGGAGATACATTTATTTTAATTTCTGCTATTATTGCTTTAGGTACAATGTGTTATTGTTGGATTGTAATTTATAGATTTTATCCTTATAAATGTAGAGGACTTATAGGATTTAGAAAGCCAAATGTATTACTTTATTTAATAAATAGTATAGTTCCGAATAAAATTAGAAAGAGGCTTTAGTGAAAAACCTTCTTATTGCTGGTGATTTGCATATTGATTTACAATCTTTGGAAGAATGTTCTTTAATTCTCAATGAACAAAAAGAATTAATTAAAAAATATAATGTAGATACTTATATTTCTACTGGAGATAATTTTGATTTTGTTTTTCCTAAATCAAAAGAACTCAATCTTTTTTCTACTTTCCTAAAAGAAATAAATATTCCTTCCATTATAATCGCAGCACAATCACATGAAAGCACTACTCCAGAAGATACTATTTTAACACATTTTGGAATTTTAAATAATACCATAACTATAGTAAAAGAATACCAAGATGAAAATAAATTATTTGTTGGTCATTTTGGTTTGAAAGAAAGTAAAATAAATAAATTTGGGGCTACTCATTCTGCTCAAGAATTTAAAAAATTTAGATGGGTAATTTTAGGACATTTCCATTCTTTTGAAAAAATAAATTATAACTGTGTTCAATTAGGAGCTTCCAGATGGGTTGATTTTTCCGAGGCTCAAGATAAACAAAAAGTAATATTACTTATAGAGAATTATGATACTGAAACACCTAAATGTTCATTTATAGCCCTAAAAAGCCCTATTCCTATGATAGAATTTATACTTAACTCTAACAAAGATAATAACTTACAAGAAAAAGACCAAAAAAACAACCCTTCAGAGCCTCTACAAGGCACGATTTTAGGTCAAAATCAAGAGATAGGGAAAGATATGGAAAAGCCAAAACAAGAGCAAATCGCCTCTATAAACCCTTCAAATTCAAGGCAAAATGAAGTATTATCCGAACTTTTAATCAAATTAGACAAACTCGAACCAAAGACCAAAGTTCGTATCGTTTTCCGAGATTATCAGAATTGGGTTAATTTCTTGCCTTATTATTCTAAGTATAAAGAAAAATTCCTCTTACTTAGAGATAAGAAAGAGTTCATTATGGATTCTAATTTAGTTCAAACTAAACAAAATAACTTACCATTAAAAGAATCATTAATTAATTGGATGGAACAAAACAAAATAAATGAAGAAATTAGAAAAATACTCTTGGAGGAAATAAATGGATAATAAATTTATTATTACAATAGAAAGAATTAACGAAAATAAATTAAAAGATAAGGCTAAATTTGAAATAGCTGAAGATTCTGATTTATGGGAATGGAAGTATGTGTTTGTTGCAATTTTATCTTTTATTAGTTTTGGAATAGAACAAATACAAGAATTATTCGAAGAAGAGGAATAGATGTCTTATAATGAAGATATTTTTTATTTAGGTTATTGTAAAATTTGCCAACAATTTGATTCACTTAAAAATGGAATTTGTGCTGAGTGTGAGAAAAAAGATATTCCTGATTTTTTAAAAGACATTTTTGGAGGATTTGATGAACAAAAAGAAAAATAATTATAAATCATCTTGTTGTAGAGCCAAAGTAAGGTTCTCTGACTTTGCTCCTGATTTTATTGAAGATGACCCAAAAACTATGCAAATAGGAACTTGCTATGTCATTTGCACTAAATGTGGAGAGGCATGTGATATTTATGTTCCTATTAGGAAAACCTGGGCAAGAAATCCTAAAACTCAAATTATCGGAAATAAACGGAAAAAAATTTCCGATAAACTTACTGATAAAGAAATTAAAGAATTTTTAAAAAATGAAGATTTCTAAAATGGCAAATGAAAAATTTATTTTAGATGCTTGTTGTGCTGGTAGACAAATTTGGTTTCAAAAATTTCAAAAAAATACAATATTTATGGATATAAGAGAAGAAAAAAAAGGCATTATTAAACTTCAACCAAATTGGAGTATCGAACCAACAATAATTGGAGATTATAGAGAAATTCCTTTTCCAGATAAAATTTTTAAACTGGTTGTTTGGGATATACCACATACATTAGGAAAAAAAATTAATGGAATAATTCAAATGAAATATGGTTATTTAGATAAAGATACTTATGAACAAGATTTAAAAGAAGGATTTAATTCAATCATGAGAGTTCTTGATGATTATGGAATTTTAGAATTTAAATATGCCGATGTTACAATTCCTTGTAAAGAAATTTTAAATTTATTTCCTATTAAACCATTGTTTGGCACAGTTACAAAAAAGGGAGTTAATAATACTTATTGGTTTTGTTTTATGAAGATACCTAAAATAAAAAATGAAGATTACTAAAAAAGAACTTATAAAAATTTTTATTTACAATGTTTTAACTCAATTAATAATAATATTTGGTAAATTAAGAGAAATACTAACCGATAATTCTATTAGACAACAAAGAATTGATAGAACTTTTTATTGTTCCAATAATGAAAGATGGACTTGTTGTGATTGCGGATTAGAACATTTAACAAAACCATTTGAAGAAATCAAAGAAAAATCACATAAATTTATACCAGTAAGAATTAAAGGATATTGTTATCAATTAAGATTATTTGGAGGAAAATCTTCTCCTACAATAGATGAAAGAATAAAATGATAATAAAATCTCTTAAACTTAAAAATTTTCAACTCTTTAAAGAAGCAGAGATTAATCCTCTACAAATCAATTTAATCAAAGGAATTAATCACGACAATTCAAAAGATTCTTCTAATGGTTCGGGTAAATCTACTCTTTTTAAAACTGCTATCTTGTTCGTTCTTTATGGTGAAAACTGCGGTAAGAAATTAAATAGATTAATTAGTTTTGGGGCTAAAGAGGCAGAAGGAGAACTTACGCTGAGCCATAATAATAAAAATTACATAATCTCTCGTAAAGTTCCCTCTGCCCTTAAAATTATAGAAGATGGAAAAGAATTGCAGTTCAATACTCCCACGATTGCACAAAACTTCATTGATAAAACATTTGGGGATTATAAATTTTTTAGTAAGTATTGCCTCATTGATGATAAGGGAATTAATATATTAGATTCCTTGGAAGATACTCGTTCAATTGTTTCCTTTAAAAAAGAATTAATGGCATTTATTGATACGGAATTTGCTCCTATTAGAGAATCGTTATTGAAGAAGAAATTAGAGAGAGAACTTTATAATGTAGATAAGCGACTTTATCATTTTTATTTGTCCACTAAAAGGCAAACTGTCTTAAATAATGGACTAATAAGATTACAGGAAGAAGAATCAAATATTTTAAAAGATAAAAGAGAACAAGAATCTATAATTAATAATTTGGTAGGGGAAATTAAAGGAAAAGAAAAAGAAGTATATTATCGCCAAAACGAAATTAAGAAAGCTAAAGAAGGGATTTGCCCAATTCTCAGAACTAAATGCGAAAAAATAAGTAAATCATTAAATGATAAAGATAATGAAATAAATTCCAAAACGAACCAAGAAATAGAACAGTTGAACCATACCGTAGACCAATTACAATCTAAAATAAAAGAAGAAGAAAGTTGTTTAAATTATTATAAATCTTTATATGAAGAAAATCAAAATAACGCAAGAAAAATAAAAGAATATTTAATGAAATTAAAAGAGGCACAAAAATTCTTGGCATATAAATACACAAAATCAGATGTGCAACTATATACTGATTCAATAAAAACACTCGATTCTTTTAGCGGTTATTTTATTCAAGAATGGTTAGTCAATTTAACTATTGTTATTGATGATTTATTAAAACCTGTAAATCTTTCAATCCAATTAACCGATGAAAAAGAATTTATAAAAATAAAAGATGGAGATAATGAACTTACTTATGATTTGCTTTCCTCTGGACAAATTTGCTTTTTATCCGCTATTTTTAAATTGGGTATCTTATTACAAAAAGGGGAAACAGATAAAATAATAATAGCCGATGATGGGATGGGAAGTATGGATGAAATTAATTTTAGAAATTTTATAGAAATTTGTAAGAATTTACCTATGCAATTTTTTATAATTTATCAAGATTGCCCAGAATTAGAAGAGGTAACTTATTTTAATATAGAGAGAAAAAATGGAGAAAGCAAAATAAATGGATAATTATCGAGAAAAAGTAGAAAAAAAATTAAAACGAAAACTAACTTCTAAAGAAATTATACATCATAAAGATGCGAATCAACATAATAATAAAGATAATAATTTTCAAATAACAACCAGAAAACTGCATCCGAAATTAAAGAAGCGTAATTATAAATTAAAATCTCAGGATTATATTAATATGCTAGAAAAATTAGAATTAGGAACTATTGATTCGTTTAAACAATCACTTCACGAAATATTTACTAATAGACAAATAGAAATTATTTATAGAAAATTAAATAAATTATCCTTATCTAAAACAGAAAAAGAAATGTATTCTCGTAGCATTAAAAAGAAATTGATTGCATTGAGCAATGAAGCATTATTCAAAATTTCTCAATCTTTAATTTATAATTAAAAATGAAAAAATTAAATAAAAAGAAACACTTTTCTTGCAAGAATTGCGATTGCCAAGAAAAAGTGAAGTTTAAGAATCATGTATTTTTTTGCTTTGGGCTTATCAAAAAACTTTATGACAAAGATGATTTTTATCGATTTTGCATAATTAAAGGAAAAAATCGTAATGCCAACGATATTATGGAAGAAGAAACCCAAACTATGTTAATGGGATTAAGTAGGATATTATTTGTTAAAAGATTAAAAGAAGTTAATAAAGGAAAAAAGAAATGAATGAAAAATTACAAAGAATCTATTATATAATAGGAATTATTCAGAGAATAACTATGATAGTACTAACATTTGCGATGATGGGGGTTGCCTATAAAATTTATGATTTATCTATTAAATACAGAATTCAAATAAATGAAATTCAACAATTACTAGAAAAACTTTATAAAATGATAGATAGGAGTTGGTTTTTTTAAATGATTATAATTATTCTTTATCTTATTTTATTGGCTATTTGCCACGCAAAAATGGAACTTATGAGCGAAGGCAAAGCAGGATGGGGCTTGCGATTTCCCTGCTGGCGTATAAATAATCGCCTAATTAATTTACTTATAAATAAAGAATTGACTGGATACCATTTCTATATGTGTATTTTATTTTTATTATTATTTCATAGTCCGTTTTTATTTATTAGTTTTTCTTTAAAAAAAGAATTAATTACTATGGGATTATTTTTTTGGTACTGGATATTTGAAGATTTCTTTTGGTTTGCCGAATCAAATTATTATGGATTACGCAATTTTAAAAAAGGGCGGATTTACTGGCACAAACGTTTTTTCTGTTTTTTACCTGTAAGTTATTGGGAAAGTATTATTATAGGAAGTATTTTATTAATTTTAGGAGGAAAATAAAATGAATTTGTGTTCAGATAACCATGATGAAGTATGTTACGAAGGAAATACATGTCCTGTTTGTTCAGTAAGAAATGATTTACAATATGAAATTGATTATAGAGATAAAGATATTGCAAAATTAAATGATAAAACTGATGAATTATATAATCAAATCGATGAATTAAAAAACAAGATAGTTGAATTACAAAAATCAGTATTGGAGGAATAATGCTTAAACAATCATTTAAAGACCAACCCGAATTTGATACTTATCTTATAGAGCAAAAAACAAGGCAAGAAAAAGGTTATTTAACTTGTTCGGAAAGAGAAACATTTAAAAAAATGTCTGATAAAATTTATAAACCTACTTTTATTAAGGAAGAAAAACCTAAACTTCCTATAGTTACTAATATAGATGAATTAAGAAAACCTTGTCAAGAAGTAATCAAAGAAGATAAGATTCCCGAAATCATACAAAAATTAAAAGATACATTAGATAGTGTTGGAGGATTGGGTCTTTCAGCCAATCAAATTGGCATACTCAAAAAAATAAGTTATATAAAACTCCCAAAAATCGTAGATAAAAAATTAGAGTATAAGGAGATAATCCTCATCAACAGTAAAATAATAGAAAAATCAAATCCAATAAAAATACAAAACGAGCAATGTCTTAGTTTACCTGGGATTTCGATAACAACAAAAAGATTTATTTTTATTACAATAGAATGTTTGAATGAAAATTTAAAACCTCAAATCGGAGTGATGCAAGATTTAGAATCTTTGGTATGTCAGCATGAACATGACCACCAAAATGGAAAATTAATATTAGCCCGAAGATGGAGAGCTGAATGATTTTATTTTTATGTTCACTTATTCTTATAATCTTTTGTCATGAATTTGCACATTTATTAGTAGCTAAAAAATGTGGTTGTGGAGTTGATGTTTTTTCGATTGGATTTTGGAAGCCATTTTACAGAAAAGAATATAAAGGAACTATTTATCAAATCAGTTTTTTATTATTAGGCGGTTATTGTAAATTACGAGATGAATTAACAAATAGTCAAGACTCTCAATCTTTTACTAATCAGCCTTATCATAAAAAAGTTTTAATTGCTTTAGCAGGAGTAACCACTAACATGATTATAGGTTTATTAATTTTATATTTAGGAAGATTATTTCATATAAATAAATTAATTTATTTTGGTTATTTAAGTTTTCTTTTAGGTGCTACTAATGCTTTACCATTTCCTGCCCTCGATGGTTCATATCCTATATTAGTTTGGTTAGAAAAATTTTATGGAAAAGAAAAAGGTTATAAATTAATGGGAATTATTTGTAGAATAGGATTTATAATTTTAATAGTATTACAAGTAGCATGTATTCCCTGGATTATTAATTTAATTAAAAATGGAGGATTATAATGATTAGATTAATTCTTTATTTATTAGAAAAAATTCCTTATCGCACAAAATTTGGTTTATCTCTTGCTGATGAATTAAAGTATTTTTATTATGATAAAATAGGACAATATAAAAAACCTCAAAGATGTTTATGTGGGGGAAGAATAATTTCCCGCACTTGGTATCGCAGAGAAGAAGATATAAGTTGGGAAACTAGTTGTGATTCGTGTCAAATATTAATAGATGAGGACTAAATTATGAAAAAAATTAAAATAATTTGCACAAATATTTATGCTTTTATTCTTCCAATTTTAGGAGGATTATTAGGAACATTAGGCGGAGCAGGAGAAAAATCATTAAGAAGAATACTAATACCTATATTAATTATGGGATTGGCTTATTTAGAAATTGATTCCATTTTAGTAATAACAATTTGTAGTATGATAGGTGCTCTTTCTTTAGGTTATGGAATTCCTTGGGGAGAAGATGAAGGAAGTAAATTAGGTGCCTTCTTTTATAGTCTTTTTCATCAAAATGAATTGTTGGCAAACATTTTTACTAGAGGAACAATCGGCTTATTAATCGCCCTTTCTCTTATCTCAGTTCCTATCATAAGAAAAAATTGGTTAGTATACATCTTATGTAGTTTAGGTATTTGTATGGTAAATGCTTTTCTTTCTTGGAGAAATTTTGGTACATTTAAATTATTTAATAAACAACTTTCTTGGGTAGAGTTTATAACTTGGGGATTAATTACATCATTGGCAATAATTATAGTTAAGATTGGAGGAATAATAAAATGATAACTTCTTCTGGAGCAATTTGTGATGTTTGTGGAAAATATATTTTGCCTTTAGACCCAAATGAATTAGTTAATGTTTTTACAGTCAAAGGATTAAAAGAACAATTACACTGTGATAATAAATGCAAAGAGTTAATAAAAAGTATAGGAAAAGATTGGACAAGATTACCAAAAGAAGGTAGACTTTATAAAACTTTTGAAAATTATTTTAATAAAAAATGATTAAATACTTCTTTACTTATTTATTAAAAATAGGAGGAAAAATTGCATAATGAAAGATGTCCTTACTGTAGTAAAATAATCGAAGTTAGTTATGGAGAACAAAAATGTCCCTTATGTAATAAACTAATTAATGTTTATCCAGATGGCGAATTAATATTAAGGAGGATTATAAATGTTGGGATTGGGGAATTTTTTAAATTCTTATTTAAAAGATAAAAAAGCACTTCTTAATTTATTAAAAAATAATTTACAACAAATTGAAACCGAATTTTTAATTGAAATTGTAAAAATTTTAAATGAAGAATTAAAATTAAGAATCAAAACATTTGAGGAGAAAAAAAATAATGGGTAGACATAAAGGTTATAAACATTCCGAAGAAACAAAAGCGAAAATAAGTTTATCTAAAATAGGTAAAAAATTGCCACCTTTTTCAGAAAAATGGAAAAGAAATCTAAGTATTGCACATCAAGGGCATTTAATTTCTGAAGAAAGTAGACAACGAATGAGTCTATCTCATAAAGGGAAACATCATTCCAAAAAAGCTAAATATAAAATGAAAATGGCTATTCGCACTCATCATATTGATTGCATTCATTCTAATAATGATGAATATAATAAAATAGAACTTACTAATAGCGAGCATACTAAAGCACATTGGAGTTTAAATAAATTAGTTAAAGAATTATTAGATAGAAGTATAATTAGATTTAATAGAGATTTAAAAATATATGAAGTTTTGCAAGAAAAACTCAAAAAAAGAATTGCCGATTATGAAGAGGATAAAATAAAATGATTAAACTACTCTTACTTATCTTAGGAATTTATTTAATTTATCAGGTAGGATTATGGGTATTAGTTTTTTATTATTAATAAAGGAGATGAAAGAATGAAAAAAATTAATATTTATTATAACTGCACATTAATGAAATTTGCAGAACAATTAAATATTCCATTATGGAAGGCAATAGAATTTAAAAAATATTTTGATTATTTATGGACAAAAAAATATAAATATTTTTTAGAAGAAATAATAAATAGAGGAGTAAATGAAAATACAATGGAAAGATAAACAAGGTTATCCAATAGAAGGATTTATTAATTAAGGATATATATGAATAAAAAGATTTTATTAATAGCAATAGATAGCAAAATTCAAAATTTAGCATTAGAAAAAATTAAAAAATATTATACTATTAAAAAATTAATCTATAATAAATTAAAAGAATTAGAAATTGAAGAATCTAAAATAAAAGAAATAATCCAATTCATCGCAGATATTATGGATAGATGTTGGATAAAAATGGCTTAAAAATGACAGAAAATAAAATACTGAAACCATTAGCTGGAGTGTATGACTGGGAAATCAATAAAAAATATACTATTTTTGGAGAGATAGAAATAATTAAATTTCATTCTTGGGCAATCAAAATATTAATAAACGAAATTAAAACTGATTTGGGCAATTTTTTTAGCATTGATAATTATTTGTGTATTAAAACAGTTTCTGATATACAATGATACTAAAAGAATACATTAAATTAAATGTAGTCCCTGACAAACAACCAGATTTAGAAATGATTTATCAGGATTTGATGAATTTAGGACACGAACCAAAAGAAATTTATAATGCGATAAACGAACAAATAATTGAAAATATAAATAATACTTTATTAGATTATTATAAGAAAAAAAATGAAAAATAAAAAATTATTCTGGATATTTGTGCTTAGTTCTTCTGTTTATTTTACCCAAGGAATTGAGGGGTTGCCTGGACTGGCTTTAACATTTTATTTAAAAGAAAAATTACACCTCAATCCTTCAACTATAATGTATCTTGGGTCAATCATAGGTCTGGCGTGGCTGATAAAACCATTATGGGGATACTTATGCGACAATTATTTAACTAAAAAGAAATGGATAACTCTCTCTCTACTGGGGAGTTTAATAATTTGTCTTTATTTGGGATTAAGTCCTTTTCTTGTCCTACCTATTATTATTGTATTGGCTTCAATAGGAAGTTGGACTACAGCAGTAAGAGATGTAGCAGTAGATGGAATTATGTGTGTAGAAGGTAAAGAAGCGAATGAATGTGGTAGAATTCAAAGTATTCAATGGACATCTATTACTATTGCAGGAATTATTGCTGGTCTTATTGGTGGTTATATAGCCGACCATTTCAATTATCAATTTGGATATTTATGTTTAATTCCTTTCTATTTAATTATTATGGGAATTGTACTAAAATATAGAACAACTGTACCAAAAAATAGAACAAAATCTATATCTATTATAGATTCTATACTATCTTATAAAGAATTATTTACTAATAAAAAATTCTTAATTGGTTGCTTATTTTTATTTCTTTATAATTTTAATCCTTCATTTGGTACTCCATTATTTTTTATTGAGAGAGATTCGTTTCATTGGTCGGGAACATTTCTTGGAATTTTAGGAGCAATTACTTCAGGTGTAAGTATTATTGGTTCTATTTTATATTGGAAATTTGGCAAGAAAATAAATATTAAAAAATGTTTATTTTATTCTGTTTTTATTGGAGCAGGAACTACATTATGTTATCTTTATTTTACACCAGTTACTGCTATAATTTACGGAATAATATTTTCATTGATGGGAATGTTTATCTTCTTAAATGTCATGGCGTGGATGGCTGAGAGTACTATCACGGGTAAGGAAGCAACATCATTTGCTTTACTTTGTAGTATAAACAATCTCGCAGGAACTTGTTCTTCATTATCAGGAGCATTTCTTTTTCCAAAAATAGGATTACAACCTTTAATAATTGTTTCGGCTCTGACCAGTTTCATTTGCTTACCTTTAATAAAAAGATTAGAGATAAAATGAAAAAAATAATGTACTTATATTGGTATATAATTGGATGTTTAATAATATTTATCTGGAAATTATTTAATAAAAATTACCATTTATCCTATAGTGAATTATGGAAAAAAGCAATAAAACCTTATTGGAGATTAAATGATACGTTTAAAAAATGAAAGAGATATAATAGAAATTAAAAGGACTATAAAAATTGGCGAATCTATTTTAGATGAAATTGCTTCTTATTTAGAACCTGGAATTAAAACTATAATAATAAATAATCTCATCGAAATAATGATAGCTAAAGAAAGAGCATTTCCTTCTTTTAAGGGTTATAAAGGATTTCCTTTTGCAAGTTGCATCAGTATAAATGAAGAAATAATTCATGGATTACCTTCTGAAAGAAGATTACAAAATGGTGATATAGTAAAAATAGATATAGGAATTAAAAGGGGGGAATTTTATTCTGACCAAGCAAGAAGTTATCTTATAGGTGAACCAAAAGATTATAGGCATTATGAATTAATTAATACTTGTAAAGAAGCATTAACTATAGCTTCTTGGGCATGTAAATCGGGCAATAATTTAATGGATGTATCCAAAATTATTTATGAAATAGCAAAACGTGATAATTTTGGTATCTTACAAGGTTTTGGAGGACATGGAGTAGGTTTTGAAGTACATGAAGAGCCTTTTGTGCCCAATTATGCTCCTTATAATGATATAGAATTAAAGAAGGGTATGGTTATCTGTTTAGAACCTATGTTTGTATTGGGAAAGGGAATTGCTCAAAAATCAGAAAATGGATGGACAATTATTACAGATGGAATTTCTGCTCATGAAGAAAAAACAACAATAATAGAATAAAGGAGGAATAAATGATTAAACCTTACCGTAATAAAGACGAAGAAGAAATTACACAAATAAAAAAAGAAGAAAAATGGGGAGAAGATTATTATTTCAAAATTCTAAACAGGGAAAGATATATACTTCTTTATAGCCCCATAATAGATGAATCGGCTGACATTATTGTAACCAAAATAAAAGCTATGAATTATTTGGACAATAAAAAACCTATAACTATCGAACTTAATTCTCCTGGAGGAGACATTTCGGCAGGGTTTACAATAATTAATGCCATAGAACAAAGCAAGGCACCTATAATTACGGCTGTAAGCGGAGAAGTTGCATCAATGGCATCGCTTATTTTTATTACTGGTAAAAAAAGAAAAATGTATTATAATAGTTATATTATGTTTCATCCTTTACAAGAAGGACAGTGTGATTATCTCCAGTACATAAAAGACCGAGTAAAATTTTTAACTCAACTTGAAAATAGTATGGGTCGCCTTTGTAAAAAGTATACTAACTTAACTGTTTTAGATATGCATAAAATGAACGCTGGAGAATTATGGCTTACAGCAGAAGAAGCCCTAAGAAAAAATGTTTGCGATGAAATAATTAAATAAAAAATGAATACTTTTTTCAGTGCAGATTTTCACATAAACCATTCCAATATCATAAAATATTGTGGGCGAACTCTATTTATGTCTGATACTGAATTATCTATTTATAATAAATTAAAGGATAGACCACAAGAAGAACAGAAACAATTCAAAATAAGCAAAGAATCTCTTCTTAAAATGAACGAAACTTTAATTAGTAGATGTAATGAAAGAGTGAAGGAAGATGATTTACTATTTTTTGTAGGAGACTTGGGATTTAAATCTGGAACAGAAAGAGGAGAAGGCGAACCAGAAAAATTACAAAAATACATTGACCAAATTAAATGCAAACATATTTATTGGATAGAAGGCAATCATGATAGAAAAGGAAGAAATAGTTTTAAAACTCCTGTTCAAAAAATGGTTATCAATTATGGTGGTAAAAGAATTTGTTTAGTTCATGACCCAGAATTTGCAGATATTAATTATGAAATTAATCTTACTGCTCATGTTCATGATAAATGGCAAATTAAACGTTATCGTAAAGGAATGTCTTTCACCGATTGTATTAATGTAGGTGTAGATGTTTGGAATTTTTATCCCATGACTTGGGGAGAAATTTGGCAAAGATATAGTCAATGGTTAAAGGAACATAAATGATTAAATTAACTTATTTAATTGTAGGTTTTATTTTAGGACTAATTACAGGAATAATTTTATTATTATCTGAATTTATAAAATTAAATTTAATAGAATTAAAAAAATTATGGTTTATTTTAAAAAATAGAGAATAAAAAATGATAATAGAGTAAAAAATTTACTATTAATCCAAAATAATTCTGAACATATTAAATTACATAATGAAGCATATTATTTTTTATTAAAAAAAGGATTCATCAAAGAATTTTTAAAATATTTTAAAAATAGGAAAACCCATGAATAAAAGAAAAATTCTTATCTGTGGGGCATCAGGAATGGCGGGGCATGTAATTACTAAATATTTGCAACAACAAAATAAATACGAAATTCATACTGCTGCAAGAAATAATAATTTAGGCAATTCCACTTTTTATTTAGATGTTAATAACGAATTTGACAGAATTAAATTGATGTATAGAATTGAAGAAAATAAATACGATTTTGTTATTAATTGTATCGGTATTTTAATCAAATCTGCGGAAAAAGACCCAACTACAGCAATACTTATCAATAGTTATTTTCCTCATTATTTAGAAGATATAACTAAAAATACTAATACAAAAATAATTCATCTTAGTACTGATTGCGTATTTGACGGAACTAAAGGAAATCATTCTGAAACTGACCTCCCAACTGAAATCAATTGGTATGGAAGAAGTAAAGCATTGGGAGAAATAAAAAATAATAAAGACCTTACATTAAGATTATCTATTATTGGAACTGAACTAAAAAAAGATGGAATTGGTTTACTTAATTGGTTTTTAAATCAAACAGGAGAAGGCAATGGTTTTGTTAATGCTTATTGGAATGGAATAACCACTCTTGAACTCGCCATACAAATAGATAGAATAATAGAAGAAAAACCTTATTTAAGTGGAATTTATCATTTATCTCCTGATTTTAAAATTAATAAATATGATTTATTATGCTTAATTAAAGAAATCTGGAAAAAAGAAGATACAACAATTATTCCTAAATACGACTTTTATCAAGATAAAACTTTAATTAATTATCGCAAAGAAGAATACAATCCCGAAATACCAAATTATAAAACTCAGTTAAATGAATTATATAACTTCATTCATAATGTATAAAATAATTAGTTATTTCACCCCAAATTACCGAGAAATAGCAGGAAAATATTTAATTTCTTCTGTAGATAAATTTAAATTAGATAATTATATTATAGAAGTTCCTTCGTTAGGGTCTTGGAAAAATAATACAAACTATAAACCTATTTTCATAAAAGAATGTTTAGAAAAATTTAAAGAAAATTTAGTATGGATAGATTGTGATGCAACTATTAATTCTTATCCTATTTATTTTGACCAATTAGATAATAGTTCTACGGATTTTGCTTATCATCTTTTATCCTGGGAATTACATTATGGAAGACCCCAAGATAAAAATAAATTTCAATTTGCTTCTGGAACTCTATATTTTAGAAATAATGAAAAAATAAATCAATTGATAAATAAATGGATTGAATATTCTAAAAATATATATCCTGACCAAAAATCATTAGAAAACGCATTATCTACATTTTCTAATTTAAATACTATGATTTTCCCAAGAGAATATTGTTATATTACTTCTACTCCAAAAGGAGAATCTCCATCTGTTATATTAGAGAATCCGATAATATCTCATTTTCAGCAATCAAGGAGTAATAGATGAATATAGAAAATAACGAAAAAGAAAAATATATTAACGGATGGCAATGCGGTGCAGAGGGTCAGTCTCGAACTGCTTGGTATGTTTTTAATCTTTTAAAAAATAATTTAAATAAAGATTCAAAAATATTAGATTTAGGGTGTGGAAATGGAATGATAGTTGAACTTCTAAGACAAAATGGATTTAACTATGTTTATGGGGTAGACATCACTTTAGAAGGATTAAAATTATATACTCCTAATATAAAATTCAATCAACCAATACCTGAATTTAAACCTCAAAAAGAAAATTATTTTGAATCCCCTTTATGGAATTTACCCTTTAAAGATGATGAATTTGATTTTACTTTTTCCGTCGATGTTTTAGAACATATTCCTCCAGAACTATTAGAAAAATCAATCCAAGAAATTATCAGAATAACAAAAAATAAAAGTTTCCATTGTATATCTACTTTTAAAGATAATAGAAAAGGATTTATATTTCATTTATCTGTTTATCCTATTGATTGGTGGAAAGAAAAATTTCTATCATTAAATAACAAAAATTTAGAATTAGAAATAATTGATAGAACTTCTTTTTTAAAAGAAAGTATTCCTAATTATGAAGGAAAATAAATGTATATAGGAAAATCGGTTCTATTAAAACATAATGGAATTGTTCAAGAAGGAAAAGTAGAAAATATTTATCCAGAAGATTTAGATATTAGATTATTAGAAGGAACTTTAATAAGAAGAAAGTTCTGGGAAATAAGAAAAATTGAGGTAAAAGATGAAGAATGAAATAAAAATATTAAATTATCTTACAAAAGCATATAATCTTTTTATAAAATTGTCAAGACAACATCCAGATGAAGAAAGAGATTTTGTAGATGGTATTCATAAATGTCAATATTTATTAGGAATGAGATTCGCAAGGAAACATTTTTCCTGCATATTTCCCATAAAACAAAATCCATTAATTTGCCCTAATTGTGGCAGAAAGATGCCAAATAATAAATGGCGTAAAAGAAAAGGATGCCAATGGTGCAAAAAATAACTAAAGTAGTCCATTGTATGCGTGATAGTTATGATGTATATATAGGGAGAGGTAGATGTCCAAAAACAGGCAATTTTTATGGATTTGGAAATCCTTTTTCTATAGGTAAAGATGGAACAAGAAAAGAAGTAATTGAAAAATATAGAATTTATTTTTATGAACGATTAAAAAAAGATAATAATTTTTGGAGAAAAGTTCAAGAATGTAAAAATAAAACTTTAGGATGTTGGTGCAAACCAGAAGATTGTCATGGAGATATTATTGCGGAATATTTAAATGAACGAAATTAACGATTGTATAATAATTGGCGGTGGGAAGAGTATTGAGAAAGGGCTTTCTTTGGGCTTAAGAGAACGTTTAACGAACAAATTCGTCATAGCCACAAACTATGCCTATAAACACTTTCCCCATACGTTTTTGACCTTTCTTGACCGAGACTTTTATGTGTCTACTTATGCCAAAAAAGAACCAGACAAGTATCCAGATATTTATAATGAATTAAAACAACTCCCTCTTATCATTGGATTAGAAAAAAATGATGGAATTAAGGAATTTTTACTTCCTAATACATACATAATTAAATGCCCAAAAAAAGAATTACCTAATCCTCATTTAACTGGCTTATTTGCTCTTTGTATTGCTGAGGCACTCGAACCTAAACAAATTATGTTACTCGGATTCGATTGGAGTAAACAACCTATTCCTGTGGATAAAAATAAATACAATCCTAATTCTAATTTAGATATACATTATTATGGGAAGGAAATTAAACATCGTGGCTTGGGATATACGGGATATTATGATAATCATAATCCTGATAAGTTATTTTCTTGTTTCAACAATTCTAAGAGCAAAATTTATAATGTATCGCTAAACAGTAACATTAATAATTTCGAGAAGATTTCTTATGCTCAATTTTTTGGACTTATGTCTAATAAAATAGACAATCAGGGAGAATTAAGAAAAGAAATAAAGGAGAAATTATGTATCGTATAATTTTTAATGATGGAGATATATGGTTGGGAAGCGAACCAGAACAAAGCAATTGGAAGCAGATGCCTAATAAACCCATCAAAAAAATAGAATATACTTTATTTAATAAAAAAGCAATATTTGAGGGATATGAATCATATAATCATTTAGTAGAAAGAACTTGCTTTATTTTTAATAATAATAAAGAAAAAATAAATAAAGTATTTTTAATGGCAAGGAAAAAGGATTCTGTTTATTGTTTTGTATTTGATTTATTTGCTAAAGAAGTATACCCATCAACTTATATTTTTGGAAAAGAATACTATGGAAAACCTACTAGTGGATGGAAAGAAGGACTAAAAGACTCATCTACCTATTATAATCTTATTTAAAGATAAAATTCAGAATTTAATATTTTTATAAGAACTTTAGCAGACACAGGATAATACCCATCTATTCCTACCCCTACCACCAATTCCACGTTTTTCGCAATATCATTAACTATATCACTAACCTGAAAAAAATAACTCTTACGAACATTTTTTATCTCTAAACTATAAAATTCTAAATCCTCATATTTATACATTATATTTATATTTATAAATGGTAAGTATTTTATTGGTATATCTACTAAAGTTATTCTAAATTCTTGATGCATAAAATAAATATTGGGCGAATCTCCCCCAGTTCCAGGGGGCATTGTTTCTATTATATAAGTATCTAAATCCATCCATTCGGTTGAAAAATCATGGATTTTATTATTAAGATTAAAAACATATTCAGTATTTAAAACTGATTTTTTCTTAATCGTAGAATCTATATTAAATTTATTAATGTTATCTTCAGTAGTTATTTCTTGATTATAAATTTTACTTATTTTAGATGTAGTATTTTTTGCTTTCATATTGCCCTCTAGAATTTAAATAATAAATTAAAACCATTAAATTAACTGGATTACTAAAAAAATTATAAGGATAATCTACTTTCTTATCTGTCTCAACATAAAATCCAATATTTATATATAATTTATATTTTTCTGGAACATTTTCTTTTGATAATTTTTTAAAACTGATGTTATTAATATTATAATCTATTTCTGGATAATCTAAAAACATTTCTTTCGCATAATCTACTGCTATAGTTACTAATTTATCATCGGTTATTGGTTTTCCTATTACAGCCACTTTAACATAAGGAAGCAAATCTTCTTTAATATTTAATGTGGTTTCTAATGTATATATTATTTCTGTTCTAATTTTTTCCATTTTAATTTATGGTTCTGGAAATATAACCCAATAATATTCGGTTGTTGGAGGAAAAAACCATGAATCGGATTTAGATTCGCCCACCCAAGCATATACAGAAAACTCCTCTGTTATACCATATTTTGCATATGCCTTTTCACCTTCCGACATATAACATAATGCCCATCCTTCTGGAACAGCAGGAAGAGAAGCAAAAACAGAAACATTTATTCCAGAAGGCGATGATTCAATATCAATAGATGCAAATCCTGGTATTGTTTGTTCTTCGTATTCTCCTTCCACATATCTATATATATGAATAAATCCTGCATTTATAGTAAAATATAATTTCCTACGTATATCATCTGGGTGATAATCAATCTCAAGAGACCATTTACATTTATCTTCATCATGTGCAGCATAATATAAATTTTCATATGGTAAAGCTAAATAAGTAGGATAAGGAGATGGAGGAATCATATCAGTATTTAAAACAACTTTATTAGTCATCCAATCATTAACTTCATATTCATCTACAAAATTTCCGCTTGGCAATTGATAGGAAAATTCTTGACTTGGTGGTATAGGATAAAATTCATAGGTATAAAATGTTTTTAAATCACTCCAATTATGAAATCGTGCTCCATCCCAAAATCTCATTCTCCATGTATAATTACTACTATACTGTATTTGATTAAATTCTTCTATAGTAAATTCATAATACCAATATTCTGGAAAATTCGGTGGAGGCGGATAAGATTCAGGAATTATTTTTTTATCAAAAATTAATGACCCATTTCTATATATTTGGAGATGAATTTGACTTTCTCGGTCAAATTTAATCTTTTGCAAGAAATAAATACAATAAGTATGCCCAGCAATAGGATAAATAACATAATCTTGATTACCTTTAGCCAAACATTGAGGAGTAAAAATTGCCCAAGAAGAATCCAATAAAGATTTTGATTTTTTAGAAAAATTATTAGGAGATTGTATTAATGAATCGTTTTTCTTTTTATTTAATTCATTAGTATTATTTTGAGATTCTTCCCATAATTTATTAATCTTATTTTTTTCTTGTTCGTACTTCATAGAAATCCTTTGGATTTATTGATGTTATGATTATTTTATATTCCACATAAAAATTCGGAGTTGGTGAAACTGAAGTAACATATACCATTACTTCATATTTATTTTCTTTTTCCCTTATAATATAATTATATTTCGGATTATAATCTTGATATAATTGATTATCTATTAATCCATCAGAAGTTCTAAAAATACAAAGTACATTTAAATTAGCAATAAAATCTTCAGGAAAATTTATTAATTCAATTAGTGATGAAGCAGTTGAATATGATAATATTTGCCAATCTATATTATAATCTTTTCTTTCTTTGGAAAAATTAATAGAAAAAGTTTTGATTTTTATCTCTTCCAACTTTTCTATTTGATTTTTATCTGTAATAACTTTATCATAAATTTGTTTAATTTTTTTAGAATGTACTTGTGCCATTTTTAATCAATATAATCCTCTTTAGGTAAATCAAATTTATCTGATACTTTAAAACTAACTTCTTCTATTATCTGAGGTTCTTTTGGCAATGTAGCATCTAATGCATCTAATTCTGAATTCGCCCATTCATTATTAATTTCAAGATTAACTTTCATTTGCCCAGAATCTATCATTATACTTTTTATACTTAAAGGGAATCCATTGCTACTCTCATATATTCCTGATTCGGTAGTGTTTACTATATTTATCCTATTTAATAATTTCAATCCATAATATAAAAAAGCATCTATAGTTAAACTAATTGACGCAGAAGTTCGTGGTAAAACTTGCCCATTTATATTTTTTATTTTTTCATATTCAACTGCTGCAACTTTTTTTGCATAAGAAACAAAATTATATAAATTATAAAAACTATCATATAATCCATCTGGTTTATCTTCCCATTTATATTTAGGATTGTATCTGCCATTTTTTACACTTATTTCTTTATAAGGAGCACTACCTAAATTATAATTACCTAAATCAACTATTACATTATCATATATTCTTTGTTTTTTGTATCCTATTTCCTCTATTTCATAGGTATCACTATATAATGAAGCCAAACTAGTACCTATATATTTTCTACTAAACGACCAGCCCGTAATAAAATTACTGCCACTAACATACCAAAAATAAGTATAATTTTGGTCTGGAATAAATTCTTCAAATTCTTCTGGAGTCATAAATATATATTTAGCATCTACCCTCTCAATTATTTCATGTTCTTCAGTTCCTAAATCTACCGTAATTCCCTTATAAAATTCTGGATTTTCTTCTGATGGGTCAATATAAGGATTATTTATTGTTATATCATCTATTAATACATGATAAGGATGTAATTGTTCATTTAAAGTTGGAAGAGATAAATTGATTAGTCCAGTATTATGTGCATATTCGTCTCCTTTTGCATATACAATGACCGATTCATCAGAACTAGAACAATCTAATTGATTTATTTTTCCTGTAAATACAGATACTCCATTAATTAAAATCTCAACATTATTATTGTTTGTAATTTGATTATGAATTCCTTCTAAAGTATAATTTAATTTATCGTGTTTTCTAGTTAAAACAAATTGTGTTTGAGATTTTTCATCTACATTTAAAGTTATTTTAATAGAAGATTGAACAAAATCTGTTATGATTTCATTATTTATTTTAATAGTAAAATCATCGGCAGAAATAAGGTCATCCCCAACTTCTCCATATTCTCTAAGATTAAATCTAAAATCAGTATTAATTGTATCTTTCTTTAATAATAAATTTAATAATAAAAATCTAAAGTCAGTATTAATTGTTTTCTTAAAAACAAAAGATAATACATTTTTAATTGTCTTAGTAATTTTTGATAAAAATCTAAAATCGGTATTAATTTTTTCATAAGTTGCTTCGTCTATTACAAATAAACTATCTAAATCATTATCAACAACAAATGTAGTTAAATAGTCAGGATTGTGGGTTATTGATATTAATTGTGTATTTTCTCCTACATAAATAGATTCTCTAGTATCTGGGTCATCTAAACTAATCTTGGCTACCTTACCATTATTAAAAGAAGCATATAATTGTTTTCTATCGTGATTGATTATTAATTCTTTTCCTAAAATAAAACCAGTTAAAGTATAAATATTATAAGTAGGAGGAGAAACACTTAAATCTACTTTTATTAATTTTGATGGAGAAGTATCTGTAATAATATATAAATTCTGGTTATCAATAAATTTTCCATCATAATCCACTGTAAATTTAACATCTGAAAGAATATTTTTTTGAATAGGGGGGAAATAAAAATAAACATCCGAAAGAATGGTCTTTTGATTTCCAATGGATTTGAAATGAACATCAGAAATTATATTTTTTCTTGTTAAAGAAAATTCTACATCTGATGTTATTGTTTTTGTCTTTGTTGGATATAAATCTACTTTATCAAAATAAATAGTATATGGAGAACCTACTCCTGTAGTATATTCTATATAAAGCCATTCGGCATCTATTGTATTTACAGAAGGATAATTATTTCCGTTTGCATCATTTGTTAATACGATTTGAGAACTCCAAGTAGACCCATTAAATCTTCTATAGACTATATTATAATTGGCACCATCATAATCACACCATGTTATAACTGGTTGATTATTAATAAAAGAAATTGCTGGAGAATTATCATTAGCATTGTCTGATAATAAAATACCCGAGTCCCAAGAAGAACCATTCCATTTGTAAATCTTAATACCATTACTAGTCATTGTAGCAGCATAAATTTCAGAATCAGAAACTCGCAATACTCCCAAAGATTTAATATCATCAGTAATTCCAGAAGCAGCAATATCAATTCCATCATCCCAAGAAGTTATATATTCATATTTAGTTAATTTATTATTCCCTTGTGCGATAATCCATAAATTATTTCCATAAGGAATAATAACACTATTTTTTAAATTTGCAGGGTACCCTTTTATGGCAAAATGATTCCAATTTGTACCTCCATCTATTGAATATGATGACAAAAGCCAATTAGCATCTGCATAACTAATCCAAATACTTCCATTAGCTCTTTTAGTAATACTAGGAACTTTTCCAGCAGGGGACTTAACGTATATATCACTTCCTAAAGACCAGCTTCCACCGCTATATGTTAATTTCTTAAAATATATTCTAGTACTACTTCCATCCCAATATTCAAATACTAATAAAATATCATTATTAATATCCATGTAAATACTAAAGCTTCTTATATTACTTAATATCCTAACATCAACCCAAGAACTCCAAGTAGACCCATTATCATCAGATGTTTTATATCTAATCCCATTATCTACATAAGCAAATAAAACTAATTTATTTAAACTAGTCTTAACTAATTTTCTTTGACTAGAATAGGATGTAGCGATTGAATTAGTTGATGTACCTATATTTACTGGCATATTAACTTCCTATAATAAAATTTCCTTCTTCATCTATTTGTAAAACAATTTGTCTATTATTTCCTAATTTATCGTTGTATTGAAATCCTAAAAAATAAATTATTTCGTGTTTTTTTTGTTTTAAATCTTCAGTTCCTATTTCAACTTTATGTCTACGAAAATGAATAAGTCTCAATTTATTTTTAAATTCTTTCGATTCTTGTTTTATTATATTGTCAAAATTATTTGAAATTAATCCATTTTCTAAATCAACAGTAAATTGTATTGAATTCTTTTTATGTTTTAAAATAAAATATTTTAATTCATTAAATCGGTCTTTTACTAATTGAAATTTATTTTCAATTCCATTTTCAAATTGAGAAATACTATCTCCGTTTAAAAATATTGCTTGCCAAATAAAAATTAAATTATTCATATTTATCACTCTTTTTTAAATTCTCTTTAGCCCATAAGGGCTGAAGATTTGTGTAGTGAAAACATTTGTGTTGCTCCGATTTTTTACTTAAATCGAACTTAGCACAAGGAATTATATGGTCTATGTGCCAGCCATATAATCCATAATTAGACCAAGACATACCTAATTTAAATTTAGATTCAAGATGATGTTTTAATTCTTTCAAAGAACATCCTAATAGCTTTAAAGCAGAATTATATTTATGCTCTTTTTTTATTAATTTTCTTAATTTACTTCTTAAATAGCAAGATAATTTAAATTGGATATTATTTTTCAATTTTTCTTGTCTTTTTTTATTATTAATTTCTCTATTTCTATCATTATATTTTTTCTGAGTTACTTTAATTTTTTCTGGATTATTTGCTCTATAATTTTTTTGATATTGTAATAATTCTTGTCTATGTTCCTTATAATATTTTTTATAGTTTTGCTTATGTTGTTTTTTATGTGTCAAATAATATTTTCTATCTCGTTCTTTTAATTCTTCTTTATGCAATTCACGATATTTTTTGGATTTAGCTAAAATTTCTATTTTTTTAATCAAATAACGTTTTTTGTAATATTCTTTCATATATTTTTTTCTATTAAACATTCGATTTTCCCTTTATAAAGATGAGCATTTTTATTGTATTAAAAATGCCAAATTTAATTAACATTGAATTGTTGTAACTCATTGGTATTGTTTAAGTTTCGTCATATTGCATAACTAGGGTTTTGGAATTTCCTGCACCCGTAGGAGTAGAAACTGTAGATTGTGCTTGCAATCTCACATATCCCGTATATCCTGAAACTCCAGAAGCCCCATAAACTATAGTTGGATTGCCTTCTGCTGAATTAATTGCTAATGCTGTTCCTTCAGTAACGGGTATATTAGAATCTCCTGTACCAGTTTTAGAAGGTGTTGCAAAAGCGACATTAGCCGATGCCTTAATTGCTTCTCCAGTAACATAAGCCCCTGCACTCTTCCAAAATAAAATATTAGAAATCGTTGTCCATGTTCCTGTAAATTTAGCTCTAATATACTTAGAAAAAGAATTCTGCCCGATTATTACTGGGTCAGTAGCAGGAACTATATTTGGTTCATCAACATTACCAAAATTTACATTTGTAATACTTGATTCAACTTCATCACCATTACTTTCTTTCCAGTTTAATGTAGATGGCATTTTTTTATTTTCGCCTCCTTATTTTAAGAATTTTTGCAATAAAGCATTGCGTTTTTCTATCATTGTATCCAAATCTTCTTCTTTTGGCAAATGCTGTTCCAAAAGTTTTCGTATCAAATAAAGCGTTCTCTCTATAAATTCAAATTTTTTTTCCATTTTATATTCCTTTATTCTCCATTATGATAAAGTATATACTGTATAATGCCAAGATGTATCATACCAGACTTTAATTAACTCTACTGGGTTATTGGTCGTTACTATCCAAAATACATTATCACAATCTTTATCTATATTTTTTGCATTAAATATTGTTGTTAAATCTATTGTACAATTATAAGTTCCTGTAAGATAATATTTTCCTATTTTTGCATTAGTTGGAGAAATTCCTGGAGTTAAAAAATAAACATAAGTAGTCTCCGTAGTAACATCAACTGAATTTTCTGTTAAACTTATATGTTTAGTATAATAATTAAATGAACTTATAGGATTTGTTTTATAAAATCTTACTCCTATATAATTAATAGAATCAATACTCAAATAAATGTATCCATCGGAATAATCGATTATCTTATTGATTCTTGTTCCCAATACAGAAATATCATAATAAACTAAATCTGGATTTGTGATACTAACCTTCCTTAATCTGGCTAGTCCACTAGCAATATAACCAATCCATAAATAATTGGTTTCTCTACAAAGTGCAGTTATTTCTCCATAAGTGTGATTGTATTTTTTTATAAACATTTTAATTTGTGGTATATTTTATTGCAAAAATTGGTTTCTCGACTCCTGCATGTGTAAAATTTGCTTCTGTTGTTATCTTTAGATTACAGTATAAATCTTTTGCTATTGTTAATGCTCCATTTCCTTTGTTTAATCTAAGGAAATGTCCATCAGTTGCCCCTGCTAATGTACTACCTCCTGTATTTAAACCCTCCCAGATTGCTCCTGGAGGTGTAGCATCGGTAGTAACTATTCCTCTCCACCAACTATCATCTTCATCACCTTCACCTAAACTATATAAATTGATAGTATCCATTCCAGAATCATCCCATAATTCTAACATTGGTTCGGAAGCTGTTGCTGCATCAAAAGAAAAACAAAATACATACATCTTATTTTTGGCTCCTGCATTAAGTATTTCTACTAATGTTCCTGCTTCGCCTTCGCTTGCATCAAGTAAAAAATAATGAGGAACTGGTACATCCACAGTATCAATTATTACGCCTGCTTGAGTTAATGCAATTTCTGATGGTCTTGGTTCTCCATTTTTTACTACATCTGAACCATTTGAAAAAATGAAATAATCATTAGTTAAATTTATTTCTGTATATTTACTTTCATTACCTATTCTTGGTACATCGTCGCTTGTATGGTTTACATAAACTTTTAATGCCATGTTTTATCTCCTTTTTAACCCCACGAATTTACTCGAAATGTTATGGTGTATTCCAAAAAATCTGTTCTAAGCGAATCTTCTGGATATTCGATTGGGAGTACTCTTTTTACATGATAATCCCATGTAGTTCCTCCTGCTGCGGATTTGGTAATTTTTAAAATATAAGGAGTATTTAAAGCAATTGCATTTTCTAAAGTATTCACCAATGCCATCAAAGAATCATAATCATCGGCTTGTAAAACTCCCTTTATAATTAAGTTCCAAGGAGCATCTCCAGTATCCATAATGAGGGAACCTTTTCCTCTAGGATTTATGTGTTCTATTATATTTTTTTCCGATTGAGGATAATTAGCAGAAAAAACTACTGGTAAAGTAGCAACTAAAGTAATTCCATTACTTTGATATACCTTAAATGTAACTGCCATTTCTATACTCCTTTAAAATTCTTCAATTTGTTTATTTATCTTTTCAGATATTTCTGATTTTTTATTATCAAGTTCTTTTATTATAGCATTTTTTACTTTTTCAATTACTTGTTCAGATTCTAATCTAACATCAATAGAAATAGGTTCAACCATAACTTGATTTAAAATTTGTATATTTCTTCTTCTTATTCTTTCTTCGGTTATTTGTTCAGGAAATGTAATAGGTGTTGTTCTAAAAAATTCCTCGGCTTTGCCTCTTTCAAATTCAGTAGGTAATGTTCTTCTTAATGCTTTTAATGCTTCTGTACTTAATCTCCTAAAATCAATTTCTCCACCCATAAATTTAGCAACTTCTTGAGCTACATTTTTGCCATATTTTTGTGCTATCTTAAATAATTCTACCAATCTTGCTGATTTTTTTTCTTGTTTATCAGCCTCTTCTGTAAGTGCTTGAGCTAATTTTACTCTATCTTCCATACTATTTTTAATATAATCTTCACCATAAATTAAATATTTTAAATACATTTCATGTCTAATAATAGTGGACTCTTCTTCTGTAGCTACTTTTAAAATAGAAGAAGTGAGGTCGAGTCTTTTTTGTAAATCTTGTAAAATTGCTTGTCCTCTTTGAGCCTCTAATTCGGATAATTTTAAATTTTGTTCATGTTTATCATACAGAAAAATAGAATTTTCTATTAAATTTTTTTCTATATCTAATAATTGCTCATTGGTAAATACTCCCGATTGTCTTGCCATATTTAATTTAGATTGAATACTTAATTTTTCTTCTTCAGCATCAGTCAATTCATTTGCCAAAGATGTCTCTTCTATTCTTAATTTATTTTGAGCTTCTATTTTTGTTCTTTCCATTTCGTAGTCAGCTAATCCTTTTTCTAATGCTTTATTTCGTTCATCGGTTAAATTATTTAATTGCTGTTGAACATTTTGTATTTCTTTTTGTCTAACTTTTGCATCGGCAAAAACTTTTAATACCATTGCAGGATTTACTAAATCTAACATAGTAATTTTACCACCTGCTGTTATTTTTTTCATTTCTTCTTGCAAAACTTCTTTTTTTGTTATAAATCTAATATCAACTTCTTGTTGAATAGTTTGTTTCCTAATTGTATCTATAAATTTTTCCAAATTTGCTAAAGAATCTTCAGTATTTATATCAATTTTAATATTACTAGATTTCATAACATTAGCAAGTGCTGTATTGATTTTTTCTAACATTTTAGTATTAACATCTGTAGGGGCTCTAGTTAAATATTGGTTTCTAAGTTCTATTAATTCCTTTATATTTTGGGCTTGAGAAATCTGAGTTTCAGATTGTTTTTTATTTTCAGCAATAACTTTTTCTGCTTCATTTCTCATTGCCTGTTGTAAATTAATAATTGCAGCCCATCTATTTATTAATTCAGAAAGTACATCTAATACTCCTTTAAAAGCAGTTGTATCTCCTATAGAAATAGTTAAATTATTCCAAGATGCAGCTAATCTATTTATTTTAATTGCGGTAGTTTCTTGAATAATTCCAAATGCTTGCTCTGCCTGTCCAGCAGAAGATAATGCAATTATACGAGCATCTAAAGAAGCATTATAATTTTGCATTAACGCCATAAAAACTACCAACTGTCTTTTTGATGCTACATTTTGTGCAATTGATAATCTTTCTTTATTAGTTAAAGTATCCCATCTCCCAGCTAAATCATCTAAAACATCTGTAGCACTTCTATAGGTATTGGTAAGTGCAAATGTTGCTTCTTTTTGTTCATTTAAATATATAGGTATTCTTGCTATTTGTGTTATGGCTTTTGCTCCTGTCGTTAATAATCTTGCATAAATAAATTGTAATCCTCTAGCAGCTTCTGAACCACTTTTACGAGTAACTTCTATAACTGCTGCTACGTCTCCTAAAAACGCATTAATAGTAATACCTAATTGATTTGCAGTAGCACCAGCAGCTTTTGTTGCATCGGCTAAATCTTTAGATGTAACTGCAAATTGTTTTTCTACACTTATCCATTTATCTATAATAGAAATACTATCCAGAATCGGTATATTAAAACTTTCTACAGCAGCAGTTAAATTGTCTACTGTAGTTTTCATATCAGTTCCTAAAATTTGAGATGCTATCATTGCTGCTCTTGTTAAAGTCATAATTTCTGTAACACTACGACCTTGTTGAGCAAAAATTACAGCAGCATCCAAAGCAGCAGAAGCAACAGAACCATAAGCTACAGATAAAGCAATTAAAGTTGATTGTAAATCTTTATACTGTTCTTCAGTACCTTTGCCCACAATCCTAATACGAGCCATTGCGGTTTCTAAATCTATTAAAAATTTAATTTGTTCTTTAATTAATTGCATTGTTCCCATAACAACAGTACGAAAAGCCATCCATACAGGAGCAACTATAGCAACTCTACGTAAAGCCTTCTCGAAGTCTCCCATTTTTTCCGTAGCAGTTGTAGTAGGTTTTTTACCTTTATCTAAAGAACCAAAAACTTCTTCAATTTGCTTTCGTGTTACCCCAGCACCTTTTACAGCAAATAATATATCAATAAGATGTTGATAATTGGCAGTCATGGATTATTTCCTCTTTTTATTCTTTCGTGGAAAGACTAAGTGAATATCTCTATCTTTTTTATTCTTGGGTATATCTTCTTTTTTATTTTGTTTATAAATAGAATAAGCATCTTCAAAAATTTCATTATCGAATACTTTTTTGCTTACTTTTTTTAAAGCAACTTCCATATTTAAGTTATAATAAAAAATTAAATATGACAAATAAATACATTGCAATTTACTTAAATCTTTATCATTATTAAATAATTTTAATGTTGGAATTTCTTTACAAGCAACATATATATTCTGATTTTCTATTTTTTTTGCTAACGCTCTAATATTATCCATTTTTAAAAATTAATAATTTAATTCAATTGCATAAGTTATACTTTTACTAATCAATTCGTCATCTGATTTTAAATAATCTTCTATACTATCAAATGCTTTTATATAGGTTTCATTTTCTTTTCGTTCCAATGATAACCAAGATAAAAATTTAATAACATAATTTTCTAATGCCTTTTCAAAAGAATTCTCCAATAAAGTAGATTTTTGAATTGTTAATATATAAATTTCGTCTATCAATTCAGATATTTCATTTTTATAAGTATTAAGTATAGAATCGGATTCATCTTTTTCTAATGCTTCTCCTAATTTCATTTGTTTATCTTTAATTTCTGTCTGTAATTTTTTAATTTTATCATCGATTTCATCAATATCAATTCCTCGTTCTTTATATAATTCAATTAATTCTTTTATAAATAAAAAAGAAGAATTGCCTTTTTCATCTTTAGCTTGAAGTAATTCGCTGTATTTTTTTCGTCTCATTAAATCTAATTCATCTTTTCTTTTTTGGTCAAGTAAACTTACCCTATATTCTTTCTCTTTATAGACAAAAGAAATTTTATTGTCTTTAACCATCTCAGTCAATTTCTCGATTTCATACTTATCAACTAAATCTTTAGCCAATTTCTGTGCTTCTTCGGTTCTTAAAATTTTTTCTTCCATACATCCTCCAATTTTTGTTACTCCTTACTTTTTTTGGGTTGAAAATCCAATATTAACTTACCATTGATAAAAAAACTTTCCAAATCACGAAACTCTTCATATAAGAGCTCTTTAATTTGGTTTTTTATTTGTTCTTTATCATCAGAAAGTTCAAACCTTTTCATACACTTACCAACAGTTTTTCTTGCTTCCTGAGATAAAATTGTTTTAAATAAATCTAAATTTAAGGTTACATTATTTTCCATTTTATTCCTTAGTTACCCTATATCCTGTTGATTTCCCATCTACATCATAAGTTGCAACCATTAGATATGTAGCTAAACTATTTGTATCAGCCAAAACATCTGCTTTTGTTGGATAGATTTTAATTGTTGCTCCTGTTAATAATTCACCTGTATAGGTAAATGATGTTATTTTATAATTCTCAGAATTTAATCCAAGTATTCTTTTGATTTGAGTATCCAAATCAAGAATCTTATCCGTTTCTATTTTTATTAAATCTTCTTCTGTTTTTATAGCATCAATTTTTGTTTCATTTGCATTAACTTCGGTTATAATATTATTTTTATTAATTGTAGCTTGAGTTTCTTTGGCTACTGTCGCATCTTTAGCTACTGTAGTATCTTTTGCTACTGTTGAGTCTTTTGCTAATGCACCAGATTCTGATGCTGGGTCGATAGGAAGATTATCTGTTTTTACTTTTATTGCATCTATTTCACTATCTTTAGTTCCTGATGTTAGAGTTCTTGTTATATTTGCCCAAATAGAAGTAACTAAACTTCCAAATGAAGTAAGAGTTCTTGTAGAATAACTCCAAATGTCTGCAATTAATGTTCCATAAGATGTTAAGGTACGAGTTCCGTATGACCAAATACTTGCAACTAAAGTTGACAAAGTAGCTATAATACTAGAAGTTTCACTATTAATTGCATCAAGGTCGTTACTAATTGTACTATGAGCAGGAGAACCAAGAGTTGCTTCTTTTGCTACTGTTGCATCTAATGCTAATGCAGAAACATCCGCTTTATAATTATTATAATCTTCTACTAAAATTTCGTCAAAACCATTTTCATATAAAGTAGGAGTAACATATTTTATTCTGTATTCTGCACTTGTCGTAAAAATAACATCTACATAATAAACTGAAGATGTCTCAGACATTGTTCCCGAAGCAAATAAAGAATCATCCGAACATTTTCTTATTTCATAAGTTACAGTAAGTCCAGAAGCAAACTTGCCGTCGTTATCTAATACCACTAATTCAAGTTTATAGGCTATATTTTTATAAAGAGTTATCATTTTATTCCTCTAAAATCTGTCTTATGGTTGGACAGTTATTATCACATTGATTATTAGTAAATCTTTTTAGATATTTGTTAATTCCATTATCAAAAATAACTGATTCTTGTTCATTATCATCTATAAATAATTGTTCTTCTTCTTTTGAATAAATACTTATATTAAGATGATGTATTGAACAATATTTTATTCTCATTTTTATGCCCTTTCGTTAATTTCAATATTATCAAATGTAACGGTATAACCCGATGCACTATCTCCTCTTAATCCCGCATATCCAGCAATAGTTACATAATTATCTGTAACTAACTGTATTAAGTTCCATGTTCCAGTAATATATTCTTCTATAGAAATTTGATTTCCATCTACTCTAAATCTTACTTTAGTATATACTCCATATAATTCAGACGAATTTGAGGTTGTTAATAATGTCCATACTCCATTCACTATTCTATAAAGAGTATAAATTTTTACTGAACCATTTGCTGAAATTCTTAAATTATAAGCATTATTACATGAACTATCACATCTTAAAAGAAAACCACCATTATAATTACCATTGCTACCAACTTTAATTAACCCAATTATTTCAGCATTGAGTAAATTATTCCTTTCATTCCATAACATCCATTTGGTAGCAGTTAATTGACATCTTTTAGAACCGCCTTCGTCAATTACAGCCTGACCACCTGCTCCTTGAATTAACCACTGTGATTTCATTTTTATCTCCTTTTTTATTTTACCAGTCTATTCCTTGAAAATTCTCTGCAAATAATCCTGTAAATGGATTATCTACAAACCAATTTGTTTCAAATAATTCACTAAATATATTTGTAAATGTACCTTCTATTAACCAACCCGTTTCAAAATTTTCCCAAAAATAAGGTAAAGTAGGAGTTTCTGTTATTACTATAAATTCACTCCATAAATAAAACCAATGGTCTAATGATTTAATATAAAATTCTAATCTAGTTCTTTCTGTATTATAACCTAATAAATCATTTTCTGGATGTTCTATTCTGGTAGTATTATTCCAACTTTGAAAATTATATAATTTATTACCTCTTTCAAAAGTTCTTCTTATTGGATTATAAAAAATTTCATAACCTCTCCATAATGAAAGGTCAGCACCAATTTCAGTAATATATTCATCAGAAGAAGATGGAATAACATCATTTCCAGAATTAATAATTTCATTAGTTAATCTATTAATTAATATTTTCATATTATGCTATTGG
>Ga0315295_10000525_pt1 | contig 33302 bp, 31 predicted proteins | sample YL17G14_0_MG_FD_204453 | JGI IMG/M metagenome (GOLD analysis project Ga0315295, IMG submission 204453) | Sediment microbial communities from Yellowstone Lake, YNP, Wyoming, USA - YL17G14_0 | ecosystem: Environmental > Aquatic > Freshwater > Lake > Sediment | place: USA: Wyoming | collected...
CGTTCACCGGAACAAGGCTGCCGTGGAAAATTACGGGTATATTGTAAACGGAACAAAGGTTGGCTACCTTGACCATCTCGCTGATGCCGCCGGCATAGGCCGGGTCAAGCTGGCAAATATCAATCGCATTCATATCCATGAGCAGCTTTGCCCCCCAGCGGGTAAACTCATGCTCCCCACCGGCGATGGGTATGGGGGAGAGAGCCTTAAGCTCGGCATAGCTCTGGTACATATCGGGCATGACCGGCTCTTCAATCCAGGCGACGCCGTACTCCTGTGTCAGTTCGGCTATCTTAAGGGTATAAGGGACATCCCAGGAATTCCAGGCATCCATCATTATTTGTATGTCCTCACCGCCGCCCTCGCGGGTCGCCTTGACGATGGCAACGTTTTTCTTTATCCCCTGCAGCCCGTCTGTTGGTCCCATTCTCATGAACCATTTGATGCCGGCGTACCCCCTGGCACTGATTTCCTTTGCCCGGCGCTTTACAGCTTCCGGTTCAAGGGAATACCCTGAGGTGCTGGCGTAAGCCGGAATCTTTTCCTGCACCGGGCCGCCGAGCAGACTGCAGACCGGCTGGCCCAGCCATTTCCCTTTGATGTCCCAGAGGGCAATATCGGCGTGGCTGATGGCGGTCATGTTGTCACCCTTGCGCCCGTTAACGGCGCTCCGGTACATGATGTCCCAGAGGAATTCGGTCGCCAGCGGATTCCGTCCCATGAGCAGCGGCTTAATCTGGGTTTCAAGATACAGTGACACCGCCCGGCCACCGTAGGGGCCCGCAATCCCCATCACCCCTTCATCGGTATCGATGAACAGAAAAGAGCGCACTATTTTGTACTTTCCGTCCCCCAGCGGGATGGCACCACTCACTTCGCCGGTACCCTCCGTCTTAAATTCGGGGTAGATATCGGTCGGCTGGCCGCGCCGCTCCTCAAAAAACGTGCCGGGATAACTCATTGTGCCCTGAATTTCTTTAATTCTCAAACCGGTGATTTTCATCCTGTCCCTCCTTTCGATTTGTGTTAAATAATAGCACAAACTGCTCATGTCTCCATCAACAAAAGCTATCTGTATGACACGAGCGCTAAATTTGCGCCTACGTTCTCTTAATAAGCGCGAAACAGGCGCAAATACTTGTATCGTGATATGTAAAATCACACTTGTGATATAATATGCTTTCAAATTCCCGAAAAACTTAACCTGGTCTTTCGGCCTGGTTTTTACCATTACCCCCGGTGCAAAGGAGAATAGGCTGGATGTCCCCGAACTGGAAATTTACCCCCGACTACTACCGGCGCTGCCTGAATGTCCTCGACACGGCGCTTAACGAATGCTCTGCCTACAAGTCATGGCGCGATTTTGACCCCGGCCCGAATTACCCCGCTGACGTCCGCTATGCCTCATTGCCATCACTTACCAAGGAAGACATACGCGAGCATTTCCCCAACGGCTTCGTGCCGCCGGAGTGCGACCTGAAGCGTGCTCTGGAAAACGGGGACGTATGGTTTGTCACCACCAGCGGGACGGTTGACCTCATGGTGACCAATATCTGGAACCAGAAGTGGTGGGATGCCTCGGAGAGAGCGTCCTGGAAGCTCAATTCTTACGCCGACAAGCTGTGCACCGGGAACCACCCGGAAGCCATTCTTGCCAACCCGCGTAACGTGGGTTTTATCTCGGATACGGATGATTTACCTTTTAAGAAGCGGCGGTGGGGGCGGTTACTCTATTTAAATGAGAAAACGACTCCCTTGCTCTGGACGCCTGAGCTGACGGACAGAATGGTTAAGGAACTGGATATATACCGGCCCGTTGTCCTGGAAGCAAATCCCTCGCTCCTGGCAAACCTGTGCCGCCATATCGCCGTCACGGGGAAAACCGTCTATCAACCGGGGCTTATCGTCCTGACCTACGAATACCCGACCATTTTTCATTACCGGCAATTCCGTAAAGTCTTTGACTCGCCGATTGCCAATTCTTACGGCTCAACGGAGACCGGTTATGTTTTCGAGGAATGCGAAGCTGGAAAGCTCCACCAGAACACCACCTTCTGCCGGGTTGACCTTCAGCCCTTAAAGCCGGAGCACGGCGGCCCTGAACTTTGCCGCATTCTGACCACCCCCTTCAATAACTCCTGGTACTATCTGCTCCGATTTGATGTGAGCGACCTGGTGCGCATTGATACAAGCGGCAAATGCCCCTGTGGACGGGATGACGGCATCATTCTTTCCAACATTGAAGGCCGGGCGGCGAACTGCACCTTAACCACCGGCGGGCGGCTGGTTACACAATACGAACTGGACAAGGCCGTCAGCATCCTCCAGAATGTAGATGAGTACCAGCTCGACCAAGACACGGCGGATAGCTATGTTTTGCGCCTGGTAAGCCAGTTAAATAACAAAGATGCGCTCACGAAAGACGCCGTAGCTGTTTTGAAAAACCTTTACGGCAAAGAAGCAAAAGTCACGGTTATTTACGAAGAGGCGCTTGGCCCGGAGACTTCCGGAAAATACCGTATATCAAGCGCTAATTTCCCCATCAAAATCGAGAATTACCTGGATGAAAGATTCATCGTCAAGAAATAACCGATACATGGCAGGTATACATGATGCAGAACAAGAAACCCGTTTATCTGCTGGCCGGCGGGCGGGGGAGAACCCGCACCGTGCCCGACCCTTTAATTCAGGCGGTTTATCGAGAATTCGGCAAAGCCTCTCCCACCATCGCTTATGTCGGCACGGCAAACGAAGATGGCTTGGACTTCTTTAACCGCATGGCCGACTACTTTAAAGAGAACGGGGCTTCAAAAGTAAGCCATGCCCTGATTACACCTCCTCGCGCCAACCTCGGGAAAGCAAAGGACATACTCCAGTCAGCCGATATTGTTTTTATCAGCGGCGGGGACGTGGGAAAAGGAATACAAATCTTGAACGAAAAGAATATGACCGGCTTCCTTATCGAGCTTTACACCGGGGGGAAATCTTTTTTCGGCCTCTCGGCCGGGAGCATCATGCTGGGAAGAGAATGGGTGCGCTGGCCCGACCCGGATAACGGCGAGAGCGCTGAGCTTTTCCCCTGCCTCGGCATTGCCCCGGTTATCTGCGATACGCACGACGAAGCCGACGACTGGGAAGAATTACAAACGGTGCTCCGGCTCGAAAAAGAGGGCACGAAAGGGTACGGCATCGCCACCGGAACGGCCATTAAAGTCTATCCTGATGGGCAAGTAGAGGCGATTGGCGGTACTGCTTATCAGTATATCCATAGCGGTGATAAGGTGGAAAGGATTGCCGATATTATACCGATAGGCTAAAATCTATTCTGAGGTGACCTCTTGGCTGAAATCACATCCCAGCTTAAAGGAATAATATCCCGCTATCGTGAGGAACTGGCTCTTCTGGGAATTCGAGTCAGCGCAGTTTTCCTGTATGGCTCATATGCCGTCGGGACAAACCGTGATGATAGCGATATTGACCTTGTCGTCATTTCTCCCGATTTTGCGAAACTCAATATGCGAGAACGGTTAGAACTTTTAGGAGTAGCCGCGGGAAGAATTATGGAGCCGGTTGAAGCCTTTGGCCTTACCCCTGAAGAGGTCAAACAGCAGACCTTAGATGCGTTCTACGCCAATATTCTGGAACATGAAGCGATTCCTGTATAACAAGATAAAATACAAAAGGAGGCATCACATAATGAAGTACACTCGTATTTATGCCGGGCCGGATGGCAACACTCATTTCGAAGATGTAGAAATTCCAATGACCTCTGACCAGAGTGACCAGTTAAAGTCAATTCTCATGAAAGCGACCGGCATCATTTTCCGTATTAGCGGGCCGGCGTATAACCTGGACTGGCATCCTGGTAGCCGAAAGCAGTTTGTAATTACCCTGGAAGGAGAAGGTGACGTTGTAGCAAGTGACGGCACAACGCGCCGTTTTGGCCCCGGCGATATCATGCTGGCCGACGATATGAACAGCAAAGGGCATCTCAGCCGCGCCGTGGGTGGTAAGCCGCGCAAATCCATCTTCGTGACGCTGGATTAATTTTCCCTAAAAACAAACTGACTTAGGATTTACGCGATTGGTTCAATGATTAAAATTATTCGCTGATGTAGAGGCGACCGGCCGGTCGCCCCTACGATTGATGCAAACGGAACCAGAAAATTCGTATTCAAACGCGTAAGTTCTATGACTATTCGATAGCCCTTTAACTATCTAATAGCCAGCTATTCTCGACTATCCTAACCGATGATTATGTCATCCAGTTTCCGCTTGGGAACGTGGTGGACGTCATGCGCATCATGCCAGTAAGCGGTATCGCCATCGGGGCCGACTGTCTCGAGCACCACTTTCTCGGCCGGCTTACCCAGGGCAATTACCAGCAAGATTTCGTATCGTTCCGGGACGGCGAGCGCTGTGCGAAGAGCATCCTTCTTCACATTGCCGAGCATACAGCCGCCGAATCCCTTTTCCGTCGCCCCTAGAAGAATGCTCTGGGCGGCGATGCCGGGGTCAACGCCGAATGACGGGCTTATCTCTTTATCGCCAAGAACGATAATATAAGCCGATGGCCTTTCCCCCTCTTTGGGGCCTCCCCAGCCCTTAAGAAGCTGCGCCCAGGTAAGAGTCGAAAAAATCAGGGCATTCTTACCCGGCTCATTCGAAAGGATATACTTCAGCGGCTGGCGGTTCACACCGGATGCCGAGCACCGCGCCAGGTCAACGAGTTCGCGTAATGTTTCGCGACTTATCGGCACTTTCTGGTCAAAACGGCGGTAGCTGCGGTTTTTCAGAACAAGGTCTTTAAACATCTATATCTCCCTGACCTTATGAATTTGATTAACTGACATCAGTTCGTTATTGCGGACGAAGCAAAGCAATCCACCGGCGGTCTGTCATTGCGAGGAGTCCTTCCCTACTCCTTCAATACCAGGGAAGGACGACGTGACAATCTCCAATTAGGATAAACAATTACCGTTTAATTCAGAGATTGCTTATAGCTAAAGCCCTCGCAATGACAATTAGGTTGTTCTGTTTTAATTTTGGTATTTGGTAATTGGAATTTGGTGCTTGAAATGAGTGGTAAAGATGTTTTCGTCGCCCAATTCAATCAAGTGGATTATTTACCTTTTCCCGTATGGGCACGCGTATAAACACATACCGCAAATTGCATACTTCCTCGTTTTTTCCATACTATTAAAATAACCTCGACATTTTATGAAATCAAATCTTTCTTCTCGAGGCTCACCAAGCATGAAATTTTCCCCTTTTATAGCCTTGACCGGACATATTTTTACGCACTCAATGCATTCATCACAGCGTTGTTCCGAAGGGTTATTAACTGTTTCTAACGGAGCATTAGTCAATATTGAAATTAATCGGAGTCTCGGTCCATGTTTTGGGGTTATTAAGAGACAATTCTTTCCTATCCAACCAAGACCTGCAATATGGGCAATCATTTTGTGAGAGACAGTTGGAGTAGCGTTTTCCTCATCCGTTGTATCAGCAACAGCTATTGGTAAAGTGCGGTATCCTTTTTGGTTTAAATATGACGAGACAACTGATGCGATGAGATTCAATCGGATATTAAGAACATCATATCCATGGATCCTGTATTCACAGGAAACATTGATATTTGATCTTTTTGGTAAATAATCAACGATAGAATCAGTAATTACTAATCCAATGCTAATTCCGCTATTATATCCCTTAACTATGTTGCTTCCGAATTTGGCCAAGTCTGCCTCATAATTACTTAAATCCGCGAATCCAACATAGTCCACATAGTAGGGTTTCAAAATATTTTTAAGTGTTTTGTTAAGGCTTAACATATCTTGCTCCTTTTCGCACGTCTTTATCTGAAGCTCTATTAAACCCTATTGAGAAGATTACTCCTATTTTCTCCTGAAATACCTTTTTGAAATTTAAAAAGCCAACCAGAAAACCATTACTTATCGAATATTAAAAATGCTAATCCAGTGCGTTCGCCGCCTGCATCAGCCCCTTCATGTAGCCGATGGCGTAGGCGCGCCCCCGATGGCCGTACTCGGTATCACCCGCCCCGTGCGGCGTGTGGTCGGGGATGATGATGTCCTTATATCCGACCTCTTTGAGGGTTTGGATGCACCTCAGCATATCGAGCTTGCCCTCGTCGGGATAAACCTCGTCGAACTTCTCGCGCGTACCGCTGACCGTGCGGAAATGGACATAGCCGATTTTCTTTCCGGCGGCAAAATGGCGGATGTTTTTATATACGCTGTTGGCGTCCATCATCTGCGAGAAACAACCCAGGCAGAATACCATGCCGTTGTACTCGCTGGGGGCGATGCCGAACATCCGGTCGTAGGCCTCGGGGCTGCGGATAATCCGGGCGACCCCGGCAATCGAGGGAACCTGCGGGTCAGCCGGGTGAACCACCATCTTAACCCCGGCTTCTTCCGCCACCGGAATTACGGCTTTTAAGAAATACGTTAAATTCGCCCACATTTCATCCTCGGTAATCACACCGAACTCTTTGGTAATTGGAACCTTCTTCGCCACTTCGTAGTCAAAACTGACGTATTTCGCACCACCTCGCCCCACCGTCTTGTCTGTTGTCCGCCAGTTCGCGAGCCAGGCGGCGGCGTCAATCACCCAGTTATACTGGAGCATCGGTATGCCCGCTTTGCCCATGTTCCTTAGGGATGTGCACCAGTTTTCAATCTGGGCGTCACGTCCCGGCAGTCCGCGGATGACTTTATCCCAGCGGGAGAACGGCGTATGGGACATGCCGAACAACCCGAACCCGCGGCTCTCCACCAGTTTCTTGAGCTCAACGAGGTCGGCGACTTCCCAGTAGCCGCCCTGCCTTAACTTCGAAACAATGGAAAGTTTCTCTGGCTGCCCGGCGGCGGCGCCGACTCCAGCCATCAGGTTATTCACACCGAGCTGTTTTAAGAAAGCCATGTTTTCTTCGGTAAGCGTACCGTCCAGGGTTAGCCTTTCTCCCAGTTTCATCTTCTCCTCCTGTTTACAATGGGGGCATTATCCAAAATGTCTTGTTAAGGCCAGAAGCACCGTACATCAATCAGAAGTATCGAATCGTATGGCTTCTAGCCCTGCTTTTGTGGCTGCATGAGTTCGATGACGACACCACCGATTTTTCGCAAATCGAAAAAGGCAATCCCGCTACCGTCAGGACGCCTCATGCTGCTGATGACGGGGATGCCCTTTGCCGTTAGCTTTGCTATCTCCACATCAAGCGAATCCACGGTAAAAGCGATATGGTGAATACCCTCACCTTTAGCATCCAGAAACTCTCGGAATATCGGCGGGCCCTGCGAGGGAGAAATGAGTTCAATCCGGTTCGGCCCCATCTCTGCCAGCCTCAATCTCGCCCGGCCGGCGCCGCCACCGAATTCCGACTGGAAGGTGAACATTCCCAGGGATTCGTAGTACTTGACGGCCTCATCCATGTCGCTGACAATTACCCCGATGTGGTGGAATTTCCAGTTGCTGCCTATACTTTCCATTGCCTTTACCTCCTTTAATTCCGCAATAACTTAACTCACGGATTATAGCGCTGCCACCTTCGTGGTACAGTTTAGATAGCCTATCTTGTGACATTCCGCCCTCCCGGTCTTTTAGACTTCTACCCAAGCATACAGGCGACCCTGCCAATTTAAGGTTCTCACGAAAATAACTGACCAATCAATAATTGTCATTCCCGCGAAGCTTGTCCCGTACTTGATACGTGAACGGGAATCCAGAAGCCTCAAGGCTTGCGTATTAGAAAAACTTCTGGATTGGAAGTGAACCGCACGCTTAGTGAGTAGTGTTAGCTGCTTTCAATAGATTTCAATCTCGGAGATATTACTAACCAGGCGTTGTTGGTTCACTTCTTGTCGGGTCAAGTCCCGATTATCATCGGGATGGCGATGTTAATCGCTCACCCGACAATGACAAAAATGTAAGGCTATTTTCACCTTTCATGGTGCCGCTGGCAAGCGGCATGAACGATTACTCTCTGACCGTTATTATACCTTAGAAGGTTTAAACTCTATATCAGCCCTTTCTTCTTGAAGTACTGGGTGTAAGCGGTTACGGTCATCGTCCTGTCCGTATATTCTGATTTTACGCCGGTGCGTTCCGAGATATACTGCTGGATTCTCTCCCCGGCTTCTCTATCGCTGGCTCCTTCCTTAAGCGCTTTAAGGACAATATCACCGAAAACAAGGGTATTCTCATAAGCCGCCGAAATGAGTTTGTCCGGTTCTTTTCCCATTCCATCGTGCCCATAAAATATGAGACGGGGTTTAAGCGCCTGCAATTTCTTCATGCTGCCGAGATATGTCTCCGTATCATAGCTGGGTGGGACAACGGCGGGTAACGGAAAAGACTCAGCGCCCGGCCTGGGCACCCCCAGCGCCTCCCCTGAGAAAACGCCGCCCGTCTTTTCATCAAAAACAGCGATATGGTGCGGTGCGTGGCCGGGGCTGTAAATAAACATCAGTTTCCGGCTGCCGACGGTTACTATCTCGCCATCAGAGGGCACTTTCATCCTTGATTCAGCAACCGGCAGAATCGTGCCCCAGCTTTCTTCGAAATGCTCACCGAAAGCCATTCTGGTGCTCTCGATAAGGCGGGACGGGTCAACCATATGCCTGACGGCGCTGGGATGCAATACCACCTTCGCATCAGAGAAAAGCATGGCAAGTTCTCCGATTGACCCGGCATGGTCAATATGAATGTGGGTCGGAATGATATACGAAAGCTCACTAACTCCAAGCTGCTTCAGCGCTTCCCGCACCTGCGGAATGGCCGTGGCCGGCCCGGGGTCGAGCAAAACGTTCTGGGTTTCACGAAGCACATATACGGAGAGAATTCGACTGATACCGTTCACCGGCGTCTTAAAATTAAATGTGCCATCAGCAACTTCTTTGATATCCATTATCCCTCCCCCTGAAAGTTGTGCTTAAATATGTGGACATTATAATACTTTGGGCGCAACATAATAAATCACAAAGGATTTCAAAATACTTCTTAGGAACTGGCATGAAACACCCTGGTACTTAACAGGGCGGCACGGAACAAAACTCTTAACTTCACACCCACCCAAATGGTACAATGCAGCATTATCTCCCTCGCTCTTTAACCTGTTGTCATATGAATTCATGAACACTGTTTGAATAGTTTTAGAGGAAGTTAGATGGAAGCAGAAAAAAGAATAGCGAATATGGAAGCCCTTATAGCTCACGGCAATATCGCCGGGAGATGCGCCATGGTGGCGATTCTCGAAGCCGGGCTGGAAGCATCTGACCCCTACCCCAGCATCCAGAAACTCATCCGCCTTGAGGGGGACAAGATGATTGTCGGCAAAAAGGATTTCGAACCGGCCGGCTCACCCAAAACGGGAGATGAGGTCTTTGACCTCACGAAGATAAAAAACATTTATGTCCTGGGCGCCGGCAAAGGCATCCAGCGAGTAGCGAAATCCATTGAAGATTTGCTGGGCGGTAGACTTACCGGCGGGCACGTAGTGGATAAGAAGGGCCATCCGGTAATCTGCCGGAAGATAGGCGTGACGCTCGGCGCTCACCCGGCGCCCGATATTGACTGCGTGCGCGGCTGCGAGAAAATCTACCAGATAATCCAGGGACTCACGCCGGACGACCTCGTTTTTACCTGCGTCTCTAACGGCGTTTCTTCCCTTCTGACAATGCCCGTGCCCGGCCTCAATATTGATGATGTAAGCGAGGTAACACACGTCATGCAGATTGAGCACGGGGCGACGACAACCGACCTCAATGCCATCCGCAATCATCTTGACATGATGAAAGGCGCCCGGGTTACGCGTTACATCCACCAGGCCGGGGCCAAAGCCATCAACATCCTCGCCATTGACCCGGGCAGTTACCGGCTGCTGATGTATGACAATCTGTGGCTTCATACCCTGCCTGACTACACGACCTTTGAGCTGGCGCTGAATAATATTAAGAAATACGACGCCTGGGACGAAATTTCCGGGCCGGTTAAAGACTTTCTTCAAAAGGCCAACCCGAAATATGAGAGCGTCAAGGCGGCGGAGTTTGAGAAATGGGGTGACCGCATCTTCGGGCTCATGCCGGGCTACCGTCAGACGGCGAAAATCTGGCCGGCGATGAAAAGGGCGAAAGAACTGGGATTTGAGGCGGTCTATCTTAACGAAGAGAACCGCAGCGTCGAAGCCCGCCACGCCGGGACGTTTGTGGCCGGTATCTGCAAAACAATCGAGCGCACCGGTTTGCCCTTCGAACCGCCCGTCGCCCTCTTCTCCAGCGGGGAGATGGTCGTAACGGTCGGCAAAGAGACGGGCATCGGCGGACGGAACCAGGAGTTCTGCTTATCGGCCGCTGGGCCAATCGCCGGTAGTAAGAACATCGTCATCGGCTCGGTGGACACCGATGGCACCGATGGCCCCGGCACTCAGTACGGTGGACAGGTCGAAGGAATGCCTGATTGTCTTGCCGGGGGAATCGTGGACGGAGAAACCATGGGTGAAGCGAAGCAGGCCGGGCTCAGCGTGGTCGAAGAACTCAAGCGACACAATACCTCCCCTCCCCTCTGGAAACTAAACAGCGCGGTAAACGCCACACCCAATATCAGCCTGATTGACCTGACGGTAGCGCTTGTCTTAAAACGCAGTTAGTCAAAATAATATGTAAAGGAAGAAACGAAAGATGACAGCAGGAACGGTAATCAAATCGGTAAGAGCCAGGCAAATCTTCTCCGACCGGGGGCATCCGGGGGTCGAGGCAAAGGTCGAAACCGAAAACGGCGCCCTCGGCGTGGCCGTGGCGACGGCCGGTATTTCCGTCGGCGAGCACGAAATCCAGTTCGTCTATGACAACGACCCCAAGCGCTACGAAGGCAAGGGCGTATTAAAAGCCGTTGCCAACGTTAACGACGTCATCGGCCCGAAAATCAAGGGAATAGATGCCACGAAGCAGCGGGAGATTGACCAGATTATGCTGGAGCTTGACGGAACGCCGCTCAAAACAAAACTCGGCGGCAATGCTACCGCCGCCGTCTCGGCGGCTGTCCTCAAGGCGGCGGCGGCTGGCCTCGGCATTCCCCTCTATCAGCACATCGGCGGCGTCAACGCCTGCATCCTTCCCACCCCGGGTGTCGGCGTCATGGGCGGGAGCGAAAGGTACGGGGGCAGCGCGGCGACATCCGGCGGCAAGCCGAGCTACTCGCTCATGGCTTATGGGTTTAAGACCTTCAGCGATGCTTCGTATGCCTGCTACGAGGTCAAGACGGCCTTCGACCGCATCATGAAAAAGAAGTTCCGCACCGAACCGGCGGCGCAGGGCGGCACGCGGGTTGGCCCTGGAGTCGTCGAGCATGATGAAGAACTCTGGCAGGTCATGGCCCAGGCAATTAATGACTCAGGAAACAAGGATAAAGTGGGCATCCAGGTTGATGCCGCCGCTACGACTTATTACGATAAAAAGAAGGGCGTGTACGTCGGCCTCTTCTCCAAAGAAGATAAGACGGCGTATGACCTTCTTAAACTCTACAAGAAGATGGTAAGAGATTACCCATTCGTTATCCTTGAAGACCCGATGGAAGAGAACGACTACGAGGGGCACGCCAGGGTTACGAAAGCCCTCGGCATCCAGGTTGTCGGTGACGACCTTTTCACCACCAACATCGGGCGCTTAAAGCAGGGCATCGCCGTGGGCGCCTGTACGACCGTCCTCTTAAAGGTGAACCAGATTGGCACCATCAGCGAAGCCTTCGATACCGTTAATTTAGCCTACCGCAGCGGCTGGGGCGTTATGCCATGTTCCAGCCGTGGCGAAGGCCCTGATATCGGCGATTACGCCGTCGGCCTTTCCGCCGGGCATATCCGGGAAAGCGGCATCGGGCCTTCCGGCAACAGGCTGCTTGAGATTGAAGAGGAGCTTGGCGACCGCGCCCAGTTCTTGGGCAAAGCCGGTTTCAAGGGTATAAAGAACAAGGTGTAAATAAGTTAAGCGTATAAAATAAGGGTATATAAATTGTCATTGCGAGGGGCGAAGCCCCGAAGCAATCCGTTCACGGTGAGTCCGTTCACTTGTACTTGCAGTCCGAGTGCAAGCAGGATGAATCCGTGCTCCCGTCATTGCGAGGCTCGAAGAGCCGTGGCAATCTCACAATTGAGCAGGCTTTACTATTAACAGAGATTGCCACGTCGTCCCGATTCCGTCGGGACTCCTCGCAATGACAGGTTGAGAGTTATGTTTTGCGTAAGGTAAGTTATAATATTAGCCTCTTTTTAGTATTGCTTGACTTAACATGTGAGTCCAGAACACTTATGAAAAACTGGCACATCACGTTAACTCGATATGATTCGAATTGTTGCGTCATGAGTAGGCCGAATGTCACATATGAATGAACCTTACTGGGTAAGGTTGCCGCATATCCTGACCGGGGATGGTACGGTTAAACAGACCGGTGAGATTGCCCGCAACCTCGGGGCGAAAAAAGCCCTTATTGTGACCGATGCCGGTGTAGCTAAGGCCGGTCTCCTCGACGGGATAAAAGAATCACTGGAAAAAGAGCGAATTGAATTCGGCGTTTTTGAGGGCTGTCAGCCGAATACCCCGATAAGAACAATTAAGAGGTGCGCTGACCTGACGAGGGGAGGTAGGTATGACATTCTCATCGGGGTGGGGGGCGGAAGCGTTATGGACACGGCCAAGCTTGCCGCCATCGCCGCCAGAGGACAGAATAATGAAGAGGATATAAAACAGTACACCGTGAATGGGCCGCCCCGGCGAGGACTGCCCAAAATCCTCATACCGACCACGGCCGGTACCGGTTCTGAGGCCAGCACGGCGGCGGTACTGACGGATAATGAAGGAATAGTAAGAGGGACGCGGGGCGAATATATTGTGGCTGATGTCGCCATTGTTGACCCGCTGATGACGCTAAATCTCCCGCCGCGCCTGACGGCCGAAAGCGGGTTTGATGCCTTCTGCCACGCCTTCGAAGCCTATACCAGCCCGCGCGCTCACCGGCTCTCAGAGGCGCTGGATGAGATGACGATAAGGCTGATTGCCGAGAATTTGCGCCCGGCTTATCGCGAAGGGGCGAAGAATCCGGAGGCACGGTACAAAATGACCGTCGCCGCCACCTATGCCATGGCCTCTGTCTCGATGTCCCAGGCAAATTTGCCCCACGCCATGGGACACGCCCTGCAGAGTGTTGTTAACACCAGCCACGGAATCTCACTCTCAGTTTTGCTGCCCCATATCATGGAGTTCAACTTACCAGCTTGCCCCGAAAAATTCGCCCGCGTCGCCGAACTCATGGGAGAGAAGATAGAAGGACTGTTCTTGCCGGATGCCTCGCTAAAGGGGGTCGCGGCGGTGGGGCAACTGATAGCTGATATAGAACTGCCACAAAGGCTGCGCGATATTGGTGTGAAAAAAGAGCAGATTCCCCGCATGGTTGATATTCTTTTCGACATCAACGTGAGGAACGTTAGAGGCAACCCGAGGCCTGTTACAAGAGAAGACGCCATCAGAATCTTCGAAGCGGCGTGGTAAATAAAACCCTGAATCCTAATATCTATCCTTCCCTTCGGGAAGGACCAAACAAATTCAAATAACAAAAGACTAAATAAAAAGCATATAATATTGTCATTGCGAGCCCCGATATAATCGGGGCGAAGCAATCCGTGCTTCTCCAACTTCTCCCCTTTTTAAGGAGCTTGCCCCTGGCTTGAACAGGGGGAGATAGAGAGGGATTATACAAATCTTCAATATAAAATCCCCCTTAATCCCCCTTTTCCAAAGGGGGAGACTCTAAGTAAGCGGAGATTGATTCGTCGTCCCGATTCAATAAATCTCATCGGGACTCCTCGCAATGACACTTTTGGTCATTTTTTCATTTGAATTTTGCGCTTGTCCATGATTCAGGATTTAGGCATTAATTTTCCCCCATCCACTGTTAATTCTGAAATAATATGGCACTTAAAAATATTCAGGATTTTCTTTTTTACCATTCGTGTTCCGGCGGCATAATGTAAAGATAGAAATCCGTTCCCCGCTCGATGACCCGGCTGGGCTTCCACCCCGGAACAGGGAACATCTCCATGACGACCTTTGTCCCGGGCTTCAGCTCAACTTCAAACTTCTCCTTAAGTGCCAGGGCGGCGGCGCTGCAGAGGTAAGTGAAAACAATCGTGGCATCCGACAGGTTTACACTCATAATGTCAGCCTCATGGAAAGTGATTCTGTCCTCGATACCCTTTTTCTTCGCCACCTCCCGGGCGGTTGCAAGCGGCTCCGGGTCACACTCGACGCCGACGGCTTGCCCGGCCCCTTTCTCAAGAGCGGCAAACAGCAGCCGGCCGTCGCCGCACCCTAAGTCATAAACAACATCAGAAGGGGATACGGATACAAGCTGAAAGAAACCGTTAACATGGCTCGGCGGCGTCGGAATAAAACTGATGAATGACGGCATCGTTAACCTTCCTGCAGACGCCCTATTTTCAAATTATATGATATTAAAATGCCGGCGGACAATCAATTTAATTATGTCCAGGCCATTTATCCAGAGCAGCCTTGCAAACCACAGATGTGCACCATCGCATTCTGCTATACTATTCGAATTATATGTCCATGGCTACTTTCCTTTGCGAAGATGCACAGTTAATATGAAGAAAGATATGGATTTGGTGTAGAAAGGGGAAAATGGGAAACCAATCCAGATTAGACCCCTTCTTTGGGAGCAGCATCATCTTCATTATCTGCCAGGCGCTGACCTTTTTAGTTGTCTCTCAGGTGAAAGCCTTCATTGAGGCCAACCAGATTGCCGTGCCGCAGGTATCCACCGGGTTCGCCGTGCTCTATTTCCTAGGAGCCGTGGTGGTAATGGGGATTATTCTTTCCCTGATACCGATTTCAATTTTGCGGCTTGTCTTAAAGGCCCTCTTTGCTTTTTTGTATTCGTGGGGTGTGTTTGTTTTCCTTGGACTTTACCTACCGGTCATCGCCGCGATGCTCGTTGCCACCGCCCTAGGGCTAATCTGGTTTTTCCAGCCGAGAATCTGGCTGCATAATTTACTCTTGATTTTCAGCCTGGTTAGCCTGGGGGCAACGCTAGGGCCCTTGTTTTCCCCCTGGGCGGTGAGCCTCCTTCTCGGGATACTTTCAATATACGACCTTGTTGCCGTCGGTTCCGGCTACATGATATGGATGGTAAAACAGCTGGCATTGTCCGAAACACTTCCCGCTTTCCTCATCCCAAGAAGGCTCATCTCCTGGAATATGACCTTCAAGGAAGCCGGTGTGACGAATCTTTTGAATGACGAACCGATACACCGCGAACTGTCGGTGCTTGGCGGCGGCGATTTGGGGCTTCCCCTCGTCCTCATCACCTCCGTCTATTTTACTTACGGTTTTTTAAGCGCACTCATCGTGGCCGTGTTCTCTTTTATCGGCCTTTTCTTCGCCTACTTCACCCAGATATACATCCTCAAGGGAAAGCCGCTGCCGGCCCTGCCGCCTATTTCCCTCGTTGCATTTATCGGTTTCCTGATAGCTCTCTGGGTTATATAAAATGACTAATGTATATGCCTGAACATAAGCTCTGATAACTAAATACCAAGATTAAAAACTACACCTACCGAATCGTCATTGCGAGCGAAGCAAAGCAATCCATGCTCCAAACCTTCCCCTTTATTAAAGGGGGATTGAGGGGGACTTGATAAAGAACGTTTTTCCACCATAAAAATCCCCCTTAGTCCCCTTCAGGGTGAACCTCTTTCCCAAAGGGGGAAACATTATTATCTTTTTTATTCTTAAAGAACAACCGCCACCGTGGCATTCTGCGAATGTGATGTCATTCGAACAATCGGAGATTGCCACGTCGCTCCGCTCCTCGCAATGACCCGACAGAGGCAAGTATACTCGACCGCTAGAACAAATCCTGGCCTAGTTTCCCGCCCCTCTCGCCGAAACTTTGAAGATGCGCTCAATCTCCCCGCCGCGCACGCCGTATATCTGGTCATGGATGTTGATGACAAGGGTGGCGTTGTTCGGGATAATCTCAATTCTATCGCCGTATTCGAGCTTTTTCGCCGGGTCTTTATAATAGACATAGCCCGTCTCGGCGCTCGTCCTCCCGCACCAGAGGTCGGGCCTTCCCACTACCCGTCCGAAGCTCGGCATACCGTTCCAGTAGTAACCAGGGTCTTTGACCGCGCCGACAAGGTAATCGGCGCCGAAGGTCTTGTACCCGGCGTCAATCGCCGCTTTTTCCGGGTGTGAAGTGCTGATGACGGTGGCAAGCACCGTCGCGGCAATTGTCTCAAACGTATTCCCGCCCGTCCGCATGTAGCCAAGGTCGCCGATGATGCAGTTGCCCGGGTCGATTTCGGTGATGCCTTTCAGTCTGCCTTCTTTCATGTACTGGCAGGTGAAACGGAAGGTCGGCGAAGCGCCGACGGAAACGCTCTCGATATCGAATCCCTCGCGCCGCATCATATCCGCCGTTTCGGCCATAAGCTGCCCGGTCTCAAGGGCAAACTTCGCCAGCGCTTCCGGCGTGTGGACCGAGCCAATTTCGTGGGCGTAAATACCCTTCAGCTGGGCGTACGGCAGTTTGTTTATCCGCTGCGCCATGTCAACGAGAGCTTTTCCCGGAAGCACGCCAAGACGCCCAAACCCGCCGAGCGGCGCATTAGTATCAACTTTTATCGCCACCGGAATTTTCTTTCCAACGGCTTTGCCGGCTATAGAAACGCCTTCCGCCTGTTCCACCATGTCCAGGTTAACGGATAGCTTCAGCCCCTCGGTGGCAAGCAGTTTCTTGAACTTTTCCAGGCGGATGCCATCGTAGTAAGTGGGGTGCGAAATGAGAATATCCCTGATTCCCGCCGCCGCCATGACCTCCGCCTGCCCGAGCGAGCCAGTATCAACCCCGCAGGCTCCGGCGGCGATTTGCATTTTGGCGATTTCGGCACACTCATGTACCTTCACGTGGGGACGTAGTTTCACACCGGCGGATTTGGCGCGGTCGGTCATGTCCTTGATATTCGCCTCAAGCCGGTTCATATCCACCAGCACCGCCGGGGTATCGAGTGACGGGTAATAAAATCCTTTACCTTCCATCTGTGCCCTCCTCAAAATTCTGCTCTTCTTTACGCCGGCAATTGATAGTTCGGCGAGAATGCTTTCAATGGTCAGACATATGGTAACGTCTCAGGGAGATATAGTCAATTACCTGTTTTTTCCGTGCCGAGATAATGGTATGATAATAAACAATGAAATTCTTAATCCGCTGGGTTATCACAGTTGCAGCGCTCTTTGTCGCCGCCAAAATCGTCCCGGGCATCCGCATCGAAGGGACAAATGCCTGGATAGCCTATACGGTAATGGCCCTCGTCCTCGGTCTAATCAATGCCTTCTTAAGACCCCTCCTGCAGCTGCTTTCCATCGGATTTATTATTTTAACGCTCGGACTATTCCTGCTCGTCATCAACGCCTTTACCCTCTGGCTTGCCTCGTGGATTTCCGTTAACCTGCTTGATGTCGGCTTCCATGTTGACGGCTTCGGGGCGGCTTTCTGGGGGTCACTCATCGTCAGCATGGCATCGTGGCTGCTTTCGCTGCTAATCAGAGATTAAACTATGAAACCGGAAAACCGCGTTGAGTTCCATTCACGGGAAGAACCCATTGCCATGGGCGACTGCGCTTGTAAAATCGGCAACCCCGATGATATGCGGGCCGAGACCCTCTTCATAAGTCACTACGGAAGCCCGCTCGGCACCTATACAATCGTCACTTCCAGCAAAGGCATAGTCTTCCTTGCTTCACCGGTAACAGCATCAAACCGCCTTAGACGACTGAATCACCTGAGCGTGAAGTACCTTGAAGGCGGGGAACATAATGCAGCACTAGCCCACGAACTCGGCCTTTATTTCACCGGCAAGCTCATCCGCTTCACCGTACCGCTCGACCGGCGCGGGACACTATTTCAGCTTAAAGTGTGGGAGGAATTGTGCCGCATTCCTTATGGCAAAACGCGCTCTTACGGCCAGATTGCGCGTACCATCGGCTATCCTCTCGCCGCACGGGCGGTGGGACACGCCGTCGGCAATAATCCCATCGCAATTGTTGTGCCCTGCCACCGTGTCATTGGTGCCGACGGAAGCCTGACAGGCTATGCCTCCGGCCTCGATAGAAAACGTTACCTCCTTAACCTGGAAGCCAGAGCGGCGGGTAAAACTCCGCTGTGGTAGTACATTTATCTGGATTTTGGTGCTTGGAATTTATTTAGCGGCTGGCCATGTTATTAACTCACCTTACGCAAAATAAGAAAATCCCAATCTGTCATTGCGAGGAGTCCCGATGAAATCTTGATTGAATCGGGACTTCATCGATGCTCGCAATGACAATTGTATAAGGGGTTTCCCTTTAGCATTTGGTGCTTGGAATTTATTTAGCGGCTGGCCATGTTATTAACTTAGGGATGTCTTACAATAGAATAGCTATTGAATTGAATCAGCGATAACGCAGGAGGTGGGATATGCTGGTAGAAGTACCTTACGGGGAAGGGAAGATAAAGGTAAATATTGATGATGCCCGCAATGCCGGGATTGTCCGGGGAAACCCCGTTCCAGTCGGTAACGAAGATGAGACCCTCCGGAAAGCTGTCGAAAACCCGCTTAACTCGAGGAGCCTTAAAGATTTTCTGGCATCGGCGAAAGACGTGCTTTTTATTGTCAATGACGCTACCAGGCCCACCCCCACGGCGCGGGTGCTGGAAAGCATTTTTAAGATAGCGAAACCGGCAAACGCTAAATTTATCGTGGCAACGGGTGCTCACCGCGCCCCGACCGAGCCGGAGTACCGGCAGATTTTCGGCAAATTCTACGATGAACTCAGGCCCCGCATTTACGCTCATGACGCCCGTTCGGATAAAGATATGACCCACATCGGCACCTCGCGGAACGGTACGCCGCTTTATGTCAATAAGATGGCCATGGACGCCGACCGGCTCATTATCATCAGTTCCGTCGAGCCGCATTATTTCGCGGGCTACACCGGCGGAAGAAAATCCTTCTTCCCCGGTATCGCGTCATACAGGTCAATCGAGATGAACCACCGCGCCGCCATGGACCCCCGGGCGGCATCTTTAGCCCTCGAAGGAAATCCGGTGCATGAGGACATGATTGACGCCTTGAAATCCCTTGAAAACAAAGAGGTTTTCACCGTCATGACGGTGCTCGACAACGACCACCGCGTCTATGCCGCCACCGCCGGGCACATCAACGATGCCTTCTTTGCGGCGGTGGCCAGGGCAAAAGAGGTCTTTGCGGTTAAGATTAAGGAGAAGGCGGACATCGTCGTCACGGCCGCCAGGTTCCCCATGGATATTGACCTCTACCAGGCGCAGAAGGCGCTGGAGCATGGCAAACTTGCCCTCAAGAAAGGCGGCATCTTGATTCTGGTCGCCAGCTGCCGCGCCGGGACGGGGGATAAGACGTTTATTGACCTTCTAAGCTCCTGCAGTACGCCGGCCGATGTTTTTAGCAAAATAAAGGAGGGCTACGTGCTGGGCTACCATAAAGCGGCCAAAATGGCCGAAATTAACTTGTGGGCGGAGATGTACAGCGTAACCGAGCTCCCCGACGCCCTCATGAAGAGCATCTTGATAAAGCCTTTCCACTCATTGCAGGAAGCCATTGACGAAGCTGTCCAGAAGAAAGATAAGAATGCAAAAGTGCTCTTCATGGTGGACGGGAGTCTGACCGTACCGATACCGGAAAAGGATTAACGACTATACGATGGATAGACTCAACAAGCGCCTCGCCAGTTCACCGAGGATACATTATCCTGAAGACGAGGCGCGCTATCCATGGCTTACCATTCTTTTCGATGCTTATCACCTGACCGATACCGGCAGCGCAATCGAAATTATCGAAGAAGGAAAGAAACGAAACAGCCAGCCCGGCTGCCATACAGGGTGCTGCAACTGCTGTATTAAAGCCAATGTGCCCATCTCTCCATTAGAGAAGATGGGCATTCGCTGGTTTGTTGTCGAAAAGGTAACCGGGAAAGTGAGAACAACACTGGGAAAGCAGCTACTCAATCATAAAAGAGTCCCGCAGTGCCTTTTTCTCGTGAACTCGCTTTGCTCAATTTACCCGGTGCGCCCCCTTGCCTGCCGCATATTCTATGTTTTCGGGAAGCCCTGTGAATCACCGGACGATATTGGAGTAGTGCGGCGGGCGGATATCTGGTCTCACAGCCGGAAGCTTGGCTGGCGTGTTGCCATGCTGATGCTCCCTTTTTACGGAATCACCGGGAAAGCGGAAAAGACGAAAGCATTTGAAGACGGCTATATCTTCTCACAAATGACACTGCTATTAAATGAGCCTTGGGAAGAAGTCGCCGACCAGATGTTGGGGTTCGATGAGAAAGGAGGAGTTCTATAAGACACGTGATTCGTATTGTTTCCGCGTTATTCAAGCGTGTTATGCTGAGGTCAAACAACTCAGAAAAACCATACCCCAGCTTCAGATAAATCTTTCAAAGCGCTCTTTACTTACCTTGCAGATGGGACAAATCTCCGGCGGCTCGTCGCGGGCACACAGATAGCCGCACACCTTGCACCGCCAGACGGGGTATGAAAGGGCAAAGCCCTTGTTATCAGAAGGTTTTTCCGAAGCCATCTTTTGTCTTTCCGCGAGCGGCGTCCGCCGCTCCGGTATTGATTCAATCTTCTTTTGCCCTCTGGCAACCGCCAGCGAAACATAAAGCCCTCAGTAGCAGGTGCCGTATTCATCAAGGTCAGGGTCGCGGTAATCACAGGGGCAGATTATATCCCGGTCTTCCTCCCTCTTACCGGTGGCGAAACGGCAGGGGCAGGCCTGGTAGCCGTACCTCTTTTCATTTACGAGCAGCCCCGCGACAAGCTGTTTGGTGAAATCCTCGTCGGGATTGAGATGATAGCCGGCCGATTCGGCATCCTTCTTGAGTTTTTTATAAGCACTTTCAATCTCTTCCTGGCTGACGGTTTCTTCACTCATTGCTCAAACACCTCACGATGATACCTCCCATAAACCCGGCTGAACTTACGGATATTCACCATAAGCAACAATAAAGAATATCTTACCCCTTCGCTGGCGCTCCCTTCAAAGCCTCGCGGATTTCGTCTTCTTTGAAACCGACGATTGCTTTGCCATTTACTACGAGCACCGGGAAAGAAAGAGCCGGATTATATTTCCTCACCTCGTTAAGGGTATCTTCCCTCTCCTGGCCCCGGGTCTGGTCAACATCAATATAGCTGTACTCAACGCCCTGGTCATTGAGAAACTGCCTGGTCTTGCGGCACCAGGGGCACGTGCTCAAAGCGTAAAGCATGATAACACCCTGATTTTTCCCCGGGACATGTGTAGCCGCCATACTTGCCTCCAGTTAGAAACCATCCGAAAACCGGTATCTGGACACTGCCATTGAAAAATTATGAGTTAATCCCGTCAAATACTGTTTTCGGACAGTTTCCGAAATTCGCCTGATGTAATGCAGGTGTTATCTTCAAGTGTATCATGATGAGAAAATAAAATACATGGTGGCGACCGGGACAGCAAATATGGCCTTACCAGTTTTGTCAAAAAATGAAACTGGAAAATCACACACTAACATAGTATATTTATTCTGCCTGTATCAAGGGAGCTTGTTCTATTTCGGGAGGTTTTTCAATGCTTAGTCTTGGTGAAATAACAAGGCTCAATGCTAAGAGGGTTGGTAATGAGATTGCCATAATCTGGCATGGTGTACGGGAGACACATAAAAAGCTCGATGCCCGCACTAACAGCATCGCCAACGCGTTAATTTCCATGGGAGTGAAAAAAGGGGACAGGGTCGCTCTCCTTGCCAGCAACTGTCACCAGTTTATCGAGGTACATATTGCCGCATCCAAGGCTGGGGCAATCATGGTACCGCTGAATGGCATGTTGTCTCCCGGTGAAATTGCCCATCTTCTCAACCACTCTGAATCAAAAGTTCTCTTTATTACCAGTGACTTTGCTGGCGCCATCGCCCGCATTAGCAAAGATATCCCGACGGTTAAAGAATTCATTTCTATCGGTGGCGGGGAGGGTATACAGGACTACGAAACCCTTGTTTCAAGGTATCCGGTATCTGACCCCCTCATCCCGATTGATGAAAATGATACAGCCTATATCGCCTACACCAGCGGTACGACGGGGCTCCCCAAGGGAGTCATGCTGAGCCACCGGAACCTTTTTTCAAATTCCCTCAATGCCATCGCTGCCTGTCTTATACCGGTTGGTGGGGTTGAGGTGGTCGCCTTTCCGCTTTTCTTTAACGCTATTTTTTACAGCCATGTCATCCCTTATCTCCTCTGCGAAGGCGGTGTTGTAATCCTGGACAAGTTCAAACCGGACCTCCTCATTGACGCCATAAATAAGGAGAAACCGACATATACCACGCTGAACCCGACGATGCTCTGGGACTTTGTCACCCACCCTAACTTTAAGAACTGCGACATGAGCAGCATGAAGGGTATCCTTGTTGCTGCGGCACCGATATCCCTGAAGCGCATTGAGGCAGCGCTCAAAGCGACGAACAACATCCTGGTGCAGGGCTATGGACAAACAGAGTGCACGAGCTTTGCTACCTGCATCCGGCCGGGTGATTACAATGTGAAAGATCCGCTGAAGCGGGCAAAAAGAATCACATCCATAGGGCGTCCCGTACCGACTCTTGATGTTCGCGTATTTAATGAGAAAGGGGAGGACGTGGTACCAAATGGTGAGGATGTCGGCGAGATAGTCATCAAGGGCCCCAGTGTCATGCAGGGGTACTGGAAGCAACCGGAAATTACCGCGGAAACTATAAAGGACAACTGGCTCTATACCGGCGACCTTGGAACAATTGATGAAGAGGGCTTCATGTGGATGGTAGGGCGCAAGAAAGACATGATTAACAGTGGCGGAATGAAGATTTATCCGGAGGAAGTTGAGAACCTGCTTTACACCAACGAAAAGATAAAAGAAGTCGCGGTTCTGGGACGCCCGGATGAAAGATGGGGAGAAACGGTTACCGCTGTCGTCGTCACCAAGGCGGGGGAAAAACTTACTGAAGATGAAGTAATACAGTTCTGCCGGGAAAGATTAGCCAGCTATAAGAAACCGACCAAAGTTATCTTTATGGATGCCCTTCCACGTAATGCTTCAGGCAAGGTAAAAAAGGATGAGCTCCGCGATAAGCTTCCCAAAAGCGAAATCAGGTGAATCACCCCCGGAAAGTTAGGGCATCGGTAATGTGGCAAAATCCTCCAAAAACAGAAGTACTTCGGAGATTGAATCCTTTCTGTTCTGCAATTCCATCATGCCGGAACGAAAGGTTTCGGCCGGATTTGAGCAAAACCCGGAGTGACTAAACTAACCCTGCTTTCCCAGGGGTGGAGCTTCGACAACCCGACCGGTCTCCATACCCCAGCCTTTTTCCAGTGTGGACATGAGCGTGGGTTCGAGCACCAGTCGTGAAATCCGCCAGACATTATCGTCTTCCCGGCGTGCCTCCCATGTATAAGTTCCCCAGCCAATTGTGGACTCTCCATTTAAGGTGTACATAACAAGGAAATAAGATACGGCTTTCCCTTCCTTACCCGAAACAGTGATGCGCTCATTCAGATTGCTCAGTCGGTTAGTAAACTTGAATTTCTTCCGATGTTGCTGAAAGAAGGTCACGATTGCTTTCTTGCCAATATACTCCCTTTCCCGCCATCTATTTTCACAAACGGCATTATCAGTAAAGATTGCTTCCATAAGTGCCCAGTTCTCAGTGTCAACCGCCCAAGAATAAGCAGAAATTGCATCCTTAATACTTTCTCTTGCTTCCAACTCTTGAACTCGCTTCTCCAAGTTCTCCAGCTTTTGCTGAATGTCCATCAACCCTCCTCTTTAAATCTCAATGGAAGCCGCCTCGGCCAGAAAGATTCGGTCACTCAGGCGCTATTTTAGCGGTTTATCTTCACCAATCATCTTCTTCATTATCCGGTAAAATTCCTCCGGCTCCCGGCCGGTCGCCATTTCTTCCATGGGTCAGTTCTTACCAGCGGGTGTTTTCACATGCGGTACAACTTTTACAAGGTGATACTTGATACCGTAGCGTTCGAACGTTCTCACCGCCGCCTCGCTGCCGAGCGGACTCATAACCTCAGCGCAGCCCGCTTTCACGGCGAGGAGCGCCGCCGCGTTGCCGACCAGTTTATCGAATATCACCACATCACGGTTGCCATCACTGCAAGTATCAATGTACTCAATAATAGGCAAAAGCATCTTCTTCTTTGAGGAGAACAGTAACCGTTTGTCCTTGAATACGCGTAGCGTGTCACCGCTCGACAGGAAATCAGCGAAACTATCCCTTTTCATCATTCTGAATCCAAAACCGGAGGAATTTTAATCGGGTTGTTCCGACGGGATTATACTTGCTTATCCAGGTAAGGTCAACTTCATTCGACTCTGTTTATGGCTATCGCTTTGCTCTATGGCTATTTGATTGCCGACAGGGATAATGTCGCATTAAGAGCAATGAGGAGAGGATTGTACACCGCGTCCCTCCGATGCATTTGGCTTTTTCGTTTCTACATCTCTATCGCAATTTGCCGTACTTGTCAATAAGCTCGGCCACCCGGCCGACCCGCTCTATCTTGCCGTCGAACGGTAAGTTGTCTCCCATTCCCACGATGAAATTGTAGCCAGGCACTATCTCCTTGAACATATTCTTCACGTAGGCGTCGAACTCATCATCGGAGTACTGCGGCCCGAAGAGGGTCGCCGGGATACCGCCCCAGATTGTAACTTTATCCCCCCAGGCCTTGCGGAGTTCCACCGTGGTGACCGAGGTCATCGGAACGGGGCTCCAGGCTTCGGCGATGTCAACGTGGGTCTCTGTAAAGTAGGGGATAAGGCGCTTCATTTCACCGTCGGCATGCACGTGAGTCAGTTTCCCGATGGAATGAAAATAGTCTGATGTTTCCTTAAGCCACGGGACAAAATATTTCATAAAGATAGGCGTATGGAACTCATCGCTCCAGTTGCTGCAGACCCCAATCATTTCAAGAGGTAATTTACTGAGTATCTCGACTTTCTGCTTTGCCAGCTCCTTTTCCAGCTCAAAAAGCCGTTCAACCTGGGCTTTATTATCGTGAAGCTCATAAAAGAAGCGTTCAAAGCCAATCCAGTAGCGCATTATCTGCTGCATGGGTGAATAAGAAGCCATGCCCGTCATTACTATGCCGTCATTCCCGGCTATTTTCTCCAGCCGGTTATATTCGGTGTAGTCGGGCGTAAGACGGGTGTTTTGCAGGATGTACTCGATTACCGGGTAATCTTCTCTTTTCTTGAAAGGATGGTCAAGCTCGTAGGCAATCCAGGGGCCTTCCTGGGGCGTGAAAATCGTGGTCATGCTGACGTTGCCGAGGGGGGTACGCCACTCGGTTGTTTTGCGCGGCGGGTTTTCCGTAACCTTCACCTCAAGGTTGGTGTACCAGACTTTCCAGGTGCTGTAAAGGCGTAATTGTGAGCCAGCGCCTTGGTCGCGGCAGATTTCAACGATATTCTTATCCTTGTATTTTTCGGGCAGAGTCCCGTGTCCAGCGTGGTAGTTGTACCAGACGTCAATCCGGGCGCCGAAAGGCAGCTTATCCGTCTTCTGTTTTCTCCCGGCGGCGACAATCCTCTCGCGGTGTGACACTGTCATAAATTCGCCTCCCGTCCAATCTTTTGAGCTACTTGCCGACCAATTTCCGGCAAAGGGCAATCGAGGCACCGCCGTCATGCCCGTAGCCGTCCGCTTTAACCATGTCGGCAAAGCGCTGGTTTACCGGAGCGCCGCCGATGATGACCTTGACTTTATTGCGCAGTTCGGCTGCTTCAAGCGCTGCGATTGTCGCCGAAATGGCGGGCATGGTCGTGGTCAGGAGCGCCGACAGGCCCAGTATATTAGGCTTATACTTAATTACCGCTTCAACAAACTGCTCAGCGTGCACATCCGTCCCCAGGTCAATGATTTCAAACCCGGCGCCCTCAAGGAACATGCCGACCAGGTTCTTACCGATGTCATGGATGTCGCCGGCGACGGTGCCGATAGCAACGCGCCCTAAGGTAAGCTTTTCTGCTTTGCCGAGCCGGGGACGGAGGGCGTCCATCGCCCGCGTTACCGAACGGGCGGCAAAGAGCATCTCCGGGATGAAAAACTCCCCTTCGCTGAACTTCCGTCCCACCGTCGCCATGCCCGCCTGCAAAGCGTACGTTACGATGTCGGCCGGGCTAACCTCATGTTTCAAGGCATCCTGTACTAATTTGACCGTCTTTTCATCATCGCCTTCGATGATTGCCTGCTGAATTGCCGCGTAATCAAACATCACTTCACTCCTTCAATGGAAAATATCCACACCTGTCATTGCGAGGGCTTCAGCCCGAAGCAAAACTAATCATCTGTCATTGCGAGCGCTTGTGCTTGCTCGTACTTGTAGTCCGAGTACAAGTGCAGCACGAGTGCAAGCGAAGCAGTCCGCGCTCCATTCATTTTATTTCCTCCAGACTATTTCCTGAAGCTCTTTATCAACTGATACTGGACGTACCACTTGAAATCCGGGTCACCCGAAACGTCGGCTTTGAGCGCCTTACGGGAAGCAGCCAGCTCCCGGCTTTTCTCATAATTTTCGTAAGCACCAAGATTCTCAAAGTAAACCAGAGAGAGATACTCGGGATAGTCTGTTTCCCTGACATCTTTCATATCCGACCGCCAACCTGTATTCTTGAAGCAGTCGTACCCTCTGATGCCTGGCAACTGCATTAAGAGTGGTATGGACACCTCATACCCGAATTCGTTTAACCATCGGTCATATTGCACCTGCTGTTCCGTGGACAACTTCAAAGCCTCAAGGTGCAGGAGCCCTGCTATGGCTATTCCCTTCTCTTCCTTATCTACCGTTATTGTTGCGGCCTCTTTTCTAAAACTCCTGATCAGATGCCACAATGTCAACCAGACTCTCTCGCGACCGTGACTTGTCCAGGATGCATCAATATCCTGGTTGATATCACGTCTAACCTGGGTTTTTAGACTGCTCTCGTAAGAATTGAAATTCGGATAATGTCGTATCCCGAGAAATTTCGGATATAAAGGGCTTTCTCTCACAATTATGTAATAATCTACCCCAAGCAACGATGTATTTTTCATGAGTAGCGGGGTATATACTTCCATTTGCCATTTCCAATACCTGTCGAGAATTTCACGCGGGCAATTAACCCCATTAGCCATAATGACTGGTCTATTTCCCATTTTATTTCCTCCAGCTTGTATTCGATTCCTATGACCCAATCAGATTTTACGCGGATTGTCGGGTCGAGCCCTTCAGGGAGAACCTTCACTTGTACTTGCAGTCCGAGTGCAAGCAGGGTGAACCCGACAATGACAGATAATTCATTTTATTTCCTCCAGCTTTTCACTAACTGGTATTGAACATACCATTTGAAATCTAATCCCCCAGGGAATGGGAATTTCATGACTTCACGAAAACCAGCCAGCTCGATGCTCTTCTCGTAATTCTCGTAAGCAGAGACATTCTCGAAGTGAAGAATGGATAGGTATAGTGGATATTCAACGGCACGTTTAGTTTTGTAGTAATCGGGTAAGCCGGTTGACTCGACATTGATTAGCCTGTACCAGGAATACTCTTTCAAACCAGGTAATTTCATGAGCAAGGGGATGTATAGTTCATATCCCCACTTCTTGAACCAGGTTTCATACTTTTCTTGGTCATCTTGTGAAAGAGCGTAATCTTCAATATGCATTATTGGTGCATTTTCGACGTTCAATACCGCACTTTCTCTGGATTTTGCTTCTTCATTTCTAAAGTTCCTGATAAGCTGGTATGCAACCCACCAAACCATTTCACTGCGGCTAGCCCATGTCGTATTGGTGTCTCGAAGTACGTCTCTAGCCTTCGGGTCACTACGAACTCCCAACATCGCAGCACGGTTTGCGTAGTAATTTATACTGAGAGTACGGAGATATTGCGGATTTTCTTTCACTATCTGATAATAATCAACCCCTATCATTCCTGGCACTGTCATCATCAAGGGATAGTACACTTCCATTGTCCAATTGCGTAGTCTTTCCGCATATTCAGGCTGAACCCTTGCGGCATTTATGCGTATCGTAGGTGCGTTTTCCATTTTATTTCCTCCAGCTTGTATTCGATTCCTATTACCCAATCAGATTTTACGCTGGATTGTCGGGTCGAGCCCGACAATGACTGTGTAGTATGCACGCATTCTAACCTATGGACACCTTATTATCAATCGCCTGTTTCAATGGTAAAATGGTTAAAAATAAGAAGGAGGGAAATATTAATGAAGATTACCAACGTCAGAATGCGACAAATCCAGGGTGTTATGACCTATCCCGGCACGCTCATGGAAGACCGGCAGCGCTACCCGATGGACATCTACCCGGAGTTCAAGGACAAACTCATCCCCCAGGACTGGGGCACCCCGCTGGGGAACGACCGCTACCGCGTGACCCATTACTTCCTCCAGATAGACACCGACGAGGGCATCTCAGGCGTTTTCGGCCCCGCTTACTCCACCGGCTCCCGCTTTTACGTTGACACGCAAATTAAACCCCTCATCTTGGGGCGCGACCCGCTGGCGACCGAATTTCTCTGGGACATCATGTACCGCAACGCCATCCACGGCCGCAAGGGCGATAACATGATTGCCATCAGCATGGTGGACATTGCCCTCTGGGATATCAAGGGCAAATACCTCAAGCAGCCGGTCTATAAGCTTCTCGGCGGGCCGACGCGTGACAAAATTCCGGCCTACGCCAGCGCCATTGGGTACTCGGTTGAGCCGAAAAAAGCGGCAGAGCGCGTCCGCGAGTATATGAAGCAGGGATATAGAGCGACCAAGTGGTTCTTCCGTGAAGGTCCGCAGGACGGGCCGGAAGGCATAAAAAAGAATATCGCCCTCATGGAAGCGATAAGGGATGCCGCCGGGCCGGATGTTGATGTCATGATTGATGTCTGGTGCTCCTGGGATGTTCCTTATACTCTCAAGATGGCGAAGCTTCTTGAGCCTTATAATCCCTACTGGATTGAGGAGCCGGTCATGCCCGACCTCACCGAGAGCTACGCCAGGCTGCGCGCCGAATGCCCAGTGAGAATAGTCGGCGGCGAGCACGCCTATACAAGATGGGAAGTAAAAGACCTGATGAAAATGGGCGCCATGGATGTTTATCAGGTTGACCCGACCTGGGGCGGCGGTATTTCCGAGTTCATGAAGATTGCGGCGCTGGCGTCGGCGTTCGACGTCGAGTGTATCCCCCACGGCGGCGTCGAGCCGGTCTGCACCCACTTAACATTTGCGTTAAGCCCCGCCGTTACCCCGACCATCGAGTACCAGAACGTCCTCAACGAGTCAAAGCAGTTCTTCTACAAGTACGATGCCAAACCCCACAACGGCTTCATCAACCTGCCGGAAGCGCCGGGCGTCGGCTGCGACATTGATATGAGCAAGGTGGAATCAGAAAAGGATGTGAACTTCAGGTAATAGTCTGTCATTGCGCGGACTTTAGCCCGAAGAAAAACTAATCATCTGTCATTCTAAGCGAAGCGAAGCAATCTCCGATTAGGCTTAGCCGATTCAACGTCAGAGATTGCTTCGTCGTCCCGATGGCATCGGGACTTCTCGCAATGACAGCTATCGAATTGTCATTCTGAGCGTAGCGAAGAATCCGTTCAAGGTAAGTCCGTTTAAGAAGAATTCGTTACGGATTCTTCAGTCGCTTCGCTCCTTCAAGAATGACATTATTAGACAGCCTCAAGTACTCCCTTGCGCCTTAAAGCGAATAGGCTATAATGTTGTATCCCTTGGGAGACAAACGACACAGCAATGGATTGACACTTTAAAAAAGAAAAAAAAGATAGGAGGGAACAGATTTGAGCGAGGTATCACCGGAAAAGAAAACGGTACTGGAATGGGTGACCAAAAACGAGGGGCGTATCTCGGATTTCGACCAGCTCATCTGGAACTACGCCGAGCCGGCGCTGCGCGAGTATAAGTCAGCTAAGGCTTACTGCGAACTGCTCCGGTCGGAGGGGTTTGAGGTAACCGAGGGGACAGGTGGGATGCCCACCGCTTTCATGGCGACCTTCGGCGAAGGGAAACCCGTGCTCGGCTCTTTCGCCGAGTATGACGCCGTCCCAGACATGTCACAAAAAGCGACTCCTTATAAAGCGCCGCGCGAAGGTCTTAGCCCCTACGCCGCCGGACATACCGACCCCCACTCGGCTCTTGGTACCGCTGCCGTTGCAGGCGTCCTGGCCGCCAAAGAAGCGATGAAAAAGCATAAACTCACCGGAACTTTAAAATTCTTCGGTGAGCCGGGCGAAAAAATATGCGCCTCGAAGCCCATCCACGCCGCTAAAGGCTATTACAACGATTTCGATGCCTTTATTTGCTACCACCCGTCATCAGGGGGACAGGGCAACACGGTGCACTGGGATACCCATTTCGGCGCTTACTGGAGCGTCGTTTTTACCTTCGAATGCGCCCTGCCGGAGACCTGGTCGAGCCGGGAAATAAATGCGATGGGATTTTCACCCCGCGCCCCGGCCGCCCTCGACGCCGTGTGCATGATGTACACAGTGACCAAATCAACCAAGGAAGCGATGCTGCCCTTTACCGGAACGTGGACGCTCAACGAATACATCCAGGTTGCCGGGCAGTGCACCTCGGATAATTTACCGCCGCGCGTAAGCGCCATCCAGTATGCCTGGCGCACGCCGAGCCTTGCCATGCAGCGTGAGATATACCGCGTGCTGGAGAATAACGCCCGGCACGTCGCCGAAATCAACCACTGTAAGCTGGGTATTCGCTGGGTTTCCAAGACCAGAGTCGGCCTCCAAAATCATGCCATGGCCGACCTCGTTTACCGGAACATGCAGCTGGCCGGAGCGCCGAAGTACAGCGAGGAAGCCCGGAAAGTCTGCCAAGAGATACAGAAGAACTGCGGGCTTGAGCCTATGGCAAACCCCATTGACGAAGTTTGCGAGCGGCTGACTCCGCCCCAGGACTATGAAGCCCAGCAGCGCCGGAGACTCCCCGCCTGGCAGCAGCATGCCGGCTCCGATGACTACGTTGAGTATTGCTGGCACTCCCCGACCGCCCGCTTCTGGACTACCAAAGCCGTACCGAAGTCCCCTTATCCCGGCTTCGTCTATCCGAGATGGGTGTATAACGCCCTGGGCGGCATCCGCGCCACCATTGACCCGTCCATTTTGCTGGCCGCTAAAACTATCGGGACAAGCCTAGTGGAACTGCTCACCACACCCGAAGAACTCAAAAAAGCGCAGGCCGAGTTCAAGGAGCGGACGGGCGGGGGCGTCGGCGGAAAGAACTGGGTGGGGCCTTTGCTGCCGCCGGATATCAAGCCGCCGATTGACCTCAGATGGCCGGATTATATTACAACCGCCCGCGGCGAAGAGTGGTGGATTCCCCGCCCTTTGGAATAACCAATTGCGATAGCTGGACAAATTGAAGGGAGGCGCATAATAAGCCTCCCACCTACATCCACAAAGGCCACTCTCCTGTAAACCACCGGCGGGGAAAGAGGCGTATTGTCGTTGTTCACTTTCTCTTTGACACCCTGTACCGCCCAATATATAATCTATAAAAATCAGGTACTTTCCGTGTAAGATACCGGCGCGTGTCCCGTTACCCGGAAAGAAGGAATTTGGGAATAATGCAAGTAGGTGCCGCATTGCAGAAAAGAAACGGTTTCCTGTAAGCCTGTATATTCTTATGCGGGCTTTTTATTTTTCATCATCTTGTATCGGTAAGCGGGTAAAATCAAAGAAAGTGAGGTGATTGACACAGAAGAATTAGTCCAGGTTAATACAATTAAACGAATTGAATTGGAAGGAGGTCGAATGGCTACACAGGAAAGAGCAGTCGCCGGTGGTAAGCAAATCGGCAGGGTATTAAAAGAAGAAGGTGTCCAGTACATGTTCGGTCTCCAGGGAGGACACATCTGGTCCATCCTGGTCGGCGCCGGTATGAACGGCGTCAAGATGGTACACTTCCGTCACGAGCAGGCGGGCGGTTACGCCGCCGACGCCTACGCCCGGTCTTCAGGCAAGGTCGGTATCTGCTTCGGTACGGCAGGGCCCGGCATGACCAACCAGATAAGCGGCATCGCCCAGGCCTTCTATGCCAAGAGTCCGGTTGTCGGTCTGTACGGTGCGCACGGTCTCATGGAAGACGGCCGTGGCTCTCTGCAGGAAGGCTACGCCGAGCCAACGCTTGGGAAATACACCAAGTGGACGAAGAGGGTCCCCTCACCCAATCTCATTGCATTTTACGTCAAAAAAGCAATTCGTGACGCCATGACTTATCCACAAGGCCCGGTGGCGCTCGAGTTCCCCATTGATGTCCAGCTTGCCCGGACAACTTTCTCGCAACAGTCAGGCTTCATCGATAACGCCTATCCGGAACCGGCTCCTCCTGCCGCCGACGCTGACTCGGTTGAGAAAGCGGTAAAAATCCTGCTCGCCGCCGAAAGACCCGTTATCGCTGGCGGTGAGTCGATTTTCTTCTCTCACGCCGAGGACGAACTCAAAGAATTCGTTGAGCTCACCAGAATTCCGGTCATTACCCGCCGTGTCGGGCGCGGGGCTGTTCCAGAAGACCATCCGCTTGCTTTCAGCGGCCGTGCCAGGGGCGCTATCTTGAGGGCGGCCGACGTTGCGATGACTGTGGGTCTAAACCTTGGTTACCTGGAGGGTTACGGCGCCTGGGCGGCAAAAGCAAAACTCATACAGGTTACCGAGTCGAGGGGCGATATCGAATTTACCGCCAAGAGCGCGCTCGTTATTATTGCCAGCCCGAAGTCAGCTCTCAGGCAGATGATCGATGTTGCGAAAAAACAGTTAAAGAAGACCTCGGTCAACCGCGACGCCTGGCTCAAGCAGGTTGACGGCATCAAGGCTCAGGAAAAGCAGCGTATGAACGACGAGGCGGAGAAGGTCAAGAACAACAAGCCGCTTCACCCGGCCTGGGTGGCGCAGGCAACGCTCGCCGCACTCGACAAGAACGCCACCATCATCCTTGACGCCTATACCGCCAGCGCCTACTTCACCGAGCGCTTCATGGGGCAGCACTCCGGCTCAGTACTCGATGCCGGGATGGTTGCCGGTATCGGACACGGCGTTGCCATGGCCGTGGGCGCGCAGTTAGCCAG
>Ga0315295_10000526_pt1 | contig 33282 bp, 33 predicted proteins | sample YL17G14_0_MG_FD_204453 | JGI IMG/M metagenome (GOLD analysis project Ga0315295, IMG submission 204453) | Sediment microbial communities from Yellowstone Lake, YNP, Wyoming, USA - YL17G14_0 | ecosystem: Environmental > Aquatic > Freshwater > Lake > Sediment | place: USA: Wyoming | collected...
ACCTTCGCGGGCGAGCCCGAGCCGGTCATGGAGGCCGCGTTCCGCGCGGTGAAGCGCGGCAGCGAGCTGATCGACCTGAACCAGCACAAGGGCGAGCATCCCCGCATGGGCGCGGCCGACGTGGTGCCCTTCGTGCCGGTCGAGGGGCTCACGCTCGAGGACTGCGCCGAGCTCGCGCGGCAGACCGGACGGCGCATCGGCGAGGAGCTGGGCATCCCGGTGTTCCTGTACGAGGCGGCGGCCTCGCGGCACGACCGCGTCATCCTCTCCGACGTGCGGCGCGGCGAGTTCGAGGGGCTGCGCGAGGCGATCGGCAAGGATCCGGCGAAGAAGCCGGACTTCGGCCCGGAGCGCATCCACCCGACGGCGGGTGCCACCGCGGTGGGGGCGCGGCGCTTCCTGGTGGCCTTCAACGCCAACCTCAACACCGCGGACGTGCGCGTGGCGAAGGCCATCGCCAACTCGATCCGCGAGCAGAGCGGCGGCCTCAAGAACGTGCGCGCGCTCGGCTTCTCCATCGAGGGCGGACGGCGCGCCCAGGTCAGCATGAACCTGGTGAACACCGAGGCCACGCCGATCCACCGCGTGCTGGCGCTGGTGCGCGAGGAGGCGGCGCGGCACGGCGCGGCCATCTCCGGCTGCGAGGTGGTGGGGCTGATCCCCGAGTTCGCCATGCTCGACGCGGCCGGGCACTACCTGCAGTTGGAGGGCTTCAAGCGCGACCAGGTGCTCGAGCTGCGGCTCAAGCATCCGCCGCTCACCGAGGCCGCCACGGTCGCGTCCTTCTTCGACTCGGTCGCCGCGCCCACGCCCACCCCGGGCGGGGGCACGGTCTCGGCGTTCGTGGGTGCGCTGGCCGCCACGCTGCCGGCGATGGTGGCCGGGCTGACGATGGGAAAGAAGAAGTACGCCGCCCATGAGGAGGCGATGCGCGAGGTGCGGAAGCGGGCTGCCGAGCTGCGCGGCCGCCTGCTGGGGCTCGCGCGCAAGGACAGCGAGGCCTTCGAGGCGGTGCTGCGGGCGCGCAAGCTGCCCCAAGGCAGCCTGGCCGAGGTGGAGGCCCGCGACAAAGCGATGGCGGCGGCGGACTTGGGGGCGATGCGGGTGCCGCTCGAGACGGCCCAGGCGTGCCTCGAGGTGCTGGAGCTGGCGGGCGACGTGGCGCAGAAGGGCAACGTCAACGCGGCCAGCGACTCCGGCGTGGCCGGCCTGCTGGCACGTGCGTCCGCCGAAGGCGCGCTCCTCAACGTGGAAATCAACCTGAAGTCCGCCAAGGACTCCGCCGATAAACACGATGTCGAGATGGGTTTGCAGCGCATCCGGACGGCCCTGGGCCCGGCGGCCAGTCGCTGTCTGGATGCCGTGCACGCCGCCTTGAGCGCTTGACAGGGACAGCGTCATGGCGGGGTGGTCGCCCGCGGGGGGGGCTCGCGCGGCGCTCCGCCCCGTGGAGAATGCCAGCTTGGAAAAGGCGATCGAGATCAAGCGACGGGCACAGCGCTGCCTCCAGAGCGGTGATCTGGACGGCGCTCTGAGCGAGTACGAGAAGCTCACCCGCGCGGAAGACTCCGAGCCCATGAACTTCGTCCTCCTGGCGGACCTCTTCTTCAAGAAGGGGGACGCCGGTGAGGCTGCGCGCCGCTATCTCCAGGCGGTGGACGCCTACGAGAAGGCCGCGCTCTACAAGAACGCGATCGCGGTCTGCAAGAAGATGGCGCGGCTGGCCCTGTCCCCGGTGGTCGTGCTGCAACGGCTCGCCCAGCTCCACGCGCTGGACGGCCTGAGCACGGAAGCGGCGCTCTACTTCCAGGAGTTCGCCGAGCACCAGGCGCGCGAGCAGAAGTACCGCGAGGCGGCGGACAGCCTGCGCCACGCCTTCGAGGCCGTGCCGGAGAACGTGCGCGTGCTCGAGAAGGCCAGCGAGTGCCTCCTGCTGGCGGACGACAAGGCCGGCGCGGCCCGCCTGCTGATCGAGGCGGCGCGCCACCACGCGCAGGCGGGCCGTCCCGACGAGGCGGCCCAGGCGCGTGCGCGGGCCGAGGAGCTGATGCCGGGCGCGGAGGCGGCCCACGAGGCGGCCTCCGCGCCCGCAGAGCTGGAGTCCGCCGAGCCGGAGCCCGCGGGGCCGGAGCCCGCGGAGCCGGGCTCGAGCGAGCCCGAGGGAACCGCGGCGGCCAAGCCGGGCGGCTGGGAGCCCATGGATTCCGAGGAGCGCGTCTCCGGACCGGAGCACCGTCCCAACTTCGCACCTCTGCCCCCGGCCCCCCCGGGTGCGACGGCCGTGAGCGGCGAGGCGCCCCCCGCCCCCGCCGGCCTGCGCTTCGAGCGGCCGCCGGAGCACCCGCCGGCGGAGGGCGGCTCCGCTCTGGCCGAGGTCGAGGAGCTGCTGGAGCAGGCCGCCGAGAAGCTCAAGGAGGGCGAGCGCGACGCCGCGAGCGAGCTGCTCGTCAGGGCCGCGCGCGCCTACGAGGCGCACGACCGTCTCGACAACGCGGCCGCCATCTACCGCAGCCTCGGGCGCAGCGCGCATGCCACGCCCGAGGCGATGGGGTTGTGGCTCAGGAACTGCGAGCTGCGTGGCGACATCGCCGAGGCCGCCGACGTGGCCTGTGCTCTGGGCGATCGCGCGCTGAACGAGGGCGACACGGAGAGCGCGCGCGAGTGGTTCGTGCGCGCCCTGCGGCACGCTCCCGAGCACGAGCTGGCCCGGCGCCGGATGCAGCGCCTGGGATCCCGCTCCCCCCAGCCCGCGCGGCCGCCGGCGGCGCCGGGCGCCAACGGGAGCCCCGCGCCCGGGGGCGAGGAGAGCGGGCGCATCGAGGTGGCGGTGGGGCGCGCCCAGGCGGTGACCTTCGACCTCGGCTCGCTGATCTCGGAGTTCCAGCGCGGCGTGCAGGCGCAGCTTTCCGGCGACCCCCAGAGCCATTACGATCTGGGCATGACCTACCGGGAGATGGGCCTGTTCGAGCAGGCGGTGGAGTGCTTCCGCTCCGCGGGGCGCGACCCGGACTTCGGCCAGCGCGCCGCCGAGATGATCGGACGCTGCATGCTGGACCAGGGGCGTTTCGACGACGCCGTCGACGAGTTCACGCGCGCACTGGAGAGCCTCGAGGGGCAGCCCGAGGCGGTGCTCGGCCTGCGCTTCCAGCTCGGCCTGGCGCACGAGGTCGCCGGACACTCGCAGGAGGCGCTCGACGAGTTCGAGCGCGTCTACGCCGCGCAGCCCAACTACCCGGACGTGGCCAGCAAGATCCGCGTCCTGCGCAGGACGCTGGAGAGCGTCTGATGAACCGGCCGGCCCCGCTCAAGGGCGGCCGGCGGGTCGATCTCCACGCCCACACCCTCTTCAGCGACGGCGCGCTCACGCCCGAGGCCGTGGTGGCCCGGGCGCTGGAGCGGTCCCTGGCCGCGCTCGCCATCACGGACCACGACTCGGTCGAGGGGGTGGAGCCCGCGCGCGCCGCGGCGGGCAGCGCGCTCGAGCTGGTCCCCGGGATCGAGGTCTCCTCCACGCTGGAGGGGATGGACCTGCACATCCTGGGCTACTACATCGATCCCGGCGACGCGGACCTCGAGGACTCGCTGGCGCGCTTCCGTGAGGAGCGCCTGCGCCGCGCGATCGAGATGGTGGACCGCCTGCGCGCGCTGGGCGCGAGCGTGGACCCCGACGTGGTGATCGAGCTGGCCGGGCCCGGCGTGGTGGGGCGCCCGCACGTGGCCGAGGCGCTGGTGCGCGCGGGGCACGTGGACACGGTGGACGACGCCTTTCGGCGCTACATCGGCGCGCACGGGGCGGCCTTCGTGCCGCGTCCGGCCTTCCGCCCGGAGGAGGCCATCGCCGTCATCCACAGCGCGGGGGGTGTGAGCGTGCTGGCGCACCCGGGACCGGGCCTGGCGGATCTCGTGGTCGAGCAGCTGGCCGAAGCCGGCCTGCGCGGCATCGAGGTCTGGCATCCGCAGCACGGCGCCATGGCGGTGCGGCGCTACCGCGCGCTCGCGCGGCGGCTCGACCTGCTCGAGACGGGCGGCTCGGACTTCCACGGGTGGCCGCGCGGCACGGAGCTCGGCGACCTGCCCGTGCCGGCGAGCGTGCTGGGCCCGCTCAGGCAGGCGGCCGGGGTCCCGGGATAGCCGGGGGCGTTGACGGAGGGCGGGCCCACGCGTAACCTGCGCGAGCCCTTCAGCGTCGTCGTCCTGCCCCCCGGAGACACCGCGATCGCCCGTCCTCCGCTCACGTCCCGCCGCCTCGCCTACATGGCGCTCCTCGTGGCGGTCTGCCTCACGGGACTCTACGCTCCGCGGCCACCCGACTTCGAGGTGCAGACGCTGGGCGTCTTCGGCGCGGGTGTGCTGCTGGGCGCGCGCGACGGGGCGCTGGTGGGCGCGCTCACGATGCTTGTCTACTCCCTGCTCAACCCGTACGGGCCGGCGCATCCGCTGGTGACGGTGGCGCAGGTGCTGGGAGAGATGGCCCCCGGGATCGCGGGTGGACTGTTCGCGGCGCTCGGGCTGCACGCGCGGCCCGCGCGCGTGCGGGCCGCCACGCTGGGGGTGCTGGCGATCGTGCTCACGGTGTGGTTCGACCTCGTCACCAACCTGGCGACCGGCCTGGTCCTCGGCCAGATGCGGGTCGTCCTTCTGCAGGGGATACCTTTCGCGCTATGGCACACCGGCTCCAACCTGCTGCTCTTCGTACTGCTCGGCACGCCGCTCGCGGCGGTGTTCGGGCGCTATCGGGCGCGGCTCTCCTCCTGACGCTGGCGGTGGCGCCGGTCCGCGCGCAGGCGCCGGACGCGGGCGCCGACGCCATGGCGCGCTCGGGCTCGCCCGACGCGTTGTCGTGGTGGGGTGAGCCGGGGCGGCCGGGCTGGATGCCCGAGGCCTGGCAGGGCACGGCCTACCCGGCGGCCTTCGCCGGGCTCGTGGTGGGCGGTTGGACGCTGCAGCAGCCGGGCCGCGCGCCCGAGGCGCTGCCCTGGCCGGGAGTGCTCCAGGCGCGTGCGCCACTGGCGTGGTACGACACGCTGGAGGTGCGGCCGGACGGGGGCGGTGCGGGCGCGGGGTTCGGTGCCGGGGCCGCGGGGCTGCGGGCCGCCTCGGCGGCGCCGGGTCGGGGCGCGCGCTCGACCTTCTCGCTCGCCAGCGGCGATGGGGGCGTGGACGAGAACGCGCTCACGGTCGCACGCGGCGACTCGGTCACGGGCTTCGAGCTGGAGGCGATGAACGGGGCGCGGGGGGCGGCGTCCGGGGTGGAGCGCGGGGGACGCCACCGCTGGGGCGCGGGCGTGCGTTTCGTGCTCGGCCGCAACCGCTTCGAGTCGAGCTTCGGGCAGCGCAGCGCCGCGACGCAACTCGCGGGCGGGGAGCAGCAGGCGGCGTCGGGCCGCAGCGGCGAGCTCGCCTGGCGCTGGGCCCGTGGCGACTTCTCGGGCCTGGTGGGCTTCGCGCGGGGCTTCGACCGGCACGAGAGCTTCGGAGGCCTGCTGGCCTCCTCGCGGCGCGAGGCGCAGGACGACCGCCTGGTGGCCGAGGCGCAGCGCTCGCGCGACGGGCGCGTGCTGGGCGCCCGCCTCGAGTGGAGCCGCGCGCAGGTGAAGCGCTTCGGCAGCGGGGCGTTCGGCCGTGAGGCGCGCTCGTTGTGGGCCACCGCCCACGCGCGGCTCCCGTCCGCGGCGGGCCGCCTGGACCTCGCCCTGGGAGCGGGATACCACGGGGGCGTGGACCGCATCGACGTCGCCCCGAGCGCGGTCTACTCGTTCCGCTGGCGCGGCCTGGAGGCGGGGGCCACGCTCGAACGCCTGCTCGCGCCGGTGTGGGCGGACCTGGCGGCGGGACAGCAGCCCTTCCTGCAGCACGCGTGGCTGGGCGGCGTGCGGGCCGTCACGCTGCGCACCCGGCCCTGGTGCGCGCGGGGCGAGCTCCGCGCGGGGCGCGCGTACTCGCGTGCGCTTGCCGACCGGCTCCCGCTCGAGGAGCTGTGGCTGAGGCGGGGCCTGCGCGCGGAGGCGGGGACGTGCGACGTGCTGCTGGCCGACGGCGGGCTCGAGTGGGAGGCCCGGCACGCGGACGCCGGCCTCGAGGGGTTCGCCCTCGCGCTGCGCACGCCCCACTCGGATGCGCCGCGCGCCGATCCAGGCGCGGGCTTCCGCGTGTGGCTGGGCGGGCGCACGGCTCTGTTCTCGGGCGACCTCGGGGTGCACGTGCGGGCCGAGGTGGAGGGCGTGGGCGCGCGCGAGGCCGAGGTCGGCACCGTGCGCCGCCTCCCGGGCTTCGTGACGCTCGGGCTGGCCGGAGAGTTCGTGGTGGGCGACGCCACGCTGACGGTGCGGGCGCGCAACCTCGAGGACCGCGAGCGCGAGCAGTCGTGGCTCGACACCTCGACCGGCCGGCTCGCTCTGGCCGGCCGGCGCGATCTGCGCTTCACGCTGACCTGGCGGCTCTTCAACTGATCTGACCCGCGGCTCCGGCCAGGGCCACGGCCGGGAACGCGGGGGACGCGAAGCCCCCGGCAGGCACGCCCCCGCGGAGGACGCATGCCGGCCTGGACGCCTGCCGAGCGGCGCGGCGCCCTGCTCGTGGCCGTGCTGCTCGCGCTGGGCGCGGGCCGCGACCTGTGGCAGGCGACGCATCCGCGGCCCGCGCCGGCCGTGGCGGGACCCCCGCCCGGGGCGGCCCCGGGCGGGACGGCCGAGGAACCGGCCCCGACCCCGGCCGCGCCCCGCGTGGACCTGAACCGGGCCGGCCTGGCCGAGTTGGACGCCCTGCCCGGCATCGGTCCCGTGCTGGCGGGGCGCATCCTCCGCTACCGCATGTCCCACGGGAGGTTCCGCGAGCCGGAGGACCTGCTCGCCGTGCCCGGGATCGGGCCCCGCCTGTTCGAGCGGCTGCGCCCGCGGGTACGGGCGGGGCCGGAGCCTGACAGCCTCCCGCTCCTGCCGGGGGGGAGGAAGCCTCCGGCCCCGTGAGGGGCTTGCATTCGGCAATCCCGTTCCCCCGCGGCGCTTGCACATTCCCCTCAGGAGGCGGTCGCGCCCCGCCGATAACCCGTCCGGATCGCGGCACTCAAGTCCATCGCATGGCGACCCTTTGCGCCCGGAGGCCGGGACGGAGGGGCGCAGGATGCCCGTCGCTTTCCAGAGCAGGCTCGCGGGGCCCTTGCGGTCCCTGCGCCCGCCCGTGCGGGCGTGGGAGGCGGGGGATCCATCTTCTTCCGGAGACAGGATCCGTGCAGGACGACATCGGACAGCTGCTTCTCGAAGCCCAGATCATCGACGAGAACGCGCTCGCCAAGGCCGTGCAGCAGCAGAAGAGCACGGGCGGGAGCCTGAGCGGCAATCTCGTCAAGATCGGCGCGATCAGCGAGGAGGCTCTGCTGGAGTTCCTCGCGCGCCACTACGGCACACCCTGCATCGACCTGAAGACCTTCGAGCCCGATCCGACGCTGACGCGGCTCATCCCGGGCGACGTGGCCACGCGCTTCATGGCCCTGCCGGTGACGCGCAGCGGGCGCCGCCTGGTGGTGGCGATGGCGAACCCCACCAACATCTTCGCCATCGACGACATCAAGTTCATCACGGGCTACGAGGTCGAGCCGCGCGTGGCCACCGAGAGCATGCTCAAGCGCGCGCTCGATCGCGCCTACGACTCGGCCGGCACCATGGCCGACGTGATGAAGGGTTTCGAGGAGGAGCTGTCGGTCGTCGAGGAGGACGACAGCTCCGAGGTCGAGGCGGGGATCACCGGGGCCGACGAGGCCCCCATCGTCAAGCTGGTGAACTCGCTCATCGCCGACGCGGTGCGCAAGGGGGCGTCGGATATCCACGTCGAGCCCTACGAGCGCAGCATGCGCGTGCGCTTCCGCATCGACGGCGTGATGCAGGAGATGATGGCGCCGCCGTTCAAGTTCAAGGCGGCGATCCTCTCGCGCCTGAAGATCATGGCCGAGCTGGACATCGCGGAGCGCCGCGTGCCGCAGGACGGCCGCATCAAGATCAAGGTGCTGAACCGCACCATCGACCTGCGCGTCTCGACCCTGCCGACCATCTACGGCGAGAAGATCGTGATGCGAATCCTGGACAAGACGAACCTGAACATCGACCTCGAGAAGCTCGGCTTCGAGCCGGCGTCGATGAGGGAGTTCGTCTCGGCCATCGCGAACCCCTACGGGATGGTGCTGGTGACCGGTCCCACCGGGTCTGGCAAGACCACGACGCTGTACTCGGCGCTGTCGCGCGTGAACACCCCCGAGGTGAACGTGATGACGGCCGAGGACCCGGTCGAGTACAACCTCGACGGCATCAACCAGGTGCTGGTCAACGAGGAGATCGGGCTCACCTTCGCCGCCGCCCTGAAGGCGTTCCTGCGCCAGGACCCCAACATCATCATGGTGGGCGAGATCCGTGACCTCGACACGGCCTCGATCGCGGTCAAGGCGGCGCTCACCGGCCACCTCGTGCTCTCGACGCTGCACACCAACGACGCCCCGAGCGCGGTCGGCCGCATGATCGACATGGGCGTCGAGCCGTTCCTCGTGGCGTCGTCCGTCAACCTGATCCTGGCCCAGCGTCTGGTGCGGAAGGTGTGCTCCGGCTGCCGCGCCCCCCTCACGCTGAACGACGAGGTGCTGAGCGAGCTCCAGCTCGCGCCCGAGGAGGCCGCGCGGGCGACGTTCTTCGAGGGCCGGGGTTGCGTGGACTGCAACAACACGGGCTACCGCGGGCGCCAGGGCGTGTACGAGGTGATGCCGATGAGCTCCACGATCCGCGACCTGGTGCTGGAGCGTTCCTCGGCCAACGAGATCAAGCGGGTGGCCATCGAGGAAGGGATGCTGACCCTGCGGCGGGACGCGCTGGAGAAGCTGAAGCGCGGCCAGACGACGGTCGAGGAAGTGCTGAAGGAGACCGCGGCGGACAAGTTCTAGCCGTGCCGATCCGGAGAGGAGAGAGCGAATCGTGGTGAGCCTGCGTCAACTGCTCGAGGACATGGTCTCGCGGCGGGCCTCGGACCTGCACATCACGGCCGGCGTGCCGCCCGAGTTCCGCGTGGACGGTCTGATCACACCCAGCGAATACGAGGTGCTCTCGCCCGAGACCACCGTGCAGCTCGCCTACAGCGTCATGTCGGACGAGCAGCGCAAGCGCTTCGAGACTACCAAGGAGCTGGACTTCTCGTTCGGCATCAAGGGGCTGGCGCGCTACCGCGCCAACGTGTTCCTGCAGCGCGGCGTGGTCTCGATGGCGATCCGGCAGATCCCCTTCGAGATCCTGCCCATGGACAAGCTCGGGCTGCCGCCGGTGGTGCGGGAGTTCACCAGCCGGCAGAAGGGGCTGATCCTGGTGACCGGTCCCACCGGGAGCGGCAAGTCCACGACGCTGGCGGCCATGCTGGACAAGATCAACATGACCCGCCAGAGCCACATCATGACCATCGAGGACCCGGTCGAGTACATCCACCACCACCGCAAGTGCATCGTCAACCAGCGGGAGGTGGGCTCGGACACCAGCTCGTTCCCGACCGCCCTCAAATACGTGCTCCGGCAGGACCCCGACATCATCCTCATCGGCGAGATGCGTGACCTCGAGACCATCGAGGCGGCGCTCACCATCGCCGAGACCGGCCACCTGGTGTTCGCCACGTTGCACACGAACTCGACCTACGAGGCGGTCAATCGCATCGTGGACGTGTTCCCGGCGGACCAGCAGAAGCAGATCCTCACCCAGGTGGCGTTCACGCTCGAGGGCGTGGTCACGCAGCAGCTCATCCCGCGGAGCCGGGGCGGGGGCCGGATCCTGTGCGCCGAGGTGCTGGTGTGCACGCCGGCCATCAAGGCCGTCATCCGCGAGGGAAAGACCCACCAGATCTACAGCCTCATGCAGGCCGGGCAGAAGTTCGGCATGCAGACCATGAATCAGGGGCTCCTCCAGGCGGTGCTCGACAAGCACCTGACCGCGGAGGACGCGATGGATCACTGCAGCGACCGGACCGAGCTCGAGCAGATGCTCTCCAAGGTCTGGCGCAACGCGGCGTAGGAGGACGTCATGCCTGTCTTCGTGTGGAAGGGCCGGACACTGGCCGGCGAGGCGCAGAGCGGCGAGATCGAGGTCGCGCGCCAGGACGAGGCCGTCGAGCTCCTGCGCAAGAAGAAGATCCTGGTCACGTCGATGCGCCCGAAGAGCGGCGGGATCACCCTGCCGAAGCTGCCGGGCGGCGGCGGCGTGTCCACCAAGGACCTCGCCATCTTCACCCGCCAGTTCGCCACCATGATCTCCGCGGGCCTGCCGCTGGTGCAGTGCCTGGATATCCTGGCGAAGCAGTCGAGCAAGCCGTCGTTCGGACGCGTCATCGGCGACGTCACGCGCGAGGTGGAGGCCGGTTCCACCCTGGCGGACGCGCTGGGCAAGCACAAGGTCGTGTTCGACGACCTGTTCCGCAACATGGTGGCCGCGGGCGAGGCGGGCGGCGTGCTGGACGAGATCCTGATGCGTCTGGCCACCTACATCGAGAAGGCCGAGGCCCTCAAGCGCAAGGTGCAGGGCGCCATGGTCTATCCGGCGGTCGTGCTGTCGGTGTGTCTCGGCGCCTCGGCGTTCATGCTCATCTTCATCATCCCGACCTTCGCCAAGATGTTCACGGACTTCGGCGGCGAGCTGCCGCTCCCGACGAAGATCGTGCTCATGATGTCGGACTTCCTGCAGCACGCGTGGTGGGTGATCATCCTGGGCATCGTCGGCCTGGCGATCGCCTTCAAGCGCTACTACGCCACCGAGAACGGTCACCGGACCGTGGACGCCGCCCTGCTCAGGATGCCGGTGCTCGGCGACGTGCTCCTGAAGGGATCGGTGGCCCGGTTCACCCGGACGCTCGGCACGCTCATCGCGTCGGGCGTGCCCATCCTCTCGGGGCTGGAGATCACGGCCCGCACCTCCGGCAACCGCGTCATCTCCGAGGCCATCATGACCGCCCGGGCCTCGATCCGAGAGGGCGAGACGGTGTCCGCGCCGCTGAAGACCTCCGGCGTGTTCCCCCCGATGGTGGTGCAGATGATCTCGGTCGGCGAGCAGACCGGCGCTCTGGACGAGATGCTCACCAAGATCGCCGTCTTCTACGAGGCCGAGGTGGACACGGCCGTGGACACCATGACGTCGGTCATCGAGCCGCTGATGATCGTGCTCATGGGCGGCATCGTGGGCGGCATGGTCGTCGCGATGTACCTGCCGATGTTCAAGCTCATCAGCGTCGTCGCAGGCGGCAACGGCTGATGACGAAGGCCTCCGGCATCCGCCCGGCCGCCGCGCGCGTCGCGGCGGGAGCGCCGTCCGTCACGGACGCACGCGGCCTGCTGACGCTGGTGCGCGCGCGTCTGGTGGTGGCCGCCCTGGCGCTGCCGCTGGGGCTGCTGCTGCGCCCGGACGCGGCGGACGGCGCGCGCGCCACCCTGGCCGCGGCGGCCGCCGCCGTGGCCGCGGTGTCGCTGGTCTTCTGGGTGGCCGCGCGCACCGGGCGGGCCGTGGCGCTCCAGGTCTACCTCCAGTTGGCGGCGGACCTGGCGCTGGTCACGGCGCTGGCGGCGCAGACCGGCGGGCGGGAGAGCCAGTTCGTGCTCTTCTACGTCCTCGTCGTGGTGACCGGGGGGCTGATGGGCCGCCTCGCCGGGGGCGTCTTCGCCGCGGTGGGGGCGGGCGCAGCGTATCTCGCGCTGCCGGCGCTGACCGCGGCCGGCGGCGGTGCGGGCTACGGCCCGGGCGAGTCCATGCTGCCGGCGGGCATGCTGCTCGCCTTCCTCGCGATGGTCGGCGTGCTGGCCGGCGTGCTGGGGCGCCGCGTGCGCGCCGCGCGCGACGACCTCGAGCGCACCACGCGCGAGCTGGACCGCGTGCGCTTCGACAACGACGTCATCCTGCGGCAGCTGGCGTCCGGGGTCCTCACGGTGGATGCGTGGGGCACGGTCGCCTACTTGAACCCCGCGGCCGAGCAGGTGCTGGGGCTGCGCACGCCCGAGGCGCGCGGGCGCCCCATCGCGGAGGCCTTCCCGGCCCGGCTCGGGCTGCTGCGGGACGTGGTGCTGGACACGCTGCGCGAGGGCCGGCCGCGCAACCGGGTCGAGCTGACCGCGCGCTCCGCCGCGGGCGTGGAGCTGTCGCTCGGGGTCACCACCAACCTGCTGCGCCACGAGGGCGCTCTCACCGGCGTGGTGGCCGTGTTCCAGGACCTCACCGAGGTGCGCGAGATGGAGCGCCGGGCGCGCCGCAACCAGACGCTGGCCGAGGTCGGCGCGCTGGCCGCGGGGATCGCGCACGAGCTGCGCAACGGGCTGAAGCCGATCAGCGGCTCGGTGGAGTACCTGCAGCGCGAGCTGCGGCCCGAGGGCGAGAATGCGGTGCTGATGGGCCTGATCGTGCGGGAGTGCGGGCGGCTCAACCGCTTCGTCAGCGACCTGCTCTCGTACGCGCGCGAGCGGGACCTGGTGGTGGAGTCGGTCGATCTGGCCGAGCACCTCGCGGAGCTGCGCGAGGGCCTGCGGCGCGATCCGCGCTGCACCGGCGACATCCGGCTCGCCTTCGAGCCTCCGGACGCCGACGTGCGCCTGCCGGGGGACCGGGAGCAGCTCCGTCAGGTGTGGCTGAACCTCGTGAACAACGCGCTGGACTCGATGGCGGGGCACGGAGGCACGCTGACCGTGCGCTGGCGCCCCGAGGGCGAGCACGGCGCCGTCGTCGAGTTCGTGGACCAGGGCGGGGGCATCCCATCGGACGTCCTGCCGCGCGTCGGCGAACCCTTCTTCACCACCAAGGAGGGAGGCACCGGGCTGGGCGTCGCGATCGCCCAGCGCATCGTGGAGCGGCACGGCGGCAGGCTCTCGTTCGAGAGCGCGCCGGACCGCGGCACGGTCGCCCGCGTGACCCTCCCTGCCGAGATCGGAATCCTGGCGGATGCCGCCTGAAGCTGGAGAACGCCCCTCTGGAGAGGTGAAAGACATGCCCACGGAGAAGATCCTGGTCGTAGACGACGAGCAGAGCATGACCCAGTTCCTGGGCATCGTGCTGCGCAAGGAAGGCTACCAGGTGGCGACCACAGGCAACGGGAAGGACGCCCTGGAGAAGGTGCGCAGCGAGGCCTTCGACGTCGTCATCACGGACATCCGCATGCCCGGGATGGACGGCATCCAGCTCCTGGACGGGATCAAGAAGATCGACCCGACGCTGCCGGTCGTGATCATGACGGCGTACGCCTCGCAGCAGTCCGCGATCGACGCGGTGAACCTGGGGGCCTTCCAGTACCTGATCAAGAACGCCAAGAACGACGAGATCAAGCTGGTCGTGCGCAACGCCATCGAGATGCGCCGGGTGCGGAGCGAGAACCTCTACCTGAAGCGCGAGCTCAAGAAGGGGCACGAGGAGAAGATCATCATCGGCTCCTCGGAGGAGATGGTGCGGGTCTTCAAGATGGTGGAGAAGGTCGCCGACAGCGAGGCCACCATCATGATCCAGGGTGAGAGCGGCACGGGCAAGGAGCTCATCGCCCGCGAGATCCACTACAGCAGCCGGCGCGCCAGCGGGCCGTTCGTGAGCATCAACTGCGGGGCCATCCCGCGCGACCTGCTGGAGAGCAACCTGTTCGGGCACGTGAAGGGCTCCTTCACCGGGGCCGTGCGCGATTCGGCGGGGCTCTTGCAGGTGGCCGAGGGCGGGACCTTCTTCCTGGACGAGGTGGGGGAGACACCGCTCGCCACCCAGGTCAAGCTGCTGCGCGCCCTGCAGGAGCGCGAGATCATCCCGGTGGGCGGGACGCAGCCGGTGAAGATCGACTGCCGCCTGGTGGCCGCCACCAACGCAGACCTCGAGAAGGAGGTGGCGGAGGGCCGCTTCCGGGCCGACCTGTTCTACCGGCTCAACGTCATCCCCATCCGGCTGCCATCGCTGCGGCAGCGGCGGGACGACATCCCGCTGCTGGTGGACCACTTCCTGCGGCGCTACGCGCAGAACAACCCGCCCAAGACCGTGTCCCCGGAGGCCATGGAGCTGCTCATGAAGTACGACTGGCCGGGGAACGTGCGCGAGCTCGAGAACGTCATGGAACGGGCGCTCATCCTGGACGAGGGCGGCGTGATCGGCCCGGAGGACCTGCCGGACAAGATCCGCTTCGGCGTGGCCCACCGCGGCAGTCTCATCATCGACTCGCCCAACCTGACGCTGGAGGAGCTGGAGAAGGAGTACATCCTGAAGGTGCTCAACTACACGCGCTGGCAGAAGAAGAAGGCCAGCGACCTGCTCGGCATCAACGCCTCCACGCTGTACCGCAAGCTGATCGCGTACGGGGTGGAGAAGCCGGGCAGCGGCGACGACCTCGGCGAGGCTCAGGAACCCGAGGCGCACGCCGCATGAGGTTTGCATCCTGCACGAACGGGCCGGGTTCGTTGCGCAACGCAAACTTCGTGGCCGGCCCCCATGGAGATTGCGCGGTCGGTGGCCGCATCACCGTCTCGCGCGGGACTGGGGCGGGGGGGTAAGTGGAAGTGTCCGGCGGTCGTACGGACGTGGCACGGGTCGCCCCGGGCGTGGCACACGGGTTGCTCGACCACTCGGTCGAGGGTCCGAACGCGAACGCGAAGGGCGACCCGAGGACTCAACGAGGAGGAGTGCCAGACATGTTCCGGTCCCAGAAGGGCTTCACCCTGATCGAGCTGATGATCGTGGTCGTCATCATCGGCATCCTTGCTGCGATCGCGATCCCGAACTTCATCGCGATGCAGAACCGCGCCAAGGAGGGCAGCACGAAGGCCAACATGCACACCTTCCAGCTCTCGTCGGAGGACTGGGGTGTGCAGCACGACGGCGTCTACGCCGCCGTCGCAGACTCCGTGGCGACGCTCCTGCCGGGCCAGGGCGCCAACTTCAAGAACCCGTTCGACGGCCTCGTGGGTGCGAACCAGGCGTGGGAAGACCGCGGTTCGATGCTGACCGCCTGCACGGCGACGTCGGGTCTCACGAGCTATGCCGACAGCTCGACCGCGAACTACAACATCCGGGGCTACGGCAAGCAGACTCAGCTGACCCTGGTGCTCACGGCCGGCCAGTAGCACTGGCGACCCGCGACGCGGGCGAGGAGGGCGGGAGGTGACTCCCGCCCTCCTCGGTCTTTCGGGGCTTGGGCTCCCCGGGGAGGCGTGGCGGGCAGGATGCAAAGGCGGATGGATTCTGCCCGGCGGCTCTCGTTCTGCAACACGCGAACGCGGTGGGATGCCGGGACCCCACCGGCTGCACCGGCCCAGCCCGCTGCGCGGTATGCGGTTGACGCGGCCCCGGGGGTGGTGACGAGCGGACGCGGCGGTGGCATGGAGGTTGCGGCGTTGAACGTGACACGAGTCACGATGCGGCCCCGGACGAGGTGGATGTACATGAGAACGCACGCTGAGCGTGGCTTCACGCTGATCGAGCTGATGATCGTGGTGGTGGTGATCGGGATCCTCGCGGCCATCGCCATCCCGAACTTCGTCGAGCTCCAGGCGCGTTCCCGTGAGGCGGGCGTGAAGGCGAACATGCACGCCTTCCAGTTGGCCGCCGAGGACTGGTGCGTGCAGCACGACGGAACCTACTCCGTGCTGGCCGATTCCGTGGTGACCCGCGTGCCCGGGGGCGACAGCAACTTCAAGAACAGCTTCACGGGGCTCACCGGGACGGGCCAGGCATGGGAGGAGCGGGGCTCGATGCTCACGGGCTGCACGGCCACGCCGGGCATCACCAGCTACGCCGACTCCAATGGCGCGTCGTACAACGTGAAGGGATTCGGGAAGAGGAAGGCCGTCACGATCGTGCTGACCTCCGGTTCCTGAGCCCGGTCCCGCTCCTCCGTTCTCCACCGCAGCGGGCCAGCCATGGCCGGCGCCTTCGCGGCCCCCGGGCGCCTGGCGGCCTCAGGTGCCATCCCACGCCCCGGCCACCCCCGGCGCCTTCCCCGGACCCAGCCTGCGCCGCCCCCGCGGCACGCGCGTTGCAAACTCATCCCACCCGGTCCCGGGCCATGTTCTGCCCGGGGGCTTCTGCCCTGCGGCACATCGGGTTGGGCCGACTGGAGGGGTTGGACGTGAGGGAGCGCATGCAGACTTCGACCGGTGCCGGCGGTGAGCGGCCAGCCGCTGGTCGCCCCCGCCGGGGTGCTTCGTGCCCGAACCCCTCCCTGGCGGTCTGCGCCCGCGGGCTGTCCAAGCACTACATCCACCCCTGGACCCGGCGGACCACGCGGGGGCTCGAGGACCTCAGCCTCGACGTGGCCAGGGGTGAGGTGCTCGGGCTGCTGGGGCCGAACGGCGCGGGGAAGACCACGACCCTCAAGATCCTGACCGGGCTCCTCAAGGCCACCCGGGGCCGCGCCTGGCTGCTGGGCGAGCCGGTGGAGGAGACGGCGTCGCGTCGCGGCCTCGGCTTCCTGCCGGAGCAGCCCTACTTCTACGACTACCTCAACGGCATCGAGTACCTGGAGCTCGTCGCGCGGCTCTCGGGACTGCAGGCGCAGGTCGCCAGCGAGCGGGCGGCGCACTGGCTCGCTCGCGTGGGCCTGGGCGAGCGCCCGCGCCTGGTGCTGCGCAAGTATTCCAAGGGGATGCTCCAGCGCCTGGGCCTGGCCGCCGCGCTGGTGCACGACCCGGACCTGCTCATCCTGGACGAGCCCATGAGCGGCCTCGATCCCTTCGGCCGCCGCGACGTGCGCGAGCTCATCTTCGAGCAGCGCGAACGCGGCGTGACCGTGCTGTTCTCGTCGCACATCCTCCCCGACGTGGAGATGCTGTGCGACCGCGTGGCCATCCTGCTGGACGGGCGCCTGACGCGGGTGGCGACGGTCGGCGAGCTGGTGGGCGACGGCCGGCAGGCCGTCGAGATCCGCTGCGCCGGCGGCGCGCTCCTGGAGATCCCGCAGCGCTGGGCCGGCCGGGTCTCCCGCGTGGAGCGCGCGGGCGAGGCCGTCATCCGCATCGAGGACGAGTCGCTGCTGCAGGAGGCGCTGGCCTGGCTGGTGCGCAGCGGCGTCGAGGTGCACGCGGTCACTCCGCAGCGGCCCACGCTCGAGACGCTCTTCATGGCGGCAGCCGAGGCCGAGGCCGAGCGGAGGACCGCGTGATCCCGCTGCTCGTGGCGCGGAACACCTTCCGCGAGGCCACCCGCGACCGGCTGGTGGCGGGCGTGGTGGTCGCGGGCCTGGTGCTGCTGGCCGCCACGCAGGTGGTCAGCCCGCTGGCCCTCGGCGAAGGCCGGCGGCTCACGGTGGATCTCGGGCTGACGGGCATCTCCTTCCTCGGACTGCTGGTCGTGCTGCTGGCGGGCACGAGCCTGGTGGCCAAGGAGGTCGAGCGGCGCACCATCTACAACCTGCTCTCGCGCCCCATCACGCGGCCCGCGTACCTGGTGGGCAAGTGGGCCGGGCTCTCGGCCGCGCTCTGGTCGGTGGCCGGACTGCTCGGTCTCGCGCTCTGGGCCCTCGTGGCGGTCGGAGGCGCGGCCGGGCACGCCCCGGCGCTGCTCGAGGCGGTCTACCTCGCCGGGCTCGAGCTCACCGTGGTCACCGCGCTGGCCGTCATGTTCTCCGCGCTCTCGACGCCGGTGCTCTCGGCCCTCTACACGCTGGGATTCTACGTGGTGGGGCAGTGGAGCTACGACCTGCGCGGTCTGGCGGAGAAGGCGCCGGACCAGCTGCGCGTGCTCCTCTCCGCGCTGGCGAACCTGGTCCCCAACCTGCCGCTCTTCAACATGCGCACGCTGGCGGCCGAAGGGCTCGTGACGACGCCGCTGCACCTCGCGCTGGCCACCGCCTACGCGCTGGTGTACGTGGGCTGCGTGCTGTGCCTCGCCACCGCGGCCTTCGAGTCGAGGGACTTCAAGTGAGCCCGGCCGCGCTGGTCCACCCGCGTGGCCGGCGCATGCTCACCGCCTGGCTCGCGGCGCTCTCGCTGGGCGCGGCCGCATGCGCGCTGGCGGACCTCTCGTGGCGGGGCCTGCCCGGCCCGCGGCCCCTGGAGGAGCTGGCCTACTACCCGTCCGGGAAGGCCCTCGGACCGGCCACGCTCGGTCACGCCGAGACTGCGGCCGACCTGGCGTGGCTGCGGGCCGTCCAGTACTACGGCGAGCACCGCACGACGGACAACCGCTTCGAGCGCATGGCCCACGTCTTCGACATCCTCACCTCGCTGTCACCCTCCTTCGTCCCGGCCTATGTGTTCGGCGGCTTCGCTCTGGCACAGGAGGGCCGGGACTTCGCCGCCGCGGAGCGGCTCATGCTCAAGGGGCTCGGGCAGAACCCGACGAGCGGGGAGTTGGCCTTCCAGCTCGGGTTCCTCTACTTCGTGCGCCCGGGCGGACGGGACCTCGCGCGCGCGGCGCAGTTCTTCGAGCAGGCCTCGCTCCAGCCCGACGCGCCGCCCCAGGCGGCACGGTTCGCGGCCTACGCACGGCAGCACTCCGGCGACCTGGCCATGGCGTACGCGCTCTGGACCCGGGTGGCGGAGACCTCGCCCAACCGGTACCTGCGCGAGATGGCCCAGCGGGAGATGACCCGCATCCGGGAGGCCGTCCAGCGCGGACGCCGCGACATGGTGGTGCGGCGCCTCACCACCCCGGCGGTCCTATGGCAGAGCCCGGTCCCGGCCACCCCGGAGAGCCAGCCGGGGCCCGCGGGGAGCCGTCCGGCAGGGGGGGCAAAGTCCGGTCAAGACGGAGGAAGGGCCGTCCGATAACAAGGTCGGCAGGCCGCAGACCGTGGACCACAGGGTCCGCGGGCGGCCCGGCGTTCGACTCGCTGTCGTTCGTTCCGCCGCGGGGATACAGCGGGACCCGCGGTCCAGCCAGTGTCGGGCCTGGCCCGCACCGCGATCAGGGAGTGAAGACATGCTCTTCGGCAAGAAGCAGTCCCTCGTGGGGCTGGACATCGGTAGCCACAGCATCAAGGCGGTGGAGCTCGAGCCCCAGGCGAACAAGACGTGGCGCCTGATGCGCTGGGGCATCTCGACCCCGCTCGCCGAAGCCATCGTCGATGGCGAGATCATGGACCGCCAGCTCGTGACCGACGCCATCTCGAACCTGTTCGAGTCGCGCGGCATCAAGTCGCGCAGCGTGGTGGCCGCGGTGAGCGGGCGCGCGGTGATCGTCAAGAAGATCACCATGAACCGGCTCTCGGCGGACGACGCGCAGCAGGCGGTCTACTGGGAGGCGGAGCAGCACGTCCCCTACGACATCAACGACGTGTCGCTCGACTTCGAGATCCTCGGTCCCGCCCCGAACGACCCCAAGCAGATGCAGGTGCTGCTGGTCGCGGCCAAGAAGGACATGGTGACTTCGTTCGGGGACCTGATCCGCGAGGCGGGGCTCACCCCGGTGGTGGTGGACGTGGACTCGTTCGCCGCCCAGAACGCCCTCGAAGCCAACTACGATTTCGCGGCCGAAGAGGTGGTGGCAATCCTCAACATCGGCGGCGAGATCACCAACATCAACATCATCCAGGCGGGCGTGCCGTACTTCACGAAGGACCTCCAGGTGGGAGGCCAGACCTTCGTCGAGGCGGCCCAGCGGAAGTTCAACCTGAGCCAGGCCGAGGCCGCCGCCGCGGTGTCGGGCGAGTCCGGCGCGAACCTCGAGCTGACGCCCGTCATCGAGCAGTCGTGCGAGGGGCTGGCGACCGCGCTCGAGCGCGCGCAGGCGTACCTGCGCACCTCGGGTGAGGCCGGGGCCATCTCGCGCATCATGCTGTGCGGAGGAAGCGCGTTGACGCCGGGGGTGCCCGAGTTCCTGCAGCGGCGCTTCGGCGTGACGACGGAGATCGCCAACCCGCTCACCCGAGTCGCCTACGACCCGGCGCTGTTCGCCGGACAGGACGTCAAGAAGGTGGCGCCGCTTCTGACGGTCGGGATCGGACTCGCGCTGCGCCGCGTGGGAGACAAGAAATGATCCGGATCAATCTCCTCCCCGGAGAGGAAAAGCGGCAGCGCAAGGCCACGGTCGCCTTCAAGGCCGGCGACCTGGTCGTGCCGCTCGCCGTGCTGGCGGCCACCGCCCTGATCGTCACGGGCACCGCGCTCTCGCAGCGCACCCGTGTGGACGCGCTCGCGCGCTCCATCGCCGACGTGGAGGCGCAGTCGCGGGCGCTGGCCCCGCAGATCGAGCGGGTGAACCGCCTGGCCCAGGAGCGGGCGGAGCTGGACCTGCGCCTGGGCATCATCAGCAGGCTGCAGAAGGGGCGCACGCAGAGCGTGCGGCTCATGGACGAGCTGGCGCGCTGCGTCCCCGAGCACCTGTGGCTCAACTCCGTCAACCAGGAGGGGGCGACGAACCTGGGGCTCGATGGCGTGACCTACTCGAACCTGGTCGTCTCCGACCTGATGTCGCGGCTGGAGCGCTCACCGCTGTTCGCCAACGTGGAGCTGTCCGTGGCCGAGCACTCGAAGCTCGGGGACCGTGGCCTGGTGCGTTTCCGGGTGACCTGCGAGATCACTCCGGACGAGCCGGCCCAGTAGGGGGACGCCATGCCGACCTTCGATCTGAAGAATCCGACGATCCAGAAGATCGTGCTGACCGTGCTCCTCGCCGGCGGCGTGCTCGCGGTCTTCTTCTTCACGCACCTGCTGCCGTTCGGCTACAAGAACCAGCAGGAGCGCCTCGGCGTGCTCAAGGCCGACTACGAGCGCAAGTCCACGGAGCTGGCGCGGGCCCGGGCCACGGTCGCGGACCTGCCGCGGTTCGAAGCCGAGTACGAGATGCTGCACGACCGCTGGCTGCTGGCGGCCGAGCTGCTGCCGGCGGACCGGCAGCAGGCCTCCATGCTGCGCCGCATCACGCTGGCGGGGCAGGAGAGCGGCGTGCAGTTCGTGCTCTTCAAGCCGGCCTCGCCGAAGACCGAGACCTACTACACCGAGATGCCGGTGCAGATCACCGTCACGGGGGGCTACCACCAGGTGGGCTCGTTCCTGGCGGAGCTGGCGAACATGCGGCGCATCGTGACCGTGTCGAACGTGCGCCTGAAGAGCAGCCCCGGCTCGGACGGGAACCCGCTCTGCACCACGGGGGCCGACTTCACGGCCTCGGCGTACAGCCTCAACGCCTCGACGGCCGCGGAGGCGACGTCGAAGGCCGCGCCCGCCGGCCAGGCCGACAGCAAGAAGGAGGGAGGCTCCAATGCGCGCAAGTCCTCGTAGGCGTTCCGCGGAGGCGGGTGGGGCCGGGCGTGCCCTGCGCGTGACCGCGTGCCTGACGGCCGCGAGCCTCGCCGCGTGGGCGGCGTGGGCGTGGGCGGTGCCCGCCGGCTCGCCTGTGGTGGGCACGTCGGTCGCTGGGCGTGCGGTGGCGGCCGCGAAGCAGGCCGCCGCGAAGGCCGATGCCCGCACGCGCGCGCTCGACGCCACGGTGAAGTCGATGGCCCCGGCGAAGGCCGGTGCCACGAAGCCGGTGGTCACGGCGAAGGCCGTGCCGCCGGGCAGGGCGGTGCCGCCGGCGGTCGCGAAGGCGACCGCGCCGGGCGCGCCGTCGGCGGTCAAGCCGGCCACGCCGGCGGTCGCGAAGGCGGCCGCGACGCGTGCGCCGCAGGTGGCCGGGCCGCGACCCCAGGTCGCGGCCATGGCGGCATCCATGCATCCCGCCATGAACCCGGTGCCGGCGCCCTCGCCCGCCGCCGCGCACCTCGACGACCAGGTGACGTATCAGTACAACGCGCTGGGGCGGCGTGACCCGTTCATGCCGCTCGTCGGCGGCGCGGAGTACGTGGCGGTGGACGCTCCTCCCGACGTCGGCGGCATCAAGGTCGTCGGCATCGTGTGGGGGGCAGAGGACAAGTTCGCGATCATCGAAGACGGTCGCGGGAACAGCGCGGTGCTGCGGCCCGGCGACAAGGTCATGAACGGAATCGTGGAAGGCCTGAAGCGTGATGGTCTGATCGTGAACATCACCGTGGACGGCCAGTCTCAGTCAGTGACCATCCCACTGACGCGGAAGGGAGATTCGAATGCGAACCGCTAAGCTCCTGGCGAGCCTGTTGGTGATCGCCGGTGCGGCCCTCGTCGCCTTCACGCCCGTCGCGGCTCACGCGCAGGACGCCAGCGCCATCAAGCAGGTGGGGCTCGTGCGCACGGGCTCGGGGACGTTCAGCATCGACGTGGAGGGGGCGGACATCCGCACGGTGGTGCGCGCCGTCGGGGAGTTCAGCGGCCGCAACATCGTCGTGGCGAAGGAGGTGCAGGGGAAGGTCCGCGTCGCCTTGAAGAACGTGGGCTGGCAGGATGCCCTGCGCACCATCCTGCGCTCGAACGGTCTCGACTACGTGGAGGAGAACGGCATCCTGCGCGTGGACGAAATGGCGAAGCTCCAGCAGGAGGCCGTGGAGCGCGAGACCGCCAAGGCCAAGCAGATGGAGCTCGTCCCGCTCGAGACCCGGGTGGTGCGGCTCAACTTCGCCACCGCGAGCGAGCTCACCACGGCGATGCAGGGCTCGCTGACGCGGCGGGGCAGCATCCTGGTGGAGAAGCGCACCAACTCGCTCATCGTGAGCGACCTGCCCGGCAGGCTGGACGACATCGAGAAGATGGCGCGGAGCCTCGACTCGGCCACGCCGGAGGTCGAGATCACGGCGAAGCTGGTGGATGTGGACAGCGGCGCGCTGCGAGGTCTCGGGATCGAGTGGGGCCTGGGTCTCGGCGAGACGTCGGAGTACTTCTCCGGCGCACCGGCGCCGAGCGCGCCCATGCCGGGCCCGGGGCAGTTCATCGGGGCGGAGCACAAGACCCCCGCGGACAAGCCCGCCACCCGGGTCAGCTACGGCATCTTCCAGAAGTGGGGCTCGATCGAGGCCCAGCTGCAGATGCTGGAGGAGAACCACAAGGCGAAGATCATCTCGAACCCGCGCATCACGACGGTGGACAACCGCGAGGCCCGCATCGTGGTGGGGCAGAAGATCCCGCTCATCGTCCAGGACGTCGCGGGCAACCCGCTGTCCCAGCTGCAGACCATCGGCATCCAGTTGCGCGTGACGCCGCACATCACCAGCGACCGCAGGATCGTGATGGACCTGCATCCCGAGGTGAGCGACCTCGCGTCGCAGAGCACGGTGCAGGGCGGCGTGATCATCAACACCAGCGAGGCGGACACGCGCGTGATGGTCGAGGACGGCCAGACCGCGGTGATCGGCGGGCTGATCCGGTCCAACGAGACCGAGGTGCGCCGCGGCGTGCCGCTCCTCAAGGACATCCCGCTCCTCGGCGTCCTGTTCCGCTCGAACGCCACGGCCCAGTCCAACCGCGAACTGCTCATCTTCGTGACGCCGCGCATCACCAACCCGGTCGCGGTGAACCCGAAGTAGAAGCCTCCACCACCATGCGGCGGCCGCCGGGATGCCCCGGCGGCCGTCGTGCTTCCGGGCCCGGCCTGCGCGCTTCCGCGACCGTGCGCAGGCGGGGTCCGGCGCCTTTGCCGAATCCCGCGGGGGAGTCTAGGCTGCCGCCATGGACGAGCCCGTGGAGCGCCCCATCGCCCTGGTGGGTCTGATGGGCGCCGGCAAGAGCGCCGTGGCGCGCGCGCTCGGGGAGCGCCTCGGCACCGCCGTGGCCGACCTCGACGCGATGGCCGTGGCGGAGACCGGGCTGGACATCGCCGAGCTCTTCGAGCGCGAGGGGGAGGCCTCCTTCCGGCGCCTGGAGGGCGTGCTGTTCGAGCGTGCGCTGGCCTCGGGGGCGGGCGTGATCGCCTGCGGCGGAGGCCTGGTGGTGGAGCCCGGCGCACCCGGGGCGCTGCGGGCGCGCTGCCGCGTGGTCTGGCTCGAGGTCGAGCCGACGACGGCCGCGCGGCGCGTGGCCCGGGACGGCGCGAGCCGGCCGCTGCTGGCCGGGGTGGAGCCCGCGGCGCGGCTGGCGGAGCTGCTCGCGGCCCGGCGGTCCGCCTACGAGGAGGCCGCGCACGTGCGGGTCTCGACCGAGGAACGCACCCCCGGCGAGGTGGCCGGGGAGGTGCTTCGCGTGCTGCGGGAAGGCGCGTGACGGCGGGGCGGTGCAGGTCGGGTGACCTGCGGTGGAGCGTGCGCAGCCTGGCCGTCGCGGGCGCGGCGCTGGCCCTGGCCGTCTCGTGCGCGCCGCGTCCCACCCTGGTGGTGCCGCTGGATGGCGGGGCCCGCGGTGCCCGCTATCTGGCAGGCGTCCTCGAGCGAGAGCGCGGGGCGGGGCTGGTGGAGGCCAGCGTCATGTTGTGGGCGCGCACGCGCGCCGGCGTCCCCGGTCCCGCTGGGCCCGTCCGGGACGCCTCCGCGCTGAGACCCCTGCCCGCGGTGCAGGTGGACCTGCGCCTGGGCTGGCCGGACGCGTTCCGCGTGCGCCTGGCGCCGGTCTTCGGGGTCGCCCTCGACGTGGCGGTGCGGGGCGACTCGCTCGTGGCCTTCGCGCCCGCCCAGCGCTCCGGGCTGGCGCTCGACGCCGTGCGCGACTCGCTCGGGGTGGAGGCGCCGGGGCGTCTGCTGGTGCGGCTGTGGAGCGCCACCTGGCGCCCTCCGCCGGAGGCGTGGACCGCGGCGGGCTGGGACGGCGACCTGCTCCTGGCGCGCTGGGAGGAGTCGGGCGATTCACTGGCGGTGGCCGTGGACGGGAACGGGCGCCCGGCGTGGGCGCGGATGGCGAGGCCGGACGGGCGCGGCGCGCGCGCGACGTACGGACGCTGGGAGAGAGTGGACGGCGTGGCCTGGCCGGTGCTCCTCCGCCTGGATGCGCTGGATGGGTCCTTCATGCTCACGAGCCGGATGGACCACCTGAGGCTCGGGGCACGGCAGGACAGCAGCCGCTTCGTGCTGCAGCTGCCGGCGGGGACGAGACGGCTCGAGCTCGCGCGCCTGGGACTGCTCCTCGACGTGCTGGGGAGCGCGCGATGAGGTCGCGCGCGCGAGGCGTGGCGCTGCTGGCGCTGCTGGCGCTCGCGGGCGCGGGGGCGGCGACGGCGGAGGCGGAGTCCCGCTCACCCGCGCCGGGCGCGCTCGCCGCCACGCGACCGCTCCTCCTGCGGCTGCGCGCCGCCGGACGCGCCGAGGCGGCGGTGCGCCTCACGCGCACGGATCCCCTCTCGGGTCGCACCCAGGTGGTCCGCGGGCGGCTCGCCCTGGAGCTTCCAGGCCTCGCGCGGCTGGACCTGGCCGACGGGCAGCGCCTCACGCTGCGCGAGGACGGGGGCGACCTGCTGCAGCCCGCGGCACGCCAGCTGGTGCGCGCGGGAGCGCGCTCGGCTGCGGGGGTGCTGGCCTGGTGGGCCGCGCTGCTCGATCCGGAGGGTGGGGGATTCCGGGAGCGGAAGAGGGGTGCGCGCGAGTTCGTGCTGTTGCGCGAGGGCGCAGCCGAGGACGAGGGACAGCGCCTGGTGCAGGGAGCGGACGGGCTGCCGGAGAGGATCGTGGTCGCCCTGGGCGCCGGAGAGCAGGTGGAGTACCGCCTGTCGCGCTGGCGCTTCCTGCGGGCGCGCGGCCGGAAGGACTTCGTGCTCGAAGCCCCCGCGGGCTTCGAGGTGGTGGAGATGCCATGACCGGTGCGATCTCGACGGGCGTGCCGCGCGGGGTGGGACGCACCCCGGTGCTTGACACCCCCGGAGGGGTCGCGGACACTCGCCCGTCCCCGTGCGCGTGATCGCGGGCTCTCTGGGCGGGCGCCGGCTGCGCGCCCCGCGCGGACTGGACACGCGGCCCACGTCGGACCGCGTCCGCGAGGCTCTCTTCATGGCGCTCGGGTCCCTCGAGGGGGCCGCGGTGGTGGACCTGTTCGCGGGCTCGGGGGCGCTGGGCATCGAGGCGCTCTCGCGGGGCGCGGCGCACGCGGATTTCGTCGAGCACGACGCCGCGGCGCGGCGGGTGCTCGAGGAGAACCTCCGGGAGCTGGGCCTGACCGGAAGCGGGACCGTGTGGGCGCTGGAGCTGCCGCGGGGGCTGGGGAGGCTGCGGGCGGCGCTGGCGCGGGCCGACCTCGTGCTGGTGGATCCGCCCTACGGCGGCGGGCCGGCCCGGGCCACGCTGGCCGCGCTCGGAGAGGCGGGCCTGCTGGGACGGGATGCGCGCGTGGTGCTCGAGCACCACGCCAAGGACGAGGTGCCGGAGTCGACTGGATGCCTGGCGCGCATGCGCCTGAGACGGTACGGCGAGACCATGGTGAGCACTTACCAGGTGGCGGCGGGGCCTGCCGCGGAGGAGCCAGCGTGATGGACACGAGCCGGACGGCGCTGTTCCCGGGGACGTTCGACCCATTCACCAACGGCCACCTCGACCTCGTGCGCCGGGCGGCGCGCGTGTTCGACCGCGTGGTCGTGGCCGTGGCGGACAACCCCGGCAAGGGCGTGATGTTCCCGCTGGAGGAGCGGGTCGAGATGATCCGCACTGCCACGCGGAGCATGAAGCGGGTCGAGGTCGCGGCCTTCTCCGACCTCGTGGTGGAGTGCGCGCGGCGCGTGGGCGCCCAGGTGATGATCCGGGGGCTGCGGGCCGTGAGCGACTTCGAGTACGAGTTCCAGATGGCTCTCATGAACCGCCGGCTCTCCCCGCGGCTCGAGGTCGCCTACCTCATGCCGAGCCAGAAGTACACCTACCTGAATTCCTCGCTGGTGAAGGAGGTGGCGCGCCTCGGCGGTGACGTGACCGACCTGGTGCCGCGGCTCGTGGCCGACAGGCTGCGCGCGCGGCTCAAGCCCGGCGGCGCCGTGTCGGGGCCCGTCGGGAAGGCCGGCGCCGCCGCGCCGCGGCGCCCGGAGCGCCTCCGGCGGGCGTCGCGGCCGGGAGTGACCCGGAGACGCGGGTGAGCGGGATCCTGGAGCGGATCCGGCGCGCGGCGCGGCTCAGGCCGCAGCGCCTGCTGCTGGCGGAAGCGGGCGACGAGCGGATCGTGCGCGCGGCCGGGACGCTGGCGCGCGAGCGGATCGCGGAGGTGGCGGTGGTGGGCGAGCGCGGCGTCCTGAAGGAGACCGCGCGCAAGGCGGGCGTGGGCCTGACCGGGATCGCGGCCATCGCGTCGGACGACGCGGCGGAGGTCGGGCGCACGGCGGCCGAGCTCAGGGCCGCGCGCGGCGACAAGCTGGCCGGCGCGGACCTCGAGCGCCTGGCCCGCGACCCGCTGTTCCAGGCGGCGGCCCGCGTGCGCCTCGGGCTCGCGGACTCCTTCGTGGCGGGGGCCGCGCGCACCACCGCCGACGTGCTGCGCGCGTCGCTCTACCTGGTGGGGCTCGCGCCGGGCGCGAAGACGCTGTCGTCGTTCTTCCTGATGGTGGTGCGCGGCGCGGAGGGGCGCGAGCGGGTGCTGGTCTTCGCGGACTGCGCGGTGGTGCCCGACCCTTCTCCGGAGCAGCTCGCGGACATCGGCATCATGGCGGCGGAGCACTACCAGCGACTGACGCAGGAGATCCCGCACACGGCGTTCCTCTCGTTCTCGACCCGCGGCTCGGCCAGGCACGCGCGCGTGGACAAGGTGCGCGAGGCGGTGGCGCTGGCGCGCGCGCGCCGGCCGGACCTGCACCTCGATGGCGAGATGCAGCTCGACGCCGCCATCGATCCGGGGGTGGGACGCCGCAAGGCCCCGGACAGCGTGGTCGCGGGGCACGCCGACGTGCTGGTCTTCCCCGACCTCGACGCGGGCAACATCGGATACAAGCTGGCCCAGCGCCTGGGCGGGGCGCGGGCCTACGGTCCCATCCTGATGGGGCTGGCCCGACAGGGCAACGACCTGTCGCGCGGCTGCAGCGCGGAGGACGTGGTCGAGACCGCGACGATCGCCTGCGCGCTGGCCGCCGCGCGCGTGAACTGAGGAGGGGCGGGTCCCATGCCCACGTACGACTACCGGTGCAGGAAGTGCGGACATCGCTTCGAGCTCTTCCACGGCATCAAGGACGACAGCCCGAAGCGTTGTCCGAGGTGCCGCTCACGCGCCGAGCGGGTCCCGGCCGGCGGTGCCGGCCTGTTGTTCAAGGGGAGCGGCTTCTACATCACCGACCACCGGAGCAAGGGCTACAAGGAGAAGGCCCGGCAGGAGAAGCCCCCGGCTCCGGGGAGCGGGAGCGGCTCGCCCGGCGGCTCCCCGCCGTCGGGCGGCTGAGAGGCGCGGACGTGGCCTTCCGCCTCGCGCGCAGCGTGCTCGAGTCCCACGGGCCCGAGGGCGTGCCGACGCCGCGCGCCGCCGGCGCGGCGGCTGCGGTGCGCGTGGACCAGGTGCTGCTGTGGGGCGGGGAGGTCCCGGTGGTGATCGCGGCGCTGGAGCGGGCGGGGCTCGCGCGCGTGCGCGTGCGTCCCACCTTCGCGTGCCCGGGCGACGCCGAGGCTCTGGCCGAGTCGCGCGCGGCGGCCCAGCGGCTGGGGGCGCTCGTCCCCCGCGCGGGGCGCGGGGACGCCGCCGTGTTGCACGCCGAGCGTTTCGCGGCGCCGGGGCGCCTCCTGCTGTGCGCGGGGCGCCTGCCCGCCTGCGGGGCGCTGGGGATGCTGGCGGTCGAGCGTGACGCGCTCGAGGTCGCCGAGGTGCTGGCGGGGGCGCCGTTCGTGCTCGAGGACATGAGGGTACTCGGGGTGGATCTCCGGGGTGCGCTCGTGGAGGGGAGTGGTGGGGCGGATCTCGCGCTGGCGATGCTGGCCAGGCTGCGCGCCGCCGGGGAGACGCCGGACGTGGTGGAGTTCGCGGGCAGCGGGTTGGAGGGGCTCGAGATGAGCGAGCGGTTGGCCGTGTGCTGGCTGCTGGCCGAGGCCGGGATGCCTGCCCTGTTCCCGTCGGACGAGCGCACGCGTGCGGAACTGCGCGCGCTGGGGCGTGACGAGGACTGGCGCCGCGTGGAGGCCGCGGAGGACGACGACGGGCCGCGCTGGAGCGTGGACCTGGCGGCTCTGGACGGGCTGATCGCGCCGGCGGAGGATCCGGCGCAGGTGTGCGCGGCCCGGGCTCCGGACGGGCCGGCGTTCGAGAGGGTGGTGCTGGGGCCGGGCGCGACCCTCGGCGACCTGGCGACGCTCGCCGCGCTGTGCACGGGGCGCCGGGTGCGCCCGGGCGTGGCGGTGACGCTGGTCCCCGGCAGCCGGTGGCTGCGCGACGCCGCGCTCTCTGCGGGCATCGTCGAGCGGGTGACGGAGGCCGGGGTCGAGGTCGCAGACAGCGTGCAGGCCGTGGTCGCCGGCGGCGCGGGCGAGGGGCTCGCCTTCGGTGCGCCGCTGAGGGCGCTGCGGGAGGGACGCGGCCGCTGGCACGTGGCCGGACTCGTGACCTGCGTCGCGATGGCGCTGGAGGGAGGAGTGGTGGGAAGGGTGCCGGCGCCGGAGGCGGGACCGGGGGCGACCGAGCGTGCGGCCGCGGTGGAGGACTGGATGGCGGCGGAGGTGGTCACGGTGGAGGAGGAGGCGCGCGGCGGAGCCGGGCCCGCGAGGCGGAGTGCCCCGCCCTCGCCGGGCCCGCTCCGGGGCGAGACGCTCGCCGTGCTGGGCGATGACGTGGAGAGCGCGACGCTGCTGCCCTCGGGGGCGCGCGTGGAGGGACTGCGGGGAAAGGTGCAGGCTCTGGCGGGACAGGTCCTGGCGGGGCTGTCGCCCGGCTTCGCGGCCCGGGCGCGCGAGCGCGGCGGGGGCTTCCTCGTGGCCGGCGAGGCCTTCGCGCGCGGTGAGCCCCGCGCGGCCGCGTTCATCTGCCTGGCGGAGCTCGGCGTCGTGGCGGTGCTCGCGCGCTCGTTCGCTCCCGGAGCCGCGCCCGCGCTCGTGCGCGCGGGTGTGCTGCCGCTCGTGCTGGCGAATGCCGTGGGGGAGGTGGATGTGCGCCCGGGCGACGTGCTCGAGCTGCCCGGGCCCGTCGAGGGCGCGCCCGGGGCGCGGAGGCTCGCGGCGCGCAACCTCACTCGCGGCGGACACGTCATCCTGAGCAGCTCGCTCACGCCGCGGGAGGCGGCCGTCGTCCGGGCCGGCGGCTCGCTGGCCTTCACGCTGCGCGGAGAACAGGGGCGCTGAGATGCTGATCGACCTGGCGCGGATCCACGTGGTCTCGGGACGTGGCGGGGCGGGCTGCGTGAGCTTTCGGCGCGAGAAGTTCGTCCCGAAGGGAGGTCCGGACGGGGGCGACGGAGGCCGCGGAGGCAGCGTGGTGCTGGAGGTGGACGGACACGTGCGCACGCTGCTTGACTGCCGTGAACAGCCCAAGTACCGTGCCGAGAACGGTCGTGCGGGATCGGGCAACAACCGCACGGGTCGGGATGGTGAGGACCTCGTGGTCCGCGTGCCCCCGGGGACCGTGGTGAAGGAGCCGGAGAGCGGCGAGGTGGTGGTGGACCTGTTGCACGCGGGCGACCGCTTCGTGGCCGCACGGGGTGGCCGTGGGGGGCGGGGGAACGCGCGCTTCGCGACGTCGACGAACCAGGCGCCGCGTCGTGCGGACCCGGGCGGGGAGCGCGAGGAGCGTTGGCTCGAACTCGAGCTCAAGCTCATCGCCGACGTGGGTTTCGTGGGCCTGCCGAACGCCGGCAAGTCCACGCTCCTCTCGAGGGTGTCGCGGGCCCGCCCCCGCATCGCCGCGTATCCTTTCACGACCTTGGAACCGCACCTCGGCATCGTGGTGCTGGACGAATCGCGCCAGTTCGTGGCGGCGGATCTGCCGGGGCTCATCGAGGGGGCGCACGAGGGCCGCGGGCTCGGACACCAGTTCCTGCGCCACGTCGAGCGCACCCGGGTGCTGCTGATGATGGTTGACGTGGGGTCCGAGGACCCGGCGCGCGATCTCGAGATCCTCGAACGGGAGGTGGCCTTGCACAGCCCGGCGCTGCTGGAGAAACCACGATGCGTGGTGCTCACCAAGGCGGACCTGCTGCCCCCCGAGGAGCACGCCGCCACGCCCGCACGGCTGGGGCTCCCGCACGCTCGGCTCATCAGCGCGCAGAGCGGCGAGGGGCTGGGCGCGCTGCTCGAGGGACTCTGGAGCCTCCTGGCCCCGAGCCTTGGGAGCGGGATGGCCCCCGCGTCGGACGAGCCGACCCATGAGTGACGACAAGCACCCGCAGGCGAAACCGTTCGACACGCTGAACACGCGCGGTCTGGTGGCCAAGCGCGAGTACGTGCTGGGGCTCGAGCAGCGCCGCGACCCGGAGGCCATCTCGCTGCTGGTGGAGTGCCTGTGCGACGAGTCGTGGTACCTGCGCGAGCTCGCGGAGCACGCGTTCCTCCGCCTCGGCCTCGAGGGTGCCCCGGTGCTCCTGCCCCTGCTGGAGCAGGGGCTGTGGTTCACGCGCGTGAGCGCCGCGAGCGTGCTCGGGCGGGTGGGCTACGCCCCGGCGGTGCCGGGGCTGCTGCGGCTCACCGAGGACAAGAACCGCGAGGTGGCCGAGAAGGCGCGCGAAGCGCTGGTCGCGATCGGCCGCAGCAGCGGCGCGGTGCGCATCGCCCACGTGCTGCACCGCACGCCACCGGACGTCCGCCGCCGCCGCCTCGACGAGATCGCCGCGTGCGACCGCGTGCTGGTGGAGCGCATCGAGCGGCTCATGGGCAACGAGGAGATCATGGCGGTGGAGGATGCCGACCTGCTCACCGATGACCATCCCGCGGTGCGCGCCACCGAGGACGGCTTCGAGTGGGAGGTCCTCACGAGCCCGCCGCCGGGTCCCGGCGCGACCCCGTCCGCGCCGGGTGGCCGTCCCTCGTCCGAGCCCCCGGGACCCCGGGAGGATGAGGGCGGACCGGGCGCTTGAAGCGCGGATCCTCCTCGCGGGCTCGCCCGGCGGGCACGATCCCGCTGCGCTCTGGCGGGACGCGGGGAGCGAGGAGCGCGCGGCCGCCGCACGCGTGGCGGACGATCTGGAACTGCGGGGGGTGCGCGCGCTGCTCCGCGGCGAGGCCGGCTATCCGCCCGCGCTCCTCGACCTCTCGGACGCGCCCCGCGTGGTGTTCGTGCGCGGCACCGTGCCCACGCGTGAGCGCGCCGTCGCCATCGTGGGGTCGCGGGCGGCCTCTCCCTACGGGATCGCGCAGGCAGGGAGGCTGGCCGCGGACCTCGCGCGACTGGGCTACGCGGTGGTGAGCGGGCTGGCGCGGGGCATCGACGGGGCCGCGCACCGCGGCGCGCTCGAGGCCGGAGGCGCGAGCCTGGCGGTGCTGCCGGGGGGGCTCGACGAGGTGACGCCGAGGCATCACGAGGCGCTGGCGGAGGCGCTGTGCGCGCGCGGCGGTCTCCTCAGCGAGCGCGCGAGTGGGCCGCCGCCGTACCGCGCCACCTTCGTGGAAAGGAACCGCCTGATCGCCGCGCTCGCGGCGGCCACCGTCGTGGTCGAGGCGGCGGCGCGGAGCGGAGCGCTCTCGACCGCGGCCGCGGCCCGGCGCCTGCGGCGCCCGGTGCTGGCCGTCCCCGGCGACGTGGACCGTGAGACGAGCCGCGGGACGCACGGCCTGATCCGCGCGGGCGCCGCGCTGTGCGAGAGCGCCGGCGACGTCCTGCGCGCGCTCGCGGCCGCGGAGCCCCGGGGCGCGCCCGCGGCACCGGCGGACCGCCTGCGCGAGGCGCTCGGGAGCGCTCCGCGTACGGTGGACGACCTGGCCCGGGCCGCGGGTCTGGACGTGGCCGCGACGCTGGCCCTGCTGCTCGAGCTCGAGTGGGCGGGGCTGGCCGCCGCGGCGCCGGGCCAGCGCTGGCGGAGAGCCGCGCCGTGAGGGCCTCGGATCCCCTTGTGGCGCTGCTGGTGCGCGGCGCCTTCGGCGGGCTGCGCGGTCTGTCGTGGGAGCGCTCCCGCGCCGTGGGCGAGCGGATGGGCCGCGCCGCGCTGGCGCTCGGTCTGCGGCGGCGCGTGGCCGAGGAGAACCTCGCGCACGCCTTCCCCGCGTGGAGCGCGGAGGAGCGGGCTCGCGTGCTGCGCGCCCACTACGAGGAGCTGGGACGCGTCGCGGCGGAGTACGCCCACCTCGACCGGCTGGCCCGTGCCCCCCTGGGCGAGGCCATCGTCGAGGCGCGGGGGCTCGAGCACCTCGAGGGGCTGCGCGGGCGCGGCGCCATCCTGATGAGCGGGCACTACTCGAACTTCGAGTTGATGGGTGCCTGGGTGGGGCGCTTCAATCCCACGGCCTTCCTGGTGCGCCCGCTGTCCAACCCGGGAGTGGAGCGCTGGATCGCCGGGCGGCGGGCGGCGGCGGGCGTGGGCTGCATCAACGCAGACGACGGGACGCGCGGCGTCTACCAGGCGTTGGCGGCGGGGGGCTGGGTGACCTTTTTGGCTGACCAGGACGCACGGCGGCGCGGGGTCTTCGTGCCCTTCCTGGGCCGTGCCGCGAGCACGCCGGTGGGGCCGGCGCGCGTGGCGCTCAGGACCGGCG
>Ga0315295_10000527_pt1 | contig 33279 bp, 28 predicted proteins | sample YL17G14_0_MG_FD_204453 | JGI IMG/M metagenome (GOLD analysis project Ga0315295, IMG submission 204453) | Sediment microbial communities from Yellowstone Lake, YNP, Wyoming, USA - YL17G14_0 | ecosystem: Environmental > Aquatic > Freshwater > Lake > Sediment | place: USA: Wyoming | collected...
AGGTCTTCGTGAAGGCCAGCGGGCGGAAGAGGCGGCCGGCCTGTCCGGTGAGCGTGAAGACCGGGAGGAAGCTCACCGCGATGATGAGCAGGGAGAAGAAGATGGCCGGGGTGACCTCGCGGGCCGCATCGGCCAGCAGCTTGCGCCGGTCGGCGCCGGGTGGCGCGGACTCCAGCGCCTTGTGCGACGCCTCGATCATCACGATCTCGGCGTCCACCGTGGCCCCGATGGCGATGGCGATGCCTCCCAGGCTCATGATGGTGGCCGGGATGTCGAGCAGGTACATGGGGATGAAGGCCAGCGCCACGGCGATGGGGAGCGACAGCATCGGCAGCAGCGCCGATCGCACGTGGAGGAGGAAGATGAGGATCACCGCCGCGACGGTCAGCATCTCCTCGAGGAGCGCCCGCTTCAGGGTGTCGATGGAGCGGCGGATGAGGTCGGTGCGGTCGTAGGCGACCTCGGCGGTCACCCCCGGGGGGAAGCCCGACCGCAGCTCGTCGAGCCGCTTCTTCACCCGCTCCACCACCTCGAGCGTGTTCTCCCCGTAGCGAACCACCACGATGCCGCCCACCGCCTCGCCCTCGCCGTTCCAGTCGAGCGCCCCGCGTCGGATGTCCGGGCCGAACCGCACCGTGCCCAGGTCGTGCAGGAGCACCGGGACGCCGGAGGGACCGCTGGCCTTGACCGAGGTCGAGGCCAGCGCCCCGATGTCCTGGATGTAGCCGCGCCCGCGCACGTAGTACTCGCGCCCGGACATCTCGATCACCCGGCCGCCCACGTCCTTGTTCGACTCCCGGACCGCCCGGACCACGTCCTCCAGCGTGACGCCGTAGGCCCGGAGCCGGTTGGGGTCGACGGTCACCTGGTACTGCTTCTGGTAGCCTCCCACGCTCGCCACCTCGGCGACGCCGGGCACGCTGCCCAGCGCGTAGCGAAGCGAGAAGTCCTGGAAGGTCCGCAGCTCGTCGATGGAGGTCTTGCCGCTCCTGTCGACGAGCGTGTACTGGAAGGCCCAGCCGATGCCGGTGGCGTCCGGGCCGAGCGTGGGCACGACGCCTTCCGGCAGGCGTGCGCGGATCGTGCCGAGCATCTCGTTCACCCGGCTCCGGGCCCAGTACATGTCGGTGCCCTCGTCGAAGATCACGTAGACGAAGGACATCCCGAACATGGAGTAGCCGCGGACGTCGACGACCTTGGGCGCGGAGATGAGCGCCGACACCACCGGGTAGGTGACCTGGTCCTCGATGAGGGTGGGGCTGCGCCCCATCCACTCGGTGAAGACGATGACCTGGGGATCGGTGAGGTCGGGGATGGCGTCGATCTTGGTCCGGGAGATGGACCAGGCCGCCGCCAGCGTGGCGAGGGTCACGCCGAGCAGGACGACGAGCCGGTTCCGAGCGCAGTACTCGATGATTCGCGAGACCATGGTCGCCCCCTACTTCCCGCCGAAGCCCTGGATGGCCGCGCGCAGCCGGCTTTCCGAGTCGATGAGGAAGTTGGCGGTCGTGACCACCAGCTCGCCGGGGTGGACCCCCCGGAGGATCTGGACCTTGTCGGCGGTCCGGGCTCCCACGGTGACGGGGCGCGGCTCGAAGCGGCCGCCGGGCAGCGCCACGAAGACGTACTGGGCCTCGCCGGTGTCGACGAGCGCCTCGGCCGGGACGGTCACGCCCTCGGCGGCGCCGAGGTCGAGGGTGACGTCGACGTACATGCCCGGGCGCAGCTCCCCCTTCGCGTTCCGGACCACGATGCGGGTCTGCATCGTCCGGCTGGTGGGATTCACGGCGGGGTAGAGGAAGGACACCTTGCCGGTGAAGCTCCGGCCGGGGAGCGCCTGCAAGGTCAGGTTGGCGCGCTGGCCGATGCGGATGCGGCCGATGTCCACCTCGTAGACGTCGGCGAGCACCCAGACGTTGCTCAGGTTGGCGATCTCGTAGAGCTCCTGGCCGGGGGAGACGAAGCTGCCCACCTGCGCCGTGCGCTTGCCCACGTAGCCGTCGATGGGAGCCCGGACGGTGAGCCACTCGAGCGGCCGCTTCCTGGCCTCGAGCTCGGCGATGTCCTCGGGGGCGAAGCCCACCAGGATCAGCCGTTGCCGGGCGTCGCCCTCGAGCGCCTGGACGCCCTGCTGCGTCTGGGAAGCCGTTTGGTCGCGCGTCCACTTGATGGCGTTCAGGTAGTTGAGCTGGGTGGTGACGAGGTCCGGGCTGTAGAGGCGGGCCAGCGGCTGCCCCTTCTTCACGCGCTCGCCGCTCTGGGAGACGAGCAGCTGATCGACCCACCCGGTGATGCGACTCGACACCACCGCCGTCGCCCCCTCGTCGGGCGTCACCATTCCCACCGTGCGCAGCACCGGCGCGAGCCTCTCCATGACCGCCGGAGCCGTTCGCATGCCGATGAGCTGCTGCCGGTCCGAACCCACCTCGATCGGGGTCAGGCCCGGCACCTGCTCGCGGGGGATGAGCTTCATGCCTCCGCACTTGTCGCAGGTGGCGCCGGGGTCGTCGCTCGCGACCTCGGGGTGCATCGGGCACCAGTACTTGCTGGTGGCGCCCTTCGCGGTGCCGTCCCCGTGGTCGTGGCCCCCTGCGCCCTTGGCGCCCTTCCCCGAGTCGCCCAGGCTGGCGATGGAGACCAGGTCCATGCCGCAGATCGGGCAGCTCCCGGGCCGCTCGGACAGCACCGACGGGTGCATGGGGCAGACGTACTTGGCCTCCGACCGCTCCGCGGCCTCGTGCCCGGTGCGCGCGAAGTAGACCCAGGCGGAGGCTGCCACGACGGCCATGAGCGCGATGAGCCCCCAGCGAACGATGGCCATGGTGCGCACGCCCGGCGGCGCCGCCTCCTCTCCCTCCGGGAGCTCCTCGTGGTGGCCGTCGTTGCCGGCCGGGTGCCTCGGATCGATGGCGCTCATGAGTGGCTCCCTCCCGCTTCCCTCGGCGCCGGCACGGCGCCCGACGCCCGCTCCAGGTCCGCCCAGGCCTCCTGCACGCGCGCCCGCGCGCGCACCTGCTCGAGACGCATGTCGAGGAACTGCCGGCGCGCGTCGAGCAATCCCAGCGAGTCGGACTGCCGGTTCCGGAAGGCGTCCTGGGCCGCGACGGCGGCCATCTGGGCCTGCGGGACCAGCTGCCGCTCGATGAGGTCGAAGGAGTCCCGTGCGGCGCGGTACCGGACCAGCGCGTCCCGGAGCATGTAGCGGGCCTGGTTTCGCGCCGAGGCGAGAGCGGACTGGCTGGCGGAGACGGTGGCCGCCGCCTCCCGCTGGTTGTCGCCGTGGCGGGGCGACAGCCAGGGGAGGGTGAAGGCCACCATGGCCGTGTAGGTGCTCGTCCGATCCATCGGCATGTATCCGTAGTCGAGGCCGACCATGAACTCGGGCCATGCCGATTCGGCGCGCATGGACGCCAGCATAGCCTCGGAACGGCGAACCTGGTCCTCGGCGGCGGTCACGTCCGGCTTCCGCGCCGCCAGGAGCTCCATGTCGGTGATCGGGGGCTCGGTCTCGGGGAGGGCCGGGGCACGCGGAACGCCGAGGGGCGCGTCCGGCTCGCGAGCCATGAGGGTGTTGAGCAGCGCACCGCTGGCCCGGCGCTGCTGGGCGACGTCGGAGAGCACCGCGTGGACCCGTCCCAGCTCGACGGTGGTGCGGAGGTAGTCGACCTTGGAGACGAGCCCCTGCGCGAAGTAGGTGCGGGCCTCCTGCACGATCTGGTCGGTGATCTCCATGTGGTCGAGGTGGATGAGCTGTTCCTGCTCGGCGAGCCAGTACTGGGCGAAGGCGCGCCTCACCTGGAGCACGATCTCGGCGCGGCGGGAGGAGGCGGCCGCGCGGGCGGCGTCGGTCTCGGCCTCGCCGGCCTGCTGCCGGGCGGAGGCGGCGCCGGGCGCGGGGAAGGCCTGGCGCAGGCCGAGCATGAGCATGTTGGCCTGGGACAGGTCGAGGGGCTTCGAGAGCGGCTGCTGCCACAGCTGGGCCTGGACGCCCAGGTCCGGCCAGCGCCCCGCCGCGCGGGCGCGCGCGTCGGAGGCGAGAGCCCGCGCCGAGGCCTCCTCCAGGTCCGGATTGCGGGCCAGGGCTTCCCGGACCGCCGTCTCGACGTCGAGCGGCTCGGGCGCGGCGGGCGCCCCGGGCGCCGCGGCGCGCGCCTGGCTGGAGGTCGCCAGGGCCAGAATGACTGTGAGTAAAACATGCCGCTGGTTCATGGTCGTGCTCCCGGCGCCCGGAAGGCGCCGAATGTCGGGCTCGTGGAAGGGTGGGGGCCGGATCGGCGCGGCGGGGACCGCGCCGCTTCAGCGCAGGAGCGCCCGGTGCAGGATGGGCAAGGGCGGCGCCGGTCCCGCGTCCGGGGACCGGGGCGCGAGCGGCCGGAGCGGCGCCGGCATCCAGGCCAGTCCGAGCGCCGGACCGGGCGCCGGGGGTTGCAGGCCCGGGTCGGGCGCGTGCGGGCTCGCCACCGCGGGCGGAGCCAGCGTCTCGCCGCAGGATGGCTGGAGCACGGCCTCGCCGGAGTCGGCGTCGCAGCAGCATCGCCCGGACGTCACGGTCCCGGCCATGGAGCAGGCCACCGGGTGCGCGGCCGCGGCGGTCCCGTGGGCGAACAGGACGGCGGACAGGAGGGCTGCGGCGAGGGAGCGCATTCGTGGACCTAACGAACAAGCATCCCCCTTCGGGGCGGGTGGCGTCAAGGCGTGGGTGTCAGCGCGGCGTGCTACTGCGGCGCGGTGAAGGTGCCGGCGAAGCGATGGGTGGAGGTCGACGGGGGCGACGAGGCGGCCACGGCCCGGCTCGCCCGGGCCCTCTCCATCCACCCCCTCGCCGCGCGCGTGCTCTCCACCCGCGGCCTCGCCGAGCCGGCCGCCGCCGGGAGCTTCCTCTCGCCGCGCCTCGAGGACCTCCCCGACCCCTTCACCATGAAGGGCATGGAAGCGGCCGTGGCGCGCCTCGTCCGGGCGGTGGAGGGGGGCGAGCGGATCGCCTGCTACGGTGACTACGACGTCGACGGCGTGACCTCGACCACGCTCCTCTCCGGCTTCCTCCGGGCGGCCGGAGCCGAGGTCTCCACCTACGTTCCCCACCGGCTCGCGGAGGGCTACGGGCTCAACGCCGCGGCGGTGCAGCGCCTGGCCGGGGAGGGCGTTCGCCTCATCGTCACGCTCGATTGCGGCATCACCAGCGTGGCCGAGGTGGCCGAGGCCACTCGCCTGGGCGTGGACGTCGTGGTGGTGGACCACCACACGGTCCCGGTGGAGCTTCCCGCCGCCTCCGCCATCCTGAACCCGCACCAGGTCGGGTGCGCCTATCCGTCGAAGCACCTCGCCGCGGTGGGCGTGACCTTCCAGCTCGCGCTCGCCCTCCGGCGCCGGCTCCGCGAGCGCGGCCGTTTCGGTCCCTCCCGGCCCGAGCCGAACCTGCGCGAGGCCCTCGACCTGGTGGCCCTGGGAACCGTGGCCGACGTGGTCCCCCTCGTGGAGGTGAACCGGGTGCTGGTGCGCTTCGGCCTGATCGAGCTGGGGAAGGCGCGGCGCCCCGGGATCCGCGCCCTCCTGCGGGTGGCCGGCGTCGCCGCCGGAGAGGTCACCGCCGCGCAGGTGGGCTTCCGCCTCGGGCCGCGCATCAACGCCGCCGGCCGGCTCGACGACGCCGGGCGGGGCGTGCGGCTCCTCTCCACCTCCGACCCGGCGACGGCCGACGCGCTCGCCGAGGAGCTCGACCGGGAGAACCGGGCACGGCAGGAGATCGAGCGGCAGATGCTCGACGAGGCCCTCGCCGACGCCGCCCTGGGGGTCGCGGGCGGCGCGCGGGGGCTCGTGCTCTCCCGCCCCGGGTGGCACCCCGGCGTCGTGGGCATCGTCGCCGCGCGGGTGGTCGAGCGCTTCCACCGTCCGGCCGTGCTGGTGGGCGTGGCCGACGGGGTCGGCAAGGGGAGCGGCCGCAGCATCGAGCGATTCCACCTGCACGACGCCCTCTCCGCCTGCTCCGGGCATCTGCTGAAATTTGGCGGTCACCGCCACGCCGCCGGCGTCACCGTCGACCCCGGGGCGATCGCCGGGTTTCGCGAGGCCTTCGAGCGGCACGCCGCCTCGGTGCTTCAGGACGACGACCTGGTGCCGCGCACCCGCATCGAGGGCTGGGTGGACGGCGCCATGCTCGACGAGCGGGCCGCGACCGACCTCGAGCGGCTCGCCCCCTTCGGCGCCGGAAACCCGGAGCCGGTCTTCGGCCTGCGGGCCCGCCCCTCCCGGGCGCGGCAGGTGGGAGCGGCCGGCGTTCATCTGAAGCTCGTGCTCGCCGACCGCGACGCCATCGCGTTCCAGCTCGGCGACCGGCTCGCCCTCTGCGCCGGTCCGGTCGAGGCGGCGGTCTCGGTCGGGTTCGACGACTGGGACGGGATGCGGCGGCTCCAGCTCCGGGTGCGCGACCTGCGCGCCGCGGGGGAGTCTCCGGCGCCGGCCGCCGCGTCGCGACTCGCGCCTTGACGCATTGCGTTCGCCGGTGTTACCCAGCAAGGTTCCTCAAAGATTCCGCCGGGAGGCACGCGTGCCCCGTTTCATCTCCGAGCTCAAGCGCACCCACGACTGCGGGCAGCTGACCCAGGACGACATCGGCAAGGAGGTGGTCCTCTTTGGCTGGGTGAACAACCGCCGGGACCACGGAGGGGCCATCTTCATCGACCTGCGCGACCGCGCCGGCGTGACCCAGGTGGTCTTCGAGGAGGACGTCCGGCCCGAGACCCACGAGGTCGCCGAGAAGCTTCGTCTCGAGTACTGCGTCGGCATCCGCGGAAAGGTGGTCTCCCGCGGGTCGAACGTGAACCCGCGCCTCCACACCGGCGCCATCGAGGTCCACGGCACCGACGTCGAGATCTTCAACCGCTGCGAGCCGACGCCGTTCCCCATCGAGGACCAGATCGACACCGCCGAGGAGAAGCGGCTCCAGTTCCGGTACCTGGATCTCCGGCGGGCTCCGATGCAGAAGGCCCTCATGACCCGGGCCCGGGTGAACCACCTGACCCGCAACTACTTCACCGGAAGCGGGTTCCTCGAGCTCGAGACGCCGTTCATGGTGAAGTACACGCCCGGCGGGGCGCGCAACTTCCTCGTTCCCAGCCGCCTCAACCCCGGCAAGTTCTACGCGCTGGCCGAGAGCCCGCAGCTCTTCAAGCAGCTCTACATGATCGGCGGATTCGACCGGTACTTCCAGATCGTGCGTTGCTTCCGCGACGAGGACCTGCGCGTCGACCGCCAGCCCGAGTTCACCCAGATCGACGTGGAGATGAGCTTCGTCGAGCAGAACGACGTCTTCGAGGTCATCGAGGGGCTGGTCACCCGGCTCTGGAAGGAGGTCCTCGGCGTCGAGATCCCGCGTCCCTTCCGGCGGATGCCCTTCGACGAGTCGATGGCCAGGTACGGCAACGACAAGCCCGACCTGCGCTTCGGCATGGAGCACGTGGTGCTCACGGATCTGGTGAAGCAGCACGACGGCGGCGGCGTGCCGCTCATGAAGGACGCGGTCGATCAGGGCGGCCTGGTGAAGGCCATGAAGGTCCCGGCCTCGGCCAGCTTCTCCCGCACCGAGGTCGACAAGCTCGAGGAGTACGTGAGGGGCATGGGCTCGAAGGGGCTGGCCCGCGCCAAGGTGGGCGAGGGAGGCGAGTGGACCCAGTCTCCCTTCGCCAAGACCATCACCCCCGGGCTACGACTTGCGGTGAATGAGGCGGTCGGCGCCCAGCCCGGGGACCTGGTCCTCTTCCAGTTCGGCAAGCCCTCCACCGTGCACACCGTGATGGCCAATCTTCGCGTTCACCTGGCCAAGAAGATGGGGCTCATCCCGGAGCATGGCTCGGGCGGCAACTGGAACTTCCTGTGGGTCGTCGACCCGCCGCTCTTCGAGTACGACGAGGAGGCGGGCGCCTGGGCCGCCGCGCACCACGCCTTCACGCGCCCGCGCGATCAGGACCTGCCCTACCTCGAGTCCGACCCGGGCAAGGTCTACTGCTGGCGGTACGACCTGGTGCTGAACGGCTTCGAGATCGGCGGCGGCTCCATCCGTCTCCACGATCCCGAGGTGCAGGCCCGCGTCTTCCGCGCCATGGGCATCTCCGACGAGGACGCCCGCAGCAAGTTCGGCTTCCTCCTGGATGCCCTCAAGATGGGCGCCCCCCCCCACGGCGGCATCGCGCTCGGCATGGACCGGCTGGTCATGCTGCTGACCGGCGCGGAATCGCTCCGGGACGTGGTGGCCTGGCCCAAGACGCAGAAGGGGACGGATCTGATGACCGGGGCCCCCGGCGACGCCGACGCGAGGCAACTCCGCGAGCTGAACGTGAAGAGCACGACCGAGCCGGGGAAGTAGCCCCGCGGCCATGGCGGGGGCGGCGAACCAGGGGACCTTCGACGTCGTCGTGCTCGGCGGCGGCGTGAACGGCGCCGGCGTGGCGCGGGACTGCGCCATGCGCGGCCTCTCGGTCCTGCTGCTGGAGAAGCAGGACCTCGCCAGCGGCGCCAGCGGCGCCAGCTCGGGCATGATCCACGGCGGCATCCGGTACATGACGAGCGACCGGCGCGTGACCGAGCTCGCCTCTCGCGACGCGGGCTACATCCGTCGGATCGCGCCCCACCTCACCTTCCGCATCCCCTTCCTCATCCCCTTCGCGACCCACCGCGAGGAGGCGACGCTGCTCGATCGGCTCACCTGGTACGCCACCGAGGTCTACGTCGGGACCTACGACCTCTTCCAGCCGCTCAAGGGCGGCAAGCCCTCGGCGCGCCTGACCGCGGACGAGCTCTACGCGGTGGAGCCGTCGCTCCGCCCGGGCCTGCACGGCGCCGTCACCCTCGACGAGTGGGGCATCGATGGCCAGCGGCTCTGCCTGCTGAATGCGCTGTCGGCGGCCGCGCACGGCGCCGAGGTGCGGACCTGGACCGAGGCCACCGGCCTCGTCCGGGAGGCCGGGCGGGTGGTCGGGGTTCGCTGGCGCGACGCCCTCACCGGCGAGCACGGCGAGGCCCGCACCGGCGTGGTGGTGAACGCCACCGGCGGCTGGTCGCCGCGCTGGGGGAAGTCGAACGGCATCGCCGTGCCCATGCGCCCGGGCAAGGGCGTGCACCTCTCCCTCGACCGGCGCCACGGCAACTACGGGATCATCTGCACCGCGGTCGACGGGCGGCAGATGTTCCTCATGCCGCACGAGATGGAGTCGATCATCGGGACCACCGACGACGACTACTACGACGATCCCGACGACCTCGACGCCACGGCCGAGGAGGTCGAGTACCTCGTGGAGGGGGTGGCGTCGCTCGTGCCCTCGGTGCGCCAGTCGCGCATCACCCGGGCCTGGTGGGGGGTGCGCACCACCATCTACGAGTACGGCGTCGAGGAGGACGACCTCTCCCGCGACCACCGGATCCTCGAGCACGGCGCCGAGGGGACCGCTGGTCTCCTCTCCTTCGTCGGGGGCAAGCTCGCGAGCTACCGGGCCCAGTCGGAGGAGGTCACCGACCGAGCCGTGGCGCTCCTCGGGAAGGCGGTCCTGCCCTGCCGCACCCACGAGGAGCCCCTGCCCGGCGGCGACGAGGTGCCGGTGCCGAGGGAGCTGGCCGAGCGGCACGGCGTCCCCGAGGCCATCGCCGCGCGGCTCGTCTACCGGCACGGGTCGCTGGCGCGCGACGTGCTTCGGCTCGTCGACGACGACCCGCGCATGAAGCTCGTCGTCTGCCGCGACGAGGGGATCATCGCCGCCGAGGTGGCCTGGGCCGCCCGGCACGAGAAGGTCCGTCGGCTCCAGGATCTCCGCCGCCGCTGCCGGCTGGCCGTGGGGGGTTGCGGCGGCCTCGACTGCGCGCGCCCGGCCGCGCAGATCGCCGCCCGCGAGCTGGGCTGGAGCGCCGACCAGCTTCGCGCCGAGCTGGCCGACCTTCTGGAGGTGGGCTGGCGGGAGCGTCGGCCGGTGCTCGACGGGTGGCAGCTTGCCGAGGAAGAGCTCCTGCGCGCCGTCCATCGCGGACTGGGAGGGCTGTAGTGCCCCGCTCCGCCCGCATCGAGTGCGACGTCCTCGTCATCGGCGGCGGCATGGCCGGCGCGACGGCGGCGCTGGCGGCGCGCGAGGCGGGCGCCCGCGTGGTGCTCGCCCGCAAGGCCCCCGGGAGCACCGGGCTCTCCGGAGGCGCCATCTCGGTGGCCCAGGACCCGGCCTCGATGCCCGACACGCCGTTCGCGGCGCGCTCCGGCGTCGTCGAGTCGGCGCGGCGCATCGCCGCGACGCGCCCCGGGCACCCGTATCGCGTGCTGCGCGGGCGGCTCGACAGGCTCTGGAACGCCATCGAGTTCGCCACCGGGCAGCTCTCCTCCGTGCTCGCGCCGCCCTCGGGGCGGAACCGCTGGCTGCTCACCCCGTTCGGCCACGCGCACGCGGCCGCCGCGTGCGCGCTCACCATGGCTCCCGGCGACCTCGCCGAGGTGAGGGGGACGCTCGTCGTCTGCGGCTTCGAGGGACACCTGGGATGGGACCCGTGGCTCGTGGCGTCTGGCGCCGAGCGGGTCCGTTCCCTCGGCGCTCCGGAGACGCGCGCCGTGCTGCTCGACCTCTTCCGGTGGGAGGACGGGGCGCTGGCCCGGCCGTTCGACCTGGCGAGGATGCTGGAGGCGCCGGGCGCGGCCGAGGAGGCCGGCCGGATGCTGCGGAAGGCGCTGCCCAGGGGCGCCGCGGCGGCCGTGTTCCCGCCCGTGCTGGGCCTCGATCCCGCGGCCCGGGTCCCGGAGCGGATCGCCGCCGAGGCGGGAATCCCGGTGGCCGAGATGCTCTCCGACCTGCCGAGCGTCCCGGGCCTGCGCCTCCACCGCGCCATCGAGGCCCGGCTCGCCGCGGCCGGCGTCGAGGTCCTGCAGGGCGAGGTGCGCGCCGCGTCGGGGCCCGACGTCCCGGTGGCGGTGGGCGGTCGCGAGGTGGCCGCGCCAAGCTGGGTGCTCGCCAGCGGACGCTTCGTGGGCGGAGGCCTCGAGCGGCGCGGCGCCCTGATGGAGAGCGTGATGGGTCTTCCCGTGCTGGCCTCCGAGGGGCCGTTCGCCGACCCCTCGTTCCGGTTCGCCGGGCGCCCGCCCGCCAGCCTCACGCTCCGGGACAGCCGGTCTCCCCAGCCGCTCCTCGCCGCCGGGCTGCGCGTGGACGACGAGCTCCATCCGCTCGACGCGGAGGGGCGGACGATCCACGGTCGGATCTTCGCCGCCGGAGCGGTGGTGGGCGGTCACGATCCCGCCTCGGACGGGACCGGCATGGGCGTGGCGATCTTCACCGGTTGGCTCGCGGGGCGCGCGGCGGCGGGGAGGGCCCCGTGAGCAAGGTCCGGAGCTATGCCTGGCTGGCCTGGCGGGCGGCGGTCTCCCATCCGCTCCGGGGATTGCGCCAGCGCGGGAGCGGACGGGAGCGCTTCCTCGGGAACTACGCCACCGAGGGGCTGGCGCCGACGACCTCGGGAGACCGGGCCGCCGCCGAGGCGGCCAGCGCGTGCATCTCGTGCGGCCTGTGCGAGTCGGGCTGCGCCCTGCGCGGCGCGATCCCGTCGATCCGCGACATGGGGCTCCACGCCGCCTTCCGGCTCTACTCGAAGAGCCCGGAGATGCTGGCCCGGTCGGGCGACGCGCTGGCGGCTTGCGCCTCCTGCACGGGTTGCGAGCCGCTCTGCCCCACCGGCGTGCCCGTCGCGCGACTGGTGCGGGCCTTCGCCGCGCGGGGAGGCGCCCTCGACGCGGCGCGTCGGGATCCGGCGGGCCCGGGACGATAGACTGGCCGCCGGGAGCCCTCCCTGCGACCTTTCCTCATCGTGAACCCTGCCAGCGGCGGTGGCCGCACCGGCCGCCACTTCGACCGGATCGCCCGCGCCGTGCGCTCGTCGCACGGGGACTTCCACGCCGTCTTCACGACCCGCAGGGGTGAGGCGACCGACATCGCGCGGGACGCCGCCAGGGGCGGCGAGCGCATGGTGGTGGCGGTGGGAGGTGACGGCACCGCCAGCGAGGTCGTCGACGGTCTCGCCGGAGCCGGGCGCGTCGTCGAGCCGGAGGTGCTCTTCGGCTGCATCCCGCACGGGACCGGAGGCGACCTGCGGCGCTCGCTCGGGTGGCCCGGCTTGCCGGAGGAGGCCGCCCGGTCGCTGGCGGTCGGCATCACGGTCACCTGCGACATCGGGCTCGTCACCTACACCGCCCACGACGGCTCGACGCAGGAACGCCATTTCATCAACGTCTCCAGCTTCGGCGTGTCGGGTTGCGTGGTCAGGGAGCTGCAGCGCGGCGGGCGCCTGCTCGGGGGGAAGCTCACCTACACGCTGGCCAGCGCCAGGGCGCTCCTCGGCTACCGCGACCAGCCGGTGCGCTGGCGCGCCGATGGCGGCGAGTGGGTCGAGGAGCGCATCACCGCCCTGGCCGTCTGCAACGGCCGTTTCTTCGGCGCGGGCATGATGGTGGCGCCGGCCGCCCGGATGGACGACGGCCTCCTCGACCTCACCGTCTGGAAGGGACTCGGCTTCCGCGACTTCCTCACCAAGCGGCGCATGCTCTACGACGGCAGCCACGTGAACCTGCCCAACACCCGGTGCCTCCGGATCCGCACGGTCGAGGCCGAGCCGCTGGAGGGGTCCGAGGTGCTGCTCGACGTGGACGGGGAGCAGCCCGGCCGCCTGCCGGCGCGCTGGAGCGTCGTGCCAGGTGCGCTGCGAGTGCGTGTCCCGCTGGCGCGCCCCTGACGCCGGGTCCTCAGGGGCGGCGGGTCCGGCGGGGCGCGGAGGCGTGGCGACGGGCCCGGGCCTCGAGCGCCGCGGCGACCTGGAGCGAAGGGTCGAGCGTCGCCGCACCGCCGGTGGCGAGGACCTCGGAACGCAGCCGCCCGAAGAGCCGGCCGGCCCGGCCGCGGGCCCGGAGCTCCAGCGCGAGCAGCCCAGGGCGAAGCCCCGCGACCGATCTGCCCGCGCCGGCGCGCCCCCTCCCGGTCCTGGCCTCGTGCCGCGCCGCCTTCAACGCGGCGGCCGCGAGGTGGGCGTCGTTCAGATCGCCGAGGAGGTCCTGCAGCCGCTTCAGCACCTTCACGGCCCGATCCGGCTCGATGCCGGCGGTGCCGCGGAGCGGTTCCAGGAGGTACCGGAGCCGCTTCCCCTCGATGCGAGCCCGGTGGGCGAGGCGGGCGTCCTTCTCGGTCTCCACCCGGGAGAGGCACGCCTCCACCAGGGCCGCCTGCTCGCGGATCCGCCCGGCCAGCGCCGACGCGAAGGTCCCGGCGGGGGCAGGCGAGCCGACGCGCTCGAGCCGCGGCGCCAGCGAGTCCGCCGCAGCGCGGAAGCGCTCCACGCTTCGAGACAGGTCCGTCCCCTGGACCTTCCGCGCCAGCCGGGCCGCCAGCCAGTCGGCCGCGGCGCGTTGCGCGGGAGGAAGGGAGGCGGCGCTCTCCCCGACCCAGGCGGCCAGCACCTCGGCGTTCCGGGCCTCGGAGGTGGCCCGGGCGACGCGGCGGAGCCTCCCCAGGTCCTTGTCGCGGACGGCCTTCCCGAGCCGATCCCGCCAGGCGCGCAGGTTCGAGCGCAGGCGCCGGACCGACACCCGGAAGTCGTGCAGCGCCGCGCGATCGGACGGATCGGCGAGGCGATCGGCTCGCTCCCGGGCCTCGGCCAGGAGCGCCAGCAGGACGGTCCGGGCGCCCTCGTCGGGTGCCCGGTCGAGAATCTCGGGGTGGAGGGGCATGGGCCGGAGCCCGGGATGTTATCAGGCGCAGCGCCACCAGGCGGTGGCGACGAGCTTCCGCTCTCCCCGGGCCTCGGCGCGCCGTCGCAGGTCGAGGAGGGCTCGATCCTTCTCCGCGAGTCGCGCCGTCTCCGCCGCCCGCAGCTCCTCCAGCCGCCGGCGGTACTCCCGCTCCGCCCGCTCGAGAAGCGCTCGCCGTTCCCGGAGCAGGAGCGGGCCTCCCTCCTCGTGGGGGGCGCGGCGGGCCAGCTTCCAGGCCTCCCGCGCGGCGTCGGCCTCCCGCCGCGGTCCGGAGAGGGCGTCCTCCGCCGCGCGATCCCACCGCTCCCGTGCGACGTCGAAGGCGGCGAGCGAGCGCCCCTCGACCTCCGCGCGTGCCAGCTCGTGGAGCCGGGCCACCGCCTCCTCGGTCGCCGCGCCGAGCGGGGCCGCGCCGCCGGTCGCGCCGCGTCCGGGTCGGGCTGGAAGCGCGGCGAAGGCGGCCGCGTCGTCGTCGGCGAGCACCTGCCAGGCGCGCCCGTCGTGCCAGAGGACGAGGTGGGCGACGCGCCCCTCCGGCGCGAGTCCACCGAACTGGAAGCGCCAGGCGAACCACCAGCCCTCGCGACCGGCCAGGTGGCCGAGGCGCGCCGGGAGGGACCGGGAGTCGAGCTCGAGCCGGTGGACGGCCTCGGCGGGGCGCCCCTTCACCACGTCGGCGGCGGCCCGCGCCATCCGGGCGCGGCGCGTCCGGGCCGGGGCGTCCGTCGGCAGGTCGGGGGGCGCGAGGGTGGCCCCGCCGGCGAGCACCGACCGGACCAGCGCCTCCTCGTCGGCCTCGCGGCGTGCCACGGCCTCGCCGGTCTCCCGCGCGCACAGCCGCATGCGGGAGCGGACGTCGCCGTCGAAGCGCTCGAAGAGGAGCGAGCGCGCCGCCGAGAGCCGGGCCTCGATGCGCCCGTCCAGGTCCAGCCGAAGCGCCGCGAAGGCCCGGTCGACCTCCTCGCCGGTGCGGCACGACTGGTAGATGTCGAGGACGCGCCGCTCGAAATCCACGCCGCTGCCGAGCGCGCCCAGCACCTCGTCGGAGGATCCGAAGACGCCGTCGAAGAGCTGGAGCTTCTCGCCGAGCAGCTCGTAGAGGCGGGCGTCGGCGGCGTTCCGGCGGTTCAGGAAGTTCACCACCAGCACGTCGCGGGCCTGGCCGTAGCGGTGGCAGCGGCCGATGCGCTGCTCGATCCGCTGAGGGTTCCAGGGCAGGTCGTAGTTCACCACCAGGTTGCAGAACTGGAGGTTCAGCCCCTCGGCGCCGGCCTCGGTCATGAGCAGGATCTGGCTCTCGTCGCGGAACTCCTCCACCAGCGCCTGGCGCCGGTCGGCCGACCCGGAGTCGCCGGAGAGGCAGGTGACCGAGTGGCCGCGGTCCCGGAGAAGGTCCCGGAGGTAGTCCTGGGTCCGGCGGAACTCGGTGAAGACCACGGCCTTCTCCGGCCAGCCGCAGGCCCGGGCCACCGTGAACGCCCGGTCGAGGCCTCGCGAGAGCGCCTCCCCCTTCGCGTTCACGCGGATGGCGCCCGCGGCGCGCGCGCAGGCGCGAACCTCGGCCAGCTCGTCGCGCATGAGGCGCAGCACCGACGGGGTTCGCCGGGGCGGCGCCGTGCCGCCCTCGCTCCACTCCTCGGCCTCCTCGTCAAAGCCCTCCAGCTCCGGGCAGGCCTCCTCCTCGGCGGCGGTGCCGGCGATGAGGTGCTCGAGCGAGTCGGCCAGCCTCGTGAGGGTGCTCGCCAGCGCGAAGGAGGACGAGGCCAGGATCTTCCGGTAGACGAGCACGAGCAGCGCGCGCCGGGCCCTGGGGATGGCGAAGGCCTCCTCCCGGCGCAGGTAGTCGCTCACCCGATCGTAGAGGGCCTGCTCCTCGGCCGACGGTTCGAAGTCCTCCACCATCGATCGACGCGCCGTGAACCGGACGTACTCCTTCACCTGGCGGCGCAGCGTGCGCACCACGACCGGGGCCAGGCGTGCCTGGAGGTCCGCGGTCCGCTCCTCGGTCAGCTCGCCGGTGGCGTACTGGAGGCGGAAGGAGTCCTCGTCGCCGAGAAGGGCCTCGTCGAGGAAGGCGGCCAGGCCGAGCAGCTCCATCAGGTCGTTCTGCAGGGGCGTGGCGGTGAGGAGCAGCTTGGGCGCCCGGCGGAGGGCGCGCCGGAGCGCCTGGCCTGTCCGGTGGTCGCGGCGCCAGGCGTTGCGCAGGCGGTGGGCCTCGTCGATGACGGCCAGGTCCCACGGCACGCGCGCGAGCTCGTCGGCGCGCAGCGCCCCGAAGGCGTGGGAGGCGATGACGACACCGGGCCGGTCGAAGGGGTTTCCCGCCAGCGCGCGGGCCCGCTCCCCGTCCATCACCTCGACCGCGAGGCCGAACCGGGAGCGCAGCTCGTCGCGCCACTGGTTGCGGAGCGACGCCGGGACGAGCACCACTGCCCGGTCGCGCCCCTCGGAGGCGAGCTGGGCCAGCACCAGTCCGGCCTCGATGGTCTTGCCGAGCCCCACCTCGTCGGCGAGCACGGCGCCGCCGGTCGGCAGCGTCCCGAGCGCGAAGGCGGCCGCCTCCACCTGGTGCGGGTTCAGGTCCAGGGACGCATGGGCCAGCGCAGGGGCGAGCCGGGAGCGGCCGGGACCCCCGCGGACGGTCAGGGTCTCGGCCGCGACGAGCTGGTGGAACGGCGTGAGGGGAAGGGCGCCGCGGACCTCGCGGCCCGACGCCCCGCGGACACGCTCCTCGACGCGGACACCCGCCGCCACCCGACCCACCCACGCCTCCCGCGGCCCCGTCGGGACCGCCTCCCGACCTCGACCGCTCGGGACGCCGATGACTTCCCGACTCTAGAGCGCATCCGGCGACCCCGCAACCTGCTCCGGCGGAGCATCCCTGCCTGCGGGCCCGGCCCGGCGCAGACGGGGTTTGCCTTCGAAGCGCCTCCGCTGTAGATCGCCCTCGATGCAGATCTCCATCAACGGCGAGATTCGCGAGGTCGCGGACGGCCTCACGGTGTCGGGGCTGCTCGCGCAGCTCGGGGTGAAGGCGCCCCGGGTCGCGGTCGAGGTGAACGAGACGGTCGTGACCCGCGACCGGCACGCCGAGCACACGCTCCACGGCGGCGACGCGGTGGAGATCGTGGCCTTCGTCGGAGGAGGGTAGCGGTGGAGACGCGCGCGGCGGACACCTGGTCGGTCGGGAAGCACACCTTCACGAGCCGCCTGCTGGTCGGCACCGGCAAGTACAAGGACTTCCCCACCATGCAGCGCGCGCTCGCCGCATCCGGAGCCGAGGTGGTGACCGTGGCGGTCAGGAGGCTCGACCTCTCGAAGAAGGGGAGCGAGTCGCTGCTCGCCTGGATCCCGAAGGGGATGAGGCTGCTCCCCAACACCGCCGCCTGCTTCACCGCCGACGAGGCCGTTCGCACCGCGCGCCTGGGGCGGGAGCTGGACCTGGGCGACCTCGTGAAGCTGGAGGTCATCGGCGACCGGCGTACGCTCTTTCCGGACGTCGAGGGGCTCGTCGAGGCGTCGAAGGTGCTCGTGAAGGAGGGCTTCACCGTCCTTCCGTACACGAACGACGACCCGGTCACGGCGAAGAAGCTGGAGGACGCCGGCTGCGCGGCGGTCATGCCGCTCGGCGCCCCCATCGGCTCCGGCCTCGGGCTGCGCAACCCCTACAACCTGCGCATCATCATGGAGACGGTGAAGGTCCCGGTGCTGGTCGACGCCGGGGTGGGAACGGCCAGCGACGCCGCCATCGCCATGGAGCTCGGCGCCGTGGCGGTGCTCATGAACACCGCCATCGCCGAGGCCGGCGATGCCGTGCTGATGGCCGAGGCCATGCGGGACGGGGTCGCGGCGGGGCGGAAGGCCTTCCTGGCAGGGCGCATGCCCATGCGGCTGCACGCCGCCGCCTCGAGCCCGATGACCGGGCTGGTGGGCTCCCCGCGGTAGAGGTGCGGGCTACGCCCGGAAGGGCGCGAGCGGCTCCCAGCGGTCGGCCACGAAGCGGAAGACGCGGGACGGGCGCCCCCAGTTTCCGGCCGCGAACCCCTGGCAGATCCGGTCGTAGGCCTCCGGGTGCTGGTGCGGCGCGAACTCCTCGACCGTTCCCTGCAGCGCGAAGCCCTCGAAGGTGTCGAGGTCCACGACGATGCGGGTCTCCTGCCGGTTCTGCTTCAGGTTCATGTAGGTCTTGAGCGCGAGGCCGTCGCCGTGGAACAGGTGGAGCCGGTCGAGCTTCGTCTCGTGGTGAAAGATGAAGCGGGGGGAGATGTTGGCGGTCTCCCCCATGCCCAGGAACGCGAACTTCACGCTCCCCACGGTCTGCTCGACCTCCTCGAAGGGGATCTGCTCGAAGAACTTCATGGTGTAGGGGCTGTGGTGCACCGTGTAGATCTGCCGACCCTCGATCAGGAGGTCCTCGCCGGTCGCCTGGAAGAGCTGGCCCTCACCGCCCGCCGCGGCGAGCGGGCCGGTCTTGATCTGGTAGCCCTGGTACTGCTCGGGCCTGTCGACGTGCACGGTCAAGCACTCGTTGCGGGCGAGGAGACGGGGCAGCCGGCCGCGCAGGTGGACGCGCATCTCCGACGGGGAGGCGCCCGGCTCGAGCCGCTTCACCGGCAGGATGGCGACCGACGCGTGGGTTCCGGGCAGGCTGGTCGTGCCCATGAAGCTCAGCACCTTGTCGAACTTGACGGTGGGGAAGTGAGAAGCCTGCTTCGCCCGCTGGCTCTCGATGAAGTCCAGGAGGGTACGCACGTCGCTGTTCACGGAGGTCACCTCTGGGGCATGCTCCATACGGAAATCGCCGAATGATGCCCCCGCGCCCCCCGCGTGTCTACCTCGTCACCGACCCCTCGCACGGGGCCGGTCTCCCGTCGAGGGTGGCATCGGCCATTCGAGGACTCCCGCCGCGATCCGTGGCCGTCCAGCTCCGGGCCCCGGGGGCGGCCGCGGGGGACCTGCTCGCCCAGGCGCGTGCGCTCCTGGTCGTCCTCCGGGATGGCGGGCAGATGCTCCTGGTGAATGACCGGCTCGACGTGGCGCTGGCCGCCGGGGCAGACGGCGTCCACCTGCCCTCGGCCGGGACCTCCCCGGCCGACGCCCGTCGCCTCCTCGGGGATGGGCGCCTCGTGGGCGTCTCCTGCCACTCGGTTCCCGACGTGGCCCGGGCACTCGCCGGCGGAGCCGACTTCGCGACCTTCGGGCCGATCTTCGACACACCCTCGAAGCGCCCCTACGGTGCGCCGGTCGGCACGGATCGGCTCGCCGAGGCGGCACGCCTCGGACTCCCGCTGCTCGGGCTGGGGGGCGTGGATCTCTCGAACGCCGCCGCCGTCGTCGACGCCGGCGCGTCCGGCCTGGCGGCCATCCGGGCCTGGCTCGAGGCCGACGACCCCGGGGCGGTGGTCAGGGGCCTTCTCGACGCCGTGGAACGACGCAGGAGGTGACCCGCATGGCACACGACCACGCCCACTTCGATCGACACCGGAACCCGGCCGACTTCGACCGCTACCTCGAGAAGCTCGAGGGGCCGGACCGGGAGGCCTGGCAGAAGCCCGACCAGCTGGTCGCGGCGCTCCGGCTGCGGTCCGGCGACGTGGCCTGCGACGTGGGGGCCGGGCCGGGATACCTGGCGCTCCGCATGGCGCGCGCCGTGGGGACGCGCGGCGCCGTGCAGGCCATCGACGTCGAGCCCCGCATGGTCGAGGCCCTCCGGCGCCGGGCCCGGCTGGCGGGGATGAAGAACGTCCGGGCCATCCTGGCCGACCCGGGGCGCGGGGCCCTGCCGCCCCGGCGCTGCCACCTGATACTCATCGTCAATGCGTTCCACCACTTTCCCGATGGCGCCGGCTACCTGCGCCGCCTGGCCGGCCGGCTCGTTCCCGGTGGGAGGATCGTCAACGTGGATTTCCACCGGCGGGAGATGCCGGTGGGGCCCCCGCTCGAGCACAAGGTGTCGCGCGCCGAGTTCCTGGCGGCGGCCCGGGAGGCCGGGCTGGAGCGGATCCGGGAGCGGAGGTTCCTGCCGTACCAGTACTTCGTGGAGCTGGCCCCGGTCAGCGCGCCGGGGCGGCGTCGGGGCGCGGCGAAGGGGAAGGAGCCCGCCCCCGGGCGGTCGAGGCCACGAGGACGGCGAGCGCCAGCAGCGCCACGTCGCGCAGGACGGTCCACCAGGTAGCGGGTGAGCTCCCGCCGAAGCAGCCGCAGGCGAGGTCGATGCCGCGCGCCAGCGCGCTCGAGAGCCCCGCCGTGAAGACCGCGAGCAGGGCGGCGAGCACCCAGGCGGCCGCGCGCGACCAGACGTTGGCGAGGAGCGCGAGCCCGCTGGCGATCTCGATGCCCACGACGGCCGCGGCCGCGGCAGGGACGAGCGCCGGCGGCACGAACCGGTAGTTGGCGACGCTCTCGGCGAAGGCGGCCATGTCGGGGACCTTGGTCGCCGAGGCCCAAAGGAAGAGGGCGCCGAGCGCCAGCCGGGCGGCGGTGAGGGCGAGCGCGGTCAGGGCTTCGCCTCCGGGATCCCGCAGACCCCGCAGATGCCGGCTGCCGCCGGGCCCTGGGCCGCTACCCAGCCCGGCCAGGCACCTTGCAGCACGCGGACGTCGGTCAGCCCGGCACGCTTCAGCCGGGCGGCGACGTCGTCGGCCACGGCGCAGCTGTACTCCCCGTCGTACACCACGACGAGCGGGAAGGTTCGGAGCTGAGCGACCGCCGCCCCCTCGTCGGGGTGGCCCACGGGAGGAAGGTGGACGGCGTTGGCGATGTGGCCGTGGGCGAACTCATGGGGCCCCCTGGCGTCCACGAACCCGGCCAGGCAGGCGGTGCAGAGCCCCTTGGCCTCGTCGACCGAGATGCGCGGCGCCGTCCAGGGCGCCGGGGAGGTGGCTGCCGACGCCGGCATGGAGCAGGAGCCTCCGCCGGCCTCGGCCGCGGACAGCACCGCCCGTCCCAGCACGGCGGGGTGGGGCGAGAGCGCGTTGGCCGCGAGGCCCACGGCGCTGCCCAGGGCGGCGAGGAGGGCCATCTGGATCCAGGTTCGCATGGGCGCGGAATCTACCCCGGGAACGCCGCGGTGGCGACGGCGATTCCCGGCCGCCCGGACGGGGTGCGCGCGAATCGGGCCGGGGCTATATTGCGCGCCGCCATGGGCGCACCCGTCTACGAGATCTCCAAGGACTTCCTCTTCAGCGCCGCGCACCAGATCCGCCTCCACCCCGGGAAGTGCGAGCGGTTGCACGGCCACAACTGGCGGGTTCGCCTCCACGCGCGCGCCTCGCGCCTCAACCACCTGAGCATGGTGGTCGACTTCGCCGACCTGCAGCGCATCGTCGCCGACATCGGCGCGCGCTTCGATCATCGGAACGTGAACGAGGTCCCGCCCTTCGACGAGCTGAACACCACCGCCGAGAACATCGCCCGCTTCTTCCACGACGAGGCCAACCGCCGGCTCGCCGAGGTCGAGGGGGACCGGGTGCGCGTGTCCAAGGTCGAGGTCTGGGAGAACGAGGGCTCGCTGGCGGTCTACCGCGAGGAGTGAGCACCGACGCCTTCAGGCGGCGGAAGGCTCGCGTCGGACCCACGGCGTATCCTCCGGATCGGTGTCCGATCTCGTCGTCGTCCCCACCCAGCTCCGGAAGTCCAGGGTCGAGCGCCGCCTCTGCGACGCGCAGGGAGGTGTGCTCCTCGGCCCCCGGGTGGCCACGCTGGGCAGGCTCGTCCCGGGGCTGCTCGCCGCCTCCGGGGATGGCCGGGCCGTGCTCGGCCCCCTGGCGGAGCGGCTGCTCTCCCTGCGGGCGGCCGGCGACGCCGGCCTCATCGACGGTGCCGGGCCGGCGGGTGGTGCCGCGCGCGCTGCGGCGCGGCTCATCGCCGAGCTGCGAGGCGGCGAGGTGGCTCCCGCCGACCTCCGGGCGGCGGCCGCGACGGAACGGGGGAGGGTGGGGGAGCGGCTCGAGGCGGCCGCCCGGGCGCTCGCGGGGTACGAGGAACGGCTCGGCGAGCTGGGCGCGCTCGACGCGGCCGGGGCGCTCCGCGCGGCTGCCGACGCGGCGGGCCGGGGGGCCGTGTCGGAGGAGACGCGCGACCTCGGCCTGCTGGTCCTGGACGGTTTCCTCCCCACGACGCGTGCCGCGCTCGACCTGGGGGTGGCCCTGGCGACCCGGGCGCGGCGGGTGCTCGCGCGCGTACCCGTCCTCCCGGAGGAGCCGCGGCGCTCCTCGCCGGCCGAGCCCTGGCTGCGCCGCATCGAATCTCTCCACGAGCTCGCGGTCCAGCGCGACATCCGCGTCCAGTTCCCGGCAACCGGCACGATCGCCCGGGGCAGGGTGGTGCGGCTGCCCGCGCCCGGCGACGCCGAGCAGCGCGATGCCGCGGCGCGCTTCGCGGCGTCCCTGCTCGAGGACGCGTTCGAGCCCGGCGAGGTCGCCGTCTTCGCTCCCCCGCGTATCCTGACCCTGCTCCCGGGTGCGTTCGCCCGGCTCGGCGTCCCGCTGGCCATCCACTGGACCCGCCCGCTCGCGGACCATCCCCTGGTTCGAGACCTGCGCGCCGCGCTCGGGGCGGCGGGTGCGATCGACCGGACGGCCGTCGAGACGCTCCTCGCATCGCCGTACCTGGGCGCGGCCGATCCGCATCCGCGCCTGCGCTTCCTGCTCGACCGCGCCGGTGCGCTCGACGGGCGCGGCGACCCGGAGGAGCGGCTGCGGCGCAGGGCGCGACTCCTCTCCGGCGCGGGGCGGTCGGGGGGAGAGCGCCTGGCGCTCGCGCGAGGCGCCGACGCCGTCCGGGACCTGCGCAGGGCCCTCGCTCCCCTGGCGACGCCCGCCACCCCGCCCCGGTGGGCCGCGCGTCTGCGCGCCTTCGTCGATCGGAGCGGTGCTCGGCGCCGAGCGGCCCGCGGCGCGCCCGACCTCGCCCGGCGGGACCTGGACGCCATCTCCAGGCTGGAGGAGGTTCTCGACGAGCTCGCCGCGGCGCTCGCCGTGACCGGGCGGGCCGGCGAGCCCATGTCCCTGGAGGCGTTCGCCTCCTTCTTCGACCTCGCGGTTGGCCTCGCCGACCTCCCCGCCGGCCAGGGCCCCGCGGCGGGGGCCGTCGAGGCCTGGCCGACCGAGGAGGCGCCCGGGATCACCGCGCGCGCCGCCATCGTCCTGGGCGCCGAACGGGGCAGCTGGCCCGAGCCTCCTCGAGTCGATGCGCTCCTCGGCAACGCGGCCCGGGAGGCCCTCGACGCGCATCTCGGGCGTCGGGCGCTCGCCACCTCCTTCCACCGGCAGGCCGAGGCCGAGTTTCGCGGATGGTCGGCGCTGGCGGCGGGGAGCGAGGTCCTGGCGGTGGCGTGGACGGCGGGCCCGGAACGGACGGGCCCGGCGCCACTCGCGGCCCAGGCGCTCGACCTCGCCGGAGCCGAGGATCTCCGGCTGGCCGTCGACCCGCCGCTCCAGGCGGCTCGCGGCGTCGCCGAGGCGCTTCGCGCGGCGGCGCGGCTCTCGGCGGCCGGGCAGCCGGAGGTCGCCGCGCAGGCCCTGGCCGGAAGGCCCGACCTCGCGGTGCGCGCGCTCGATGCCGCCGAGCGGGGACGGATGGAGCAGGAGCGGCGGGACGCCTGGGCGGCGGGGCTCGCGTCGCCGGCCGCTGGACAGGTCCCGCTCGCGCTGCCCGCCTTCGTCGCGTCACTTCCAGCCGAGTGGAGCGCCACGGACCTCGAGACCTTCGCTGCCTGCCCGTACCGCTTCCTGCTCCGCGCCGCCGGCGTCCAGGAGCCGGACGGGGCCGGCCTCGACATGGAGCCGCGCGACGAGGGGGCCATGCTCCACGCCATCCTGGAGGCCTTCGTCCGGGTCCGGCGCGACCGAGGCGCCTGGCCGCTCACCGGCGAGGAGGCCGACCGGGAGGAGGCTCGCCGGATCGCTGCGGACGTGCTCCTCCGGTTCGAGGCCGAGGGGCGGGTCGGCGACCCGTCGACCTGGGCGGGAAGGAGGGAGGCGGTGCTTCTCCGGCTCGACCGCTTCGTCGCGGCCGAGGCCCGGGCCATCGACGGACTGCGCCCCGTGCTCCTCGAGTACGGCTTCGGCGGTCGGTCCGGGCGCCCCGCGCTCGCCATCCCGTCGCCCGGCGGGGACGTCCTGCTCCAGGGGCGGATCGACCGCGTCGACGCCGACGACCAGCGCCTGCTCGTCGTCGACTACAAGAACTCCCGGTCGTCCGACACCGCGCGCGGGCGGCTCTCGGGCGAGGAGCTGGGCGCCTCGAGCTTTCAGGCCCCGGTCTATCTCCTCGCCGCGGCGAGGGAGCTGCCCGGCCGGTCGGAGCTCTCGGCGACCTACTCCCTGCTTCGCTCCGGCCAGCGGGTCGCTCCCTGGACGGTTGCCCCCGGGGATCCCTTCCTGGCGCTCGACGAGCAGCGCCGCGCGGCGATACGCGCCGGAGGCGGGCGAACCCTCGCCGACGGCGTCGTCGCGGCGGTCGGCCGCATCCGCTCCGGCGAGATGCCGGTCGCGCCGCGGGACTGCACCGGCTGCCCCTTCGGTGCCGTCTGCCGGTTTCCTCGCTCGGGGGAGGCATGAGCCCGCTGCCCCCCGGCGCGTCGTGGAGCGATGCGGCGCTCACCCTCTTCGGCGCGACCGGTGCGACCGCCGTGTCGGCCGCAGCCGGCGCGGGGAAGACCACGGCGCTCGTGGAGCTGCTGCGCCGCCGGCTGGCAGGGGACGGTCCCGGCGAGCCGCTCGCCCCGCGCGAGGTGGTGGCCATCACGTTCACCGAACGTGCAGGAACCGAGCTGGTCGACCGGCTGGGGCGGGAGCTCGCCGACGGGATGCGCCTGCTCCGCGCCGCCGGAGACGAGGCGCGGGCCGTGCGGCTCGAGGGCGCGCTCCGGGAGCTGCCCGCCATGGCCGTCGGCACCATCCACGGCTGGGCGGCCGGTCTCCTCCGCGAGCACGCCCAGGACGCCCGCCTCGACCCGGACTTCGCCGTGCTCGACGAGGAAGGCTCGGCGGAGCTGCTCTCCGCTGCGGCGATCGAGGGAGCGGTGGCCGCCCTCGACCAGGGCGCCGCCCCCCACCGCCGGCTCGCCACGGCCCTGGGAGGGGCTCGCGCGCTCGGCGACGTCGCCGCCTCCCTCGTCCGGGAGCGGGCCACCCGCGGGCTCGAGGGAGCGCCCGAGGGCGTGCCCGGAAGCCCGGAGGAGGTGGACGCGGCGCGGCGCGAGCTCCTCGCGGCGGCCGCGAATCTGGCCGGGCTCGCCACCCGCGCCACCACGCCGACCGGGCGGGCCGCGCTGTCCGAGCTCGGCGCCCGGCTGGCCGAGCTCCCCGACCGGCTGGCCGATCTCCCCGCCGGGCTGGCCGCGGTTGCGAGGGGCTGGCGCACCGGGAAAGGCGATCCGCCGGAGATCGCCGCCGCGCGTTCCCGGTTCGACGCCGCGGCCGCGGCCCTTCCTCTCGTCGCCGCGGAGCGGGACGCGGCGCCGCTGGCGCGCGCCCTGGCGTCGATCGTGGGCGACGTCGAGAGGCGGTACCGGGAGGCCAAGGAACGCGCCGGCGTCCTCGACTTCGACGACCTGCTCCTGCGAGCGCGAAACCTCCTTCGCGACCGGAGAGGGCTCCGCTCCGAGATGCAGGCCCGGGTGCGGGCGCTCCTCGTGGACGAGTACCAGGACGTGAACGGCCTGCAGGCGGAGATCTTCGACCTGCTCGCCGGTGGTCCGCCGCTCGGGAGGGAGGGGGGGACCCCTCCGCCGCTTCGGGTCGCCGTCGGCGACGCCAAGCAGTCCATCTATCGATTTCGCGGCGCCGACGTGGCGGTCTTCGCGGGCCTCCTCGGGCGGCTCGCCGGTGGCGATGGCCAGGTGGTTCGTCTGAGGGAGAACCACCGCTCGACCTCCGGCGTCGTCGAGCTCGTGAACGCGCTCCTCTCCGGGGACGAGGGGGGCCTCGGCGTGCCCTTCGAAGAGGAGGACCGGCTTCGCGCCACTCGCCCGGGCGGGGAGAGTCCGGCAGCGGAGATCCTCGACGACGACGGGGGAGGGCCGGCAGACGCGCGAAGGGGTCGCGAGGCCCGCGCCGTGGCCGCCCGCGTCGCCGAGTTCCTCGCCGCGGGGACGCTCCCCGGCGACGTGGCGATCCTGTTTCGCCGGCTCACCCAGGTCGGCGTCTTCGAGCGAGCCCTGCGCGAGGCCGGGATCCCGGTCCGGGTGGCCCGGGGTGGCGGGTTCTTCCAGGCTTCGGAGGTGCGCGACCTGGGCGAGCTCTGCGCGGTGGTCGAGGAGCCCGGCGACGAGGTGGCCTGGGCGGCGCTGCTCCGCTCGCCGCTCTGCGGTCTCTCCGACGCCACGCTCTTCGCGCTCTCCCGGCGTGGCCTCTCCCGCCTGGCGCGAGTCGACCCCGGCGGCGCGGCCGACGAGATCGCCGCGGCGCGGTCGGGGACCGTGCCCGGGGGAGAGGGGGACCGGCTCCGGCGTTTCCTCGCGACCTGGCGGGAGCTGCGAGATGGGAGAGGGCGACTCGACGTGGGAGAGACCGTCGCGCGCGCCGTGGAGCGGCTCGACCTCGAGGCCGCGCTTCTCTCCGGGCCAGACGGCGAGCGCAGGGCCGCCAACGTCCGAAAGGCCGTCGATCTGGCGACGCGGCAGGCCTCCCGGGGCATCTCGGTGGCCGGGTTCGCCGAGCGCGTCCGGAAGCTCTCCCGCCTGCCGCCCAGGGAGCCGGAGGCGGACGGGGGCGACACCGACGCCGTCGCGCTCCTCTCGGTGCACCAGGCCAAGGGGCTCGAGTGGCCCGTGGTCTTCGTCCCGGAGATCGGAGCGCGCCCGCCTTCCCGGGCGCGTCGGCCGGTGCTGGACGAGGGCGGCCGCGTCGCCGTTCCGCTCTTCGCCGACGGGGGAGAGGAGCTCGAGGAGACGGCCACCACGGCACGCCTGCGCGCCGCCTCGGCCCGCGAGGAGCGAGCCGAGTCGCGGCGGCTCCTCTACGTCGCGCTGACCCGGGCCCGGGACCGGCTGGTCCTCTCCGGATCGGCGACGCGCAGCGCAGCCGGGACGTGGGCCGAGGTCGTGGCCCGGGCACCGGCAGCGCTGCTCCGGCGCAGGTCACCAGCGTCCTTCCCCGCCCCGGTGCCGTCGAGACCGGCTCCTTCCGCGGCGGTGCCGGTCGCGCCGCCTCCGCTTCGCCCCGCGCCGCCGCCGCTTCCCCTTCGCCTCTCGGTGACCAGCCTGGCCGAGTACGCGCGCTGCCCTCGCCGCCACTGGCTGGCCGTCCAGATGAGGCTCCCCGAACCGAGGGTCGATGGGCGAGGTGGCGAGGACCCGGAGCGAGCCACCGTCCGGGGCACGCTGGCCCACTCGCTCCTCGCCGAGGTCGACCTTCTCGCGACCCCTCTCGCGCGTCGGCTGAACCTGGCGGCCGCCGCCACGCGCCGGGGCGGCGATCCGGGCCGCGCGGGGACCCGGCGAATCCTCGACGACGTGGTTCGCTTCCTGGACTCGCCGGCTGGGCAGGGGCTCGCGGGCTGGGCCCGCGCCGGCTCCCTCCGCAGGGAGGTCCCCTTCCTGCTCCGGCTTCCGGGCTCGCCGCCCTGCTACCTCGACGGGGCCATCGACGCCCTCGCCGTGGAAGCCGGCGGCGTCCAGATCATCGACTTCAAGTACGCGCGGTACCACCCAGGGGCCGAGGAGCGGTACCGAGTCCAGCTCGCGGCGTACGCGCTGGCGGCGTCGCGCGCCTTCGGGGGTCGACCGGTCCGGGCCTCGCTCCACTTCCTTCGCGGGGTGCCCTGGACCGTGGACGTCACCCCGTCCGAGGAGGCCCTCCAGCGGCTGGCCGACGAGATTCCACCCCTGGTGCTGGGCGCCGCCCGCGGGGACGGGCGCGACATCCCTCCGGACGCGGTCGGGCGCGACGAGGCGCGCTGCCGGGCCGAGGGCTGCGGCTTCGCGGTGCGCTGTTTCGGCATGCCTGGGCGGCGACCGGCGTGATATACAGGCCGGCGCGCTGACCCCAAAGAGTCTCGCGCCACGATCCCCCCTCGTCCCCGGAGACATCCATGCAGATCACACCACGCGTGAAGGAGATCCTGTCCTGGTACTCCTCCGACAGCCCCGGGACGCTGACCAACCTGGCGCGCCTGCTCGGTTCCGGCAAGCTCGGCGGCACCGGCAAGCTCGTCATCCTCCCCGTCGACCAGGGCTTCGAGCACGGGCCGGCCCGCTCCTTCGCTCCCAATCCGGCCGGGTACGACCCGGACTACCACTTCCAGCTCGCCATCGATGCCGGGTGCAACGCCTACGCAGCCCCGCTCGGGTTCATCGAGGCGAGCGCGGCCAGGTTCGCCGGGCAGATCCCGCTCATCCTGAAGCTCAACAACTCGGACAGCCTGGCCAAGATGGACCAGCCCGTCTCGGCCATCACCGGCTCGGTCGACGAGGCGCTCCGGCTCGGCTGCGCCGCCATCGGCTACACCATCTACCCTGGCTCGGGCGCACGGAATCGGCAGTACGAGGACCTTCGGGCCCTCACCGAGGAGGCCAAGCGGAAGGGTCTCGCGGTGGTCGTCTGGAGTTACCCGCGCGGGTCCGGCGTGTCGAAGGACGGCGAGACGGCGGTCGACATCGCCGCCTACGCCGCCCAGATAGCGGCCCAGCTCGGCGCCCATGTCATCAAGGTGAAGCCGCCCAAGGATCTGGTGGAGGGGGCCGAGGCGAAGAAGGTCTTCGAGAAGTATGCCATCCCCACGAAGACGCTCGCCGACCGGGTGCGCCACGTCGTGCAGAGCGCCTTCAACGGCAAGCGCATCGTGATCTTCTCGGGCGGCGAGGCCAAGGGAACCGACGAGGTGCTCGCCGAGGTCCGTGGCCTGAAGGAGGGCGGGTCCTTCGGGTCCATCATGGGGCGCAATGCCTTCCAGCGCCCCAGGGCCGAGGCGCTGAAGCTCCTCGACGAAGTGATGAAGATCTACGCGCCCTGACCGGGACGGGGCCGACCCCGAAGGCCAGGAATGGGGCCGTCCCGTGAGGGAGACGGCCCGTTTTTCCTTGCCCTCGACCGTCGGTGGAGTCTATACGGAAAGTCCTTTAGATCACCGCCGTTACGTGGCTCGGGCGCGGTGAACCCGCGCCGCGAGGAAAGAGAAAAATGCGCCTTTATCCGAAGGTCATCCCGACCATCGCCCGCGAGGTCGTCCAGACCCTGATGCAGGACGGCGACGTCGAGGTCGAGACCATGCGGATCGCCGACGCCGAGATGGACATGGCCTCGGTCATGAAGGAGTACCTGGCCGCCGAGGAGCGCGTGAACGGCGCCACCCGGGAGGCCCTCGAGCGCCGCGGCTACGATCACTCCAGGTTCAACCAGGTGAAGCGCGAGATGGCGGACGTGCGCGGCTTCAAGATGGGCGACGAGGGGATCGAGTTCGTCATCGGCCAGATGATGGAGCAGATGCTCGTCTCCCGGAACGTCGAGGAGGTCTTCTCCGACGACCTCGGCCTGCGGAAGAAGATCTTCGGCATCTTCAAGCGCCACCTCGACGTGGACGACGAGATCGACCGCGAGGCCCGCGCCCGGCTGAAGCACCTCCAGGAGGGCACGAGCGCCTGGGACGTCGAGTTCGGGAAGACCGTCGAGCTGCTGCGCCGCTCCCGCGGCCTCATCTAGCAGCCCGCGGCAAGCCCGGGCCAGGCCAGCTACGGCGGCCGGGAGAGAAGCGCCGAGACCGGCCCGAGGTCGACCTCGCTCACCGCGCCCACCAGCACCCGCCGGGGATCGGTGGAGATCCAGACGTGGAGCGGCCGCGTCGCGCCGGGCTTGTCGGCGCGCTCGATGGTGCCGTCGATGCGCAGGGTGTCGAACAGGCCCCCGGCCGTCTCCACCCGCTCGGGCTTCTCCGCCACCTTGCCCTGGAACCGCCAGTAGCGGCGGTTGCCCACCACGTCGAAGCAGAGCTCCTGCCCCGGCTTCAGATCCGCGGCGCGCAGGTAGTAGGCGGCGGAGAGCGCGTCGAGCACCTCGCCCTGGCGCGAATACGGGGTCGAGCCCTTCTGCTCGCCGAACCAGGTCTCGATGACGACGGAGGCTGGGTCGGCGCGGAGTCGCGCGTCGCTCACCTTCTTCACGCCGTCCTCGACCACCTCGTCGCGGTACCGCTCCGGGAGCAGGGTCCTCGCGTCCACCCAGGAAAAGGCCCCGCCGACGATCCGCCGGATCTTCGCGAACACCGAGGTGTTCCGCACCCGCGCCTTGAAGGGGATCTGCTTGCCGTCGAACATCGGCCGGCCCACCTCGAGCGCCAGGGTCCCGGCCTTCACCATCCCCATCACCTCGAGGTCGAGCTGGAGGACCTCACCGGTTCTCCAGGGGAACGGGCCGGGGCGGAGCGCGGGCAGGCCGCACGGCTCGACGGCGAGCAGGAGGGATGCGAGGGCAGCGGCGACCAGGCGGGGGCCTTCAGTTCCGGGCCAGCTGGCCACCGGGGCGATAGGCCGCCAGATGCACCACCACGCTGCCCACCGCGAACTCGGCGCTCACGCGGACCGGGACCTGGCTCTCGTCTGCGGAGAACCAGATGAAGGTGTCGCGCTTCGAGGCGAACTTCCCGTTGAAGCCGGTCCGGACCTGGACCTTCCACGCCGCGAAGGTGCCGGCGGGCGTGATCACCGTCTCGCGCCCCACCACGGAGGCCTGCAGCTGGAAGGTCCCCTTCGTGGTGAAGACCGGGATCTCGAACCGGGCGTCGTCGGTGAGGGGCTGCAACCGGAGCCAGAAGACCGCGCTCGCGAAGTCCTGGGCCAGGGGGTCGAGCGGGTAGGTGTTCTCCACCCTCCGCCCCTTGCGGAGGATGCGGATGGTAGCCGTGCCGGAGGCCCGGTCGAAGCGGGCGCTGTCGCTGTGCCGGTCGCCCAGCTCGACGGCCTGGAGATCCGATCCACGCGGAAGCCGGGCCTCGGAGTCCCAGTACGAGACCAGGTGCTCGCGGATGTCCACGATGCTCGCGAGCCCGTCGGTCCGCGCCCGGGCGATGACCGGCCAGACCGGCCCCTCGGCCTGCCCCACGAGGATTCGGGCCTCGCCCGTGCGGATGCCCAGGTAGTCGATGGTGAAGTCGATCTGCTCGCCGGGGCCGAAGCCGCCACCCGCCCGGACGGCGGGAGCGAGGGTGAGCGTCAGGGCGGCGAGGGCGATCCGGATCATCCACATGGCAGTACAGGGTTTAGCAAGGGTGCGGCCAACGGTTGGGCAGAAAAAACAGCACGAGTTCGGCATGTTGCATCGACAGCCCCGGATGGGATCCAGCCGGACCGGGGCATCCCTGTCGCGGTGGAGAAAGGGTTTGGCTACTCTTCTGTAATGCCGCTCGACCCGAACCACTACGAAGAAGAGCAGGAGGAGCCCGGCGAGAAGGAAGGACGCCGCCGGAGCTTCCGGGATTTCGACTGCCCCACCTGCAGCGCGAACAACCCCTACGACGACGGCTTCGGGGATGGAGACGAGGTCCTCTGCTACTACTGCGGCCAGGAGTACAAGGTCCTCGTGAACGAGGATGGGCGGCTGCGGCTACGCGAGGCTTGAAGCGCCGCGGTGGCTATCCCCGCGGGCGCCGTTCCCCGAAGATCGCCGTGCCGATGCGCACCAGGGTGGCCCCCTCTTCGATGGCCACCGGATAGTCCCCGCTCATGCCCATCGAGAGCTCGCGCAGGCCGAGCCGGTCGCGCAGGGCCCGCAGCGCCGAGAAGTGGGGTCGCGGGTCCTCCCCGGGAGGCGGGATGGCGGTGAGCCCGGCCACGTTGAGCGAGGGGAACCCGCGCAGCGCCTCGACGAGCGCCGGGACCTGCCCCGGGGTGCACCCACCCTTGGACGCTTCGCCCCCCAGGTTCACCTCGACGAGCACGCGGGCGCGGGCGCCGGCCTTCTCCCAGCGCCGGGCGATCTCCCTCCCGAGTTCCTCCCGGTCCACCGTATGGATGAGCCCGACGCGGGCGGCGAGGTACTTCACCTTGTTCGTCTGCAGCGAGCCCACGAAGTGCCAGACCAGCCCCGGGAGATCGGCCAGGGCGTCGGCCTTCTCCCGCCACTCCTGCACGTAGTTCTCCCCGAAGTCGCGCTGGCCGGCCGCGAAGGCCTCGCGGATGGCCTCCGCCGGCTGGGACTTGGAGACCGCCACCAGGCCGACCCCCTCGGGGATGTCCTGGCGAACTCGCGCCAGGCGCGAGGCGATGGTGTCGGGCTTCACCGCGCCTCCCAGGGAAGGGAGAGGCCGAGCCGGCCGAGGAGAGCCAGGGTCTCGGCGAGGGGCAAGCCGACCACGTTCGAGACGCTGCCGGCGATGCCTCTCACCAGGGAGCCGCCCGCGCCCTGGACGGCATAGGCGCCGGCCTTGTCGAGCGGCTCGCCCGTGGAGACGTACCAGGCGATCTGCTCCTCGGAGAGGGTGACGAAGCGGACCGCCGAGGAGACGGCGATGGTCTCCTCCCGTGGCGCGCCCCCCCGCGCCCCCGCGGCGAGGCCGTGCACGCCCGTCGCCACCACATGCGTGCGCCCGGAGAGGGCGCGCAGCATCCGCCGGGCGTCCCCCTCGTCTCGCGGCTTGCCCAGGATCTCGATTCCCAGGATCACCGCCGTGTCGGCCGCGAGCACCAGCTCGCCCACCGTGCAGGGAACCGCCCGGGCCTTTTCCCTGGCCAGGCGCCGGACGTACCCGTCCGCACCTTCGCCCACGCGCACCGACTCGTCGGTGTCGGCGGGGCGGACCTCGGCGGGGATCCCGACCGAGGCGAGGAGCTCGCGTCGTCGGGGGCTCTGTGAGGCGAGGACGAGGCGCATTGACGAACGACCCGGGGTATTGCTACCACGATCCTTGACCATGGAGTCCCGTGACCTGCTGCGCGAGCTAGAGCGGAAGGTGCAGGAGCTCCAGGCGTTCAACGAGATCGGCCGCTCGCTGGCCGGCACCCTCGACATCCACGAGCTGCTCGCCCTCATCATGCAGAAGGTGAGCGACGTGCTGCGCCCGGAACACTGGTCGCTGCTCCTCGTCGACGAGCCGAAGCAGGAGCTCGTGTTCGAGATCGCGGTCGGAGAGGGGGCCGAACGCTTGAAGGCCATGCGCCTGCCGCTCGGCGAAGGGGTGGCGGGCCACGTCGCCACCTCCGGCCGGCCGGTGCTCGTTCCCGACGTCCGCGAGGATCCCCGGTTCGCGGCCCGGTTCGACGACGCCTCGGGGATGGTCACCGGCAGCCTGCTGGCCGTGCCGCTGCTGTCGAAGGGGCACGTCCTCGGCGTGGTCGAGCTCGTCAATCCGCGCGGCGGCCACCCCTTCGACGCCGGCGACCAGCGCACGCTGGAGGCGCTCGCCGACTACGCGGCCATCGCCATCGACAACGCCCGCGCCTACGAGCGCATCCGGGAGCTCACCCTCCGGGACGAGCACTCCGGTCTCTTCAACGCGCGCCACCTCTGGAGGCAGCTGGAGATGGAGGTGGCCCGCACCGCGCGCACGGGGCGCCCCTTCTCGGTGGTCTTCGTCGACCTCGACCACTTCAA
>Ga0315295_10000529_pt1 | contig 33194 bp, 35 predicted proteins | sample YL17G14_0_MG_FD_204453 | JGI IMG/M metagenome (GOLD analysis project Ga0315295, IMG submission 204453) | Sediment microbial communities from Yellowstone Lake, YNP, Wyoming, USA - YL17G14_0 | ecosystem: Environmental > Aquatic > Freshwater > Lake > Sediment | place: USA: Wyoming | collected...
CAAGCAGCGTGCGGAGTACAGCTTGCTGAGGTCAACATGGGCTCTTGGGAGCTGTGGAGGGAGCTTCGCCAGCGTGCCTTCGAGAGTCAGGCCGTCTTCAGTTAGGGTGACCAGCACGATGCCCCGATCCTGGCTCCGGGGACAGCCCCTTTGAGGGTCATTCCGTCTCAAACGGGAGTCGGGTGTGAGCAGTACGGGGGCTAAGCCCGACCCGAGAACCACTGGCTTTGCGAAACCTCTGGTGACCATGCTCCACGGCTTGACGTCCTGGTAGGTGGTCACGACCGTCATCTTGCGATCGACGTAGGCAACGTCGATGGGCTTGGAGTCGCGGTGAGCCTATCCGGGAGGACACGTTCCGGCTCAGCCTACTCTCCGCCGACAATACCGGCTCCACGCCGGATGGCCCCTCTTTGATGCTCGAGTTCCTCTTCAAGTTCCCCCCGGTAGACTCCTTCAACTTGCGTCTAGCAGGAACTGTCTGCCGCAGCTGTTAACTGAGCCCACGGGGTTGCCAGCTGTTGCCGACTGGCAATCACTTACAATCCCCTCGTAAGGATGCACAATGGAGGTGCCGGAGGCACTGAGAGGGGGTGCCGGTGGCAGAGAGGTGATTCCGGTGCCAGCAACAGTGATAGGGATGCCGCAGCAAGGTTCAGAAAGTCCCGCCCCACAAGGCCGTTCCTTTCGTTGCGAGGGTCGTCTATTGGGATGATCTCGGCGCTATCGCGCCCTGCACTCCAACCTGTGACCGACCTTCAGACCGCGGGACTCGAACGCGCCCGCCGCCATCTCCAGCGTGTGGAGCCCCCGCTCAACCGCGGTAACCATCCGCCACGGCCTCACGCCCTGGTAGATGGCTACAACCGTCATCCTGCGGTCCAGGTAAGCCACGTCAATGGGAAACTTCACGAAAAAGGTATGGATGCTGGCACAGTGCTTCAGGAGCAATCCCTCATCCGTGGGCATACCTTTCTTGCCCATGAGACCGACGAACCTGGTCCCGAAGCTGTCCGCCACGTGCAGCTCACCGGTGAGCACTTCCCCCGTGCCCAGGTTGACCAGCGAATGTCGCACGTCCTCGCAGACTTGCACTTCGGCTCTTATCTCTGCTCCTACCTGCGTTCGTGTCTCTACTCTCGCCTCCACCAAACCCACCTCCAAGGAAGGGCGGCCGACGTTCGGAAGACCGCCTACCGCTTCGAAAGACCGCCTACCGCTGCGCCTACCCCTTCGAAAGACCCCCACGCCCGCTGTCGCGCGCGGTCACTTATTGGCTCCCGCAAGCCGGTCGCGTTCCGGTACGATGCCTCGGGCTCACGGCATCGACATAAGGTCCGTCCCTAGCAGGACCTTCATTATGTTAAGTACCGCGGGCCCGAGTATCACGACGAAAATGGACGGAAAGATGAAGAACACCAAGGGGAACAACATCTTCACAGGGGCCTTCATAGCCTGCTCCTCGATGAACTGCTGTCGCTTCTCGCGGATCAGGTCCGACTGCAATCTCAAGACGCCGGCCACACCGACGCCAAGCTGCTCCGCCTGGATAACCGCGCTGACCAGGGCCGCAAGCTCAGGCACACCCATGCGGTCAGCCATGTCCTTCAGGGCGTCCTTCCTTGACTTGCCCAGCTGGACCTCCTTGAGCACCCTCTGGAACTCGTCGCTGACGGCGCCCTTGAACTTGTCGACCACCCTGAGCAGGGCCATGTCGAAAGCCAACCCCGCTTCCACGCTTACGACCAAGAGGTCCATGACGTCGGGCAGGCTGCGACGGACCTCCTTCTGGCGCTTGGTCGCCGCCCTGCCGAGCCGGAACCACTGCAGGTAGACGGCCCCGGCCGCAAGCGTGAGGGACATCAGCCAGGCTTTGGGCGCCGGCCTCCGGAGGAATCTCAGCAAGAGCCAGCTGCCGCCTAGCACGATGGCGGCGCGGATCCCCATCGAGGTCAGGAAGTCGTTCGCCTTGATGTTGCGGGGGTTGCCTGCTCTGACCAGCCTACTCTCTACGCTCGACAGGGCTTTTGACGGTGTGGCCTGGCCCACTGCCCCGACCAGCGCCCGGAAGACCGTGCCGACGGTCCTGTCCAAGAATGGCCTTTGGAGGATATCGTCGTCCTCGCGGACCTCCTGAATGTTGAGTGACCGTAGCCGGTTCAGGGCCGTGAGACGCCTGCGGCCGAGCACGAGCCGCGTCGAGGTGACGAGCCCGAACACCGTCAGGCACGCGAGCCCGGAGATAGCATACGCGAGGGTAAGCCTGCTAGACGTCGACGTTCACCACTTTTCGGATGACGAAGACCCCGACGACCAGGAGGATCCCTGCCCCCGCAAGCATCCCGATGCCCAGGGGGCTCACCAGCATCACCCGCCCGAAGTCGGGGTACAGCCCGAAGACCAGGCCCGCCAAGCCGAACGGCATGATCGTGATGACCCAGGCGGACAGCCTACCTTGAGCGGTGAGCGCGCGGACTTTGGCCCTGGCCTTGATGCGCTTCTCGACGGTGCCCGCGATGCCGTCCAGCACCTGCGCGAGGTTGCCTCCAACCTGGCGCTGGATCAGGACTCCGGTTATGGCCAGTTCCAGGTCCCTGCTGTCAAAGCGCGAGACCAGCTTGCCGAAGGCTTCGTCGACGGACAGGCCGAGCTTGGCCTCGCGCAGCACTCTCGCGAGCTCGGGTGCCAGAGGAGGCGCCATGTCGTGGCTCGCGAGCTCCAGCGCCTGCATGAAGCTGTGGCCGGCTCGCAGCGAGCTGGAGATGAGGGTGAGCGCGTCCACCAGCTGCGCTTCCAGCTTTCCGGCTCTGCGCCTTTTTGCCCGGTTGACGTACGCCCCGGGGAGGAGCAGGCCCGCGATGGCGAACGCTGCCACCGGGAGCGGCCCCCTGCCAGCAAATAGACCCATCACTGCCCCGACCAGCGAGAATACGGTCGCCATGCCTGCCAGTTCCTCCGGCTTCAGCGGCACGCCGGACTTGGTCAGGTTGATGCGGATCTTCTCCATGTACCGGCGCCCGACCACGGATCCGAGCGCGGGGATTGACGGGAGGCGGATCCTTCTCTTCGCCCTGGCCATGACTGGGTTCTGGCCGTCGGCGACCCCAACGGGTCCTGAACCGGCAGCGCCCACCTCCCCCGCAGCTATCTTCAGGCGTGCTTGGAGGTGGCGCCGCCGGCGAGTCAGGCACTCAGACAGCTGAAAGACGACTGCCGCAGTCAGGACGCCTGCGCATATTGCAATCTCGAGGACCACCGGCCCACCTCCGCCCGTCAACTGAATATCGCCATCGGGACCGTGACGCCCCGCGCTTCCATCGCCGGCAGGAACTTGGGCGTGACGCCCGACCCCTTGAATACGCCCTGCACCTTGCCGCCCGCGAGGCCCTGTTCCTCGAACAGGAAGATGTCCTGGAGAGTGATGACGTCCCCCTCCATCCCCACAATCTCGCTTATCCTGGTGATCTTCCTGCTCCCGTCCTTCATCCTCGACTGGTGGATGATGAGCTGGATCCCGCCCACTATCTGCTCCCTGATTGCCCTGACAGGGAGTTCCACGCCCGCCATGAGCACCATGGTCTCGAGGCGGGACAGGAGATCCCGCGGGGAGTTGGCGTGACCGGTGGTCAAAGAGCCGTCGTGACCGGTGTTCATGGCCTGGAGCATGTCAAGGGCTTCCCCGCCGCGCACCTCACCAACGACGATCCGGTCGGGCCTCATACGCAGGCAGTTTATGACAAGGTCGCGGATGGCGATCCGGCCCTTGCCCTCGATGTTGGGCGGGCGGCACTCCATCCTGACCACATGCTCCTGCAGGAGCTGCAGCTCGGCCGCGTCTTCGATGGTGATGATGCGCTCGTTGCTGGGGATGAACGACGACAGGACGTTCAGCGTCGTGGTTTTTCCGCTCCCGGTCCCGCCGCCAACGATGGTGTTCAGGCGCCCCTCGACGCAGGCGCGGAGGAAGACCGCCATGTTGCTGTTAAGGGTACCGAATCGGATGAGGTCCGCCATGGTATACGGCTTGGCCGAGAACTTCCTCACAGTCAGCACCGGGCCGTTCAGGGAAACCGGCGGGATGGTGGCATTGACGCGGGAGCCGTCGGGCAGCCTGGCGTCCACCATGGGTGAGCTCTCATCGATGCGTTTCCCGAGCGGCGCGACGATCCTCTCGATGATCCGCATCACGTGGCCTTCGTCCTTGAAGGTCACGTCGGTGAGCTCGATCTTGCCCGAGCGCTCGACGTACACCTTGTCGGGCCCGTTGACCATGACCTCGCTCACGCCCGCGTCGGTGAGGAGCGGGGTGATGGGCCCGTAGCCGTCGATCTCGCTGACAGCTTCGCCGACTAGCCTGTGGTGCTCGGGCCGGGTGAGGGCCAGGTCCATGTCCCGCAGCACCCGGTCAGCCAGCGTCCCGACGGCCTCAGACAGGTATTTGGACCAGTCGGACTCGGACATCCTCCCCATCGCGTCCACGTCGATGGTCTCGACCGCGTCCTTCATTACCCGCTCCTTGGCTTCCCTGAGCAGCGCGCGCCTGGAGAGGGTGGTGGGGGCGGCCTGCTCTGCCTGGTCCTGTGCAGGCTGCCCTTGCTGCTGACGTAGCTGTTCAAGCCGTTTCTGCAGGAGGGACATGGAGGTCAGCTACCTCCTCTGAGTCCGTCGTGAGGTTCGGGGAAGGTCACGTCCTGGATGACGGCCAGCTGGGGGCGCGTGCCGTCAGCTGAGGCCATCGCACCAGGCGCTTCCCACGCGTCGCCGGGGAGATCTCGGAGGTCGTCCAGGGTCGCCGCAACGGGACGCCTGGCAGGCGCCTTCTGCCGGTCGTCAGGGGACATGACCTTGTTGGCCAGCTCCTCTATCCTGCGAGCGAGCACCGAGTTCCGCGCCGAGAGGAAGACCGGGGTGCCCATGTTGACCGCGTCCACCGAGAGCTTCTCGTCCGCGGGCAGGACGCACTGGACCGGCATCCCCAGCTCGTTCTCCAGGTCCTTTATCCTGAGCCCTCCCGTGTACCCGACCCTGTTGACGACTACCTTGACCTTGGACCGCATCGACAGCCTGGACAGAAGGTCCAGGCACTGCTTCATATTCTGGATGCTGGCGAGGTCGAGGGTGGTCACCACGATGATCTCCTGTGCCCCCTCCAGGGCCGGGAGGACCGTGTCGTGCAGGTATGTAGGGGCGTCAACGATGACGTAGTTGAACACCTGGGCCATGAGCTCGAGGACCTTCTGGACGTGCTCGGCCTGGACGAACCCGGCGAAGTCGGGCTGGGCGGGGGCCGGGAGGATCTTGATCCCGGAGGGGTGCTCGACGCAGTAGGCGTCCAGCATTTCCTTGTCCACGTTGCCCACATCGTCGACCAGGTCCTTGATGGTCCTCTTCCACACGACGCCCGCCATGAGGCCGAGGTTGCCTGACAGGAGGTCGAGGTCGATGACCGCCACCCGCCTCCTCGTGAGCTCCCTGAGAGCGAGCGCGAGGTTAAGCGCCACGGTGGTCTTCCCCACTCCGCCCTTGGTGCTGAAGACGGTGATGGTCTTAAACTGGGGCGGGCTCTTCTTCTGCATGGAGAACAGCTGCTGGCGCTTCTGCCCCTGCTCCGCGACCCTCTGTACCACCTTGAACAGGTGGTCGTCATCCACCGGGAGGGTGATGACGTCTTTGGCTCCGACTTGCAGGGCCAGGTGGAGCACCCGCTTGCTGTCCGAAGCGGTGAGGAGGACGAGGTTGGACATGGGGAGCTCCAAGGAGAGCGACTCCGCCAGCGTGGTACCCCTGTTGCCGGGCAGGTCCACGTTGAGCATGATGACGGACGGCTGGTGCCGCTCGGCAAGCGTGAAGCCGATGTCAGGGCTGTTGGTGGTCCCCACCAGGGACCATTCAGGACGCGAGGAGAGGCGCTCTCTCAGCGCGTTCCCCTCGGAACCGTCTATAAGGAGTACGGTAGGCCGCTGCATTGGTCCACCTCACTACGGGTACATCTTCAGCATCCGGGCTATGTCCACGTAAGGGAGCGTCATCTTTGACTCCTCGCCGGCGGGCCTTGCCGCCAGCTTGAGCCTGCCGATGCTTTCGGCCAGCGCGACGAACTGGGCGTCGGACGGGGTCACCGCCAGAGTCACGTTCTCGACCGCCTGGGCGCCCTCTTTCTTCTGGAGCTCGGACCCTACCGCAAGAACCAGAACGTTCTGGACGATTGTCACGACCTTCTGATCGTCCACTTTGTCGCCAGCCTTATAGCTGACCAGGACGTCGACAAAGTGCCCCGGCTTGATCAGGCCCGCCACACCCGAGAGCGCGTTGACGGGCACCGTGATCGCCCTGGTTCCCGGCGGAATCTTGTAGGGCAGCTCGCTTATGGTCTTCTCTGTCGCAACCCGGTTGGTAGCGACCACCTCTCCGGCGAGGATGTCAGCGAGAGCGTACTGGTTGACCAGCGTCTTGGGATCGCGTGCGCCGGACGGGTGTGCGTACTTGACCGGCACTTGGGCCGTCTCGAGCATGTCCGCGGTGATCCTCGCGCCGGCGGGGATTCGCACTTTGGCCGTCACCTGGGTGGTCATGACCTCGGCCACCGCCGCCTTCTGCGTGCTCGACAGGTACTTGTAGACCAAGAGGCCAGTTAGGATGGCGAGGAGCAGAGTAGCCATGAACCAAAGCCTTGATCTGGTCATCGTGAGGCCACCCTTTCTTGTTCCACCGGTCCCTCAGGAATCTACCTCTTGAGCCTTACCGACCGCATAGCCAATCCCTCGGTGCTCTGGTAGTTGCTGGCGGCGACTTGCCCCAGGGGCCACCCGGTCAGCACTTTAGTCTGGTCGTCATAGCCCTCAATAAAGAACTTGACGAAGCCGGTGACTGTGACGTAGCTGCGTCCGTTGGAGTCGAAGAAGCCCGCTACCGCCGGGATGACGATCACCCTGGGACACGGTTCGGTCACGTTTACAAGGAGGTTGTCGCCGTCGTTGTCGCCGTCCTGATCCACTACCGAGCAGCCGTGGGTGCACCCGGCGATCCTCGAGGCGATGGCGGGTCTAACTTGGCCCGTCTTCTGGCCAGGGTAGGTCTCGAGGACGTTGCCCATGGTGACCGTGTTGGAGAAGCCGTGGGCCAAGTAGTCGTCGAACAGGTTCGACGGTTTGTAGTCCAGATATCCGTAGTTGCCCGCGACCCCGTCGCCGGGAGTAAACGTCAGCTGGGTCCTGACGTTGGGTACGTAGGTGCCGCCGAAGAAGGCCAGCGGCAGGAGACTCTGCTGCCCCGCGCCATCCACGTGGATGACCTCCGCAGTCGCCTGCGCGCCAAGCGTGGCTGCATCGATCGACAGCACCCGCGCGAAGAACAGGCTCGTGTTCAATGTGATCTCAACCTGTACCTCCTCGGGGCCGACGGCGAATGACACCGTCAGCCGGCCCATCTCGTCACCGAGCGCCACGTCGCACGCGAAACCGGATACGTTGGACGTCTGCAGGCCGTTCTTCTGAGCGCACTTGAGAACAACGTTGAAGGCTGCTTGCTGCTTGTCTTCAACGGTGCCTGAGGTCTTGATCGCCTGGTGGGCAGCGGCGAGCGCCGCAGCGTCTGCGATGTCTTGCATTTGCGTGTGGCGGTAGTACAGGTACCCGCCGTCCACCGCCATAGCCGTGAACCCGATGAGGACTACCATGGCGACCCCCGTTATGAGCATCGCCGACCCGCGCTCCCCTCTAAGAGAGCGCAGGGTCTCAGTAAGCCGCACCATCCTGGAGCTCATCGTTGTCCTCACCTGCCTCTGACGTTTACTCGCCTTTCATGACCATCTTGGACTGAAGGTTGAACGGGTTTCCGGTCATGGTGCTGATGATCGGGGTGGTGATCTCGAGCGGGTACGTGACGCTGAGCTCGACCCAGACCTCGGTAAGGTCCGCGCTGACTGTGCGCGTGAAGCTGACGACCAGGCTGCTGACCTGAAGCGTGCTCAGCCGGGTCTCCAGCCACGGGGTCAGGGTCGAGGAGACCCACCCCTGGACTTGGTCGTCCCGGACAGATATCGAGGTGCAGTTCACGGCCGCATACCGCGCGCCTTCCCGGGCGACGTTCTCGAGCTCTATGTAGGACGAGAAGATCCTTCCGCCCTCCATGATGCCGAGCAAGAGCAGAGTGACCACTGGCAACAGGAGCGCCAGCTCGACGATGCCCTGCCCTTTCTGACTGCGGACGAGTCTCCTAGGCATGTGAGGGGATCACCTCAGGACGTACGTAACCACGGTGCCGGCGAAGATCGCGATGCCGTACGGGAAAGTCTCCGTGAACCTCCCTCGGGCACCTGCTCTCGCCGCACTTCCCGCACCCCGGGCGGGCCTTCCGCGAAACAGGTAGAACCGGCCTGCCAGGAGCGCTGCCGCCACGAGTCCCCCCGCGATCGCGCCGTACAGAAACGAGTGGAACACCACCCTCGGTCCAGCGATTGCCCCCACCGCGGCCAGCATCTTGACGTCGCCCGCCCCCATCCCGCCCATGGCGAACGGCACGAGCAGAAGGGCTGCGCCCACTGCGGTGCCCAGGAAGCTGGCCCAGAGGCCAGCAGCCCCTGACAGCACGGCGTTCACTGCCAGCCCCAGCAAAATGGCGGGAAGCGTCAGCCAGTTCGGGATCCGCTTGGTGCGCAGGTCCCAGAAAGCCGCGACCGCCGCCCAGACGACGGCGACTGCTGTGAGAGTCGCAGGGTTACTCAACTCTTGGTCGCCTCCAATTAGCCGCATGAAACCGCTTAGGGCCGTTCGAGATCGTTTGCCGTCTGTCGCCACGAAATGCCGCCAGATGCCAGCTGCTACAGGTGCGGAGGGGCCCGCAAAGGGCCCCTCCGCTGGCGCCCAAACTAGATTACGGAGGAGTCGGAATGGCGTTGAGTTTGCCCGTGATCTTCTCGAACACGCTCGAAATGCTGACCTGCATGCTGGAGAGAGCTACGATCAAGACTACTGCGACGAGTCCTATGATGAGGGCGTACTCCACGAGTCCCTGGCCTTCCTCCTCGGACACAAGCCTTCTCAGAAGCTTCAACATGTCAGTGTTACCTCCCTGGATGGTGTGAGTTTGCCGAAGGATCGATCGCAACTTGAGGGTGGCCGACGACCTGGTACCGCCGCGATCGGGCACGGCTCACGTGATACAGGCGGAAGCGCTTGGCCGGGGCATTCGTGGGCTGCGGGCCAGGTGCTGGGGGGAATGGGACTGCCTGCGCCTGGCGCCGCGATGTGGGGCTTAGGGAGCCGATCCTGGAGGCGCCTGTCGCGTGCGCCGCCGGGGCGGTCGAAAGCGGAGCTGCGCCCTTGAAGTCGCTCTTGCCTTTCATTGCCGGCCTTCTCGCTCTGGTGGTTCTATGCCGGTCCGCTCAGCTAGTCTGCAGAACTCAAGAGAAACGAAGGAGAAGCGTTCCTGGCATTCCTCCCTCGCAGGCACAAGGAGTGGGCTCGTTCGCCCGGCATTAAGATTAGATGCCTGCATGTGTATTCATCGGATGCGCGGATCGCAGCTTTAGTGACATTCCTGGGCACCTGGACCCAGTGTTGGCCGTCATCAGATGTCTGACGACCTACCAGGCATAATGATCAGTCTGCCCACCACGTTTGTAGACCTTTCTCCGGCTCCCGCATGGTGTGCCCCATGGTCCTTGAGCCTCATGTAGCCTGTCGCTGCGCTGCCTCCCAGTGCCTGGGATTTCGGGCACTCAAGCTTGAGCATTCTTCCAGTGCCCGGATTCCGGGCACCGCCCTTGCTGGACAGATGCGGCTGACCGTGACGATGTCTCCTACTCCTCCTAGCCGGACCAGCCGCCAATCGCAGCGTCAATTAGGGAAACAACATCAAACCCCATAGACTCTGCGGAACCTCGGTGATGACATCGCCCGTGACCAGGAGGTCGGCTCAGAATGGCCAGCCGCCTATCCCGGCTGGCTGGTCGTCGAGTCGGGGTTCAGCGCCCGGTAGAGGTCGATGATGCTGGCGGACTCCAGCACGTACCAGGGATAGGGGCGGTCCTTCTGCGCGAAGTGTTCGCTCACCCAGGTCAGGAACTCAGACGCCTGACCGATGTCGCGCATCATCGCGGCGGTCAGCGCGATCTTCGCCCAAGGGAACCCGTCTGCCTTGACCCCCTGGTTCCAGGATGGGAACTGGGCGTTGAAGTCCTCCCATATCTTCGCGGCTCTGGGATCGTCGGGGCTCAGGACCCCTGAGGTGATGAGCTCGAGCTGCGAGACCGCGTCCGGGTACCACTTGCCTGCTTTGGGAAACCGCTTGCCGAGCCAGGAGAGCGAGTAGGCGTAGACGCCCCTCGCCGGGTCGTAGAGTATACGCTCGATCCCCTTCCGGATCCGCTCGGCCACGTCCCTGTAAGCCGCAGCCTTCTCCGGGAAGCCCAGCGAGATGAGGGCGTCCGCCCAATCGGTCAGGCCACGGAATGACTCGCCGTTATCCATGAGGTACTTGGTTGTAGAACCCGGCGTCACCACCACCAGCCCATCTTTGTCCTGCAGTTTCAGGAGGACGCTCACGGCAAGGTCGATGGACTCGAGGTTGGCTGTGATGAACTCACGGTCTCGGGTCTTCTCCAGGTAGTAGGAGGCCAGCGAGAGGAACGTCGCCGCGTAGCTGTCGGCGGAGTCGTAGCCGTACGTGGGGGTAAGCCCGTCGCGCCCGAGCTCGTAGTCGTAGACGGTGCCGGCAAGGCCGAAGCGGTCAGGGAGGTTCATGTGCTCGATGTACCAGGTGATGTACCACCGGGCCCGGGCAGGCTCGATGTCAACCATGGTCTTCGCGGCGAGGTTCGCGAAGTACGGGACCACGCTGTCGCCGAGAGGCGTCTGGGCGATGGCGCCGTCGGGCATCTGGCAGGCGAGCAGCCACTGCGTCTCGCGCTCGATCTCCTCTTCGACGGAACTGGCCTCCAGGCTCACGATCGGCGTTGATGCCCCAGAAGCGCGCTCGGCGAACGGCGGGCTGGAAGAAGGGGCATCGGCGGCGGTGAAGACCAGGCCGGACGCAGGCCACGGCGGAAGCAGTTGGTAGCCGTACCCTCGTGCCACAGTCAGGACAAGCGCCGCCACGCATACCAGCGCCAGCAAGACCGCGGCCATCCTTCGCGGCACCGTTCCACGGCCCATCCGCGGCCTCCTCCGTCAGCCCGGCGTACTCGCAGGATCGAATTGAGTTCGCCTTCGGTGGGTTCCAGATAAAGTCCTGCTGGAGGCCAGATTGAGTGTATGGCACGGCTGCCATCTAGTGGATGTGGGGCCGACAGGGCGAGAAGGTCAGGACCGCCTGAACAACGAAGAGCATCAACGGGAGGAAGATCAACAGGGCTCGTAGGCAAGACAAGGAGGCGGGAACGTGGACAGAGCCAGGATAGAGGCGGCGGAACGTGACATCATCGCGGAACTGGCGCTCACGACAGAGGGCTACAAGAACCTCACCATCCTCTGCGACGAGTTCGGGAGCCGTTTCGGGGGGACCGAGGAGGACAGGCGCGCGGTCCTGTACCTGCTCAAGAAGTTCGAGGAGTACGGCTTGGAGAACGTCCACAAGGAGGAGTTCATGCACAACGCGTGGACTCGCGGCCCGGCGAAGCTGGAGACGTTGTCGCCGTTGGCCCAGGAGCTCAAGTGCATCTCGCTCCCCTACAACGTGGCCTCTACCGTCGAGGGTGAGGTCGTCTACGTCGGCCACGGCACGCCGGACGACTACGAGGTGGCGGGCGACACCATCTGCGGGAAGGTCGTCATGGCCAACGCGAAGTCGCCGTCCTACTTTCACAGGGGGGTCCACAGGGCGGAGAAGCTGGGCCGGGCCATCGCCGGAGGGGCCGTCGGGTTTATTTGGATGCGCTGGGACCCGGGGCTCCTGGAGGAGACGGGCTCGACCAGATGGCTGAAACCTGTCGAGATTCCCTGCATCGGCGTGTCCCGCGAGGTCGGCGAGGCCGTCGTGAGGATGCAGTCAAAGGGGACGACCAGGGTCCGAATCACCACTACTGATACCGTGCGGCCCGCCCCCGTGTGGAACGTCGTCGCCGAGATCACGGGCCGGACCGAACCCGGCAAGGTCATCCTCATGGGCGCGCACTACGACGGGCACGACATCGCCCCGGGGGCCATGGACGATGGAGCCGGCGCTATGGTGGTCATGGAAGCCGCTCGCGCTCTGGCGAGGAACAAGGATACGGTAGGCAAAACGCTGCGGTTCGTCCTCTTCCCCATCGAGGAAATCGGCCTGGGCGGGTCCTACAACTACGTGGACATGCACCGGGATGAGCTCGACGGGATCGAGATGATGTTCAACCTGGACGGTGCAGGCAGGAGCTTCGACCAGCCCGGCGTGGTCCTCTACGGGCACTGGACCAGCCTGTTCAACTACTTCAAGAACGTGGGCAAGGACATGAAGCAGACCCTGCAGGTCGCCAACTCCCTGAGCCTGTACAGCGACCACCTGCCGTTCCAGTTCATGGGTCTCCCGGCGGGCGGCCTCCGGGAGTTCAGCGACACGGGCACCGGTACCAGGGGTTGGGGGCATTCCGCGGCGGACACGCTGGACAAGGTCTCGCCCCGCGCTCTGGAGTCGACGGCGAGCTTCCTAGCCAGGATGGCCCTGCACATGTCCAACCGGACCGACTGGCCGGGGAAGAGGATCAGCGAGCAGGAAGCCCTGGACGTTCTCGGACCGGAGTACCTCGAGGTGCTCAGACTGGAAAAGCGCTGGCCTTTCGACAAGTGGGTGCCTGACCTGGTGACGAAGCCGTAGAGGGTAGTCTCACGGGCGTCAACAGCGTGCCCGCCTGTTGGGTCACTGGAACAGGGGCACCTGGAGGAGAGACCGCGGCCTGACCCGAGCCGATGCTGCCTTCATGCCGAAGGCGAGGCCCCTTTTTTCGCATTCCTCGCCAAGACGGCTTATGAGCGCTTCCGCCCCGGGCACGTCGCATGAATAGAGCAGTCCGAACTCGGACTCGTACTGGCGTCTAGTCCCGGGGAACAGGTGCTCGACCTGCGTGAGAAAGTGCTCTCGCTGGCGATCCCGCAGGGTGACGGCCAGCCATGCCACAACGAACTCGGCGCCGCAGCCGGCTGCCCGGTTCACCACCGCGTCCAGGTGCTCGGGGGCATCGGTGATGTGGGGCAAGACGGGCATCAGGAGGACCCCTGTATGAACCCCCGTCCCGGCGAGTTCACTTAAGGCAGCCAACCTTCTTGAAGGTGGTGGGGCTCCCGGCTCAATCTTCGCGGCGAGACCGTCGTCGCACGTCGTCACGGTGAAAGCCACGGATGCCGAGAAACGCTTGATGGATTGGAGGAGGTCCTTGTCCCGGCAGACCAGGTCGCTCTTGGTCGAGATGTGGATCCCGAAGCCGATCTCCGCCACTGCCTCCAGACACCGGCGGGTCACCCGGACCTCCTTCTCGACGGGCCCATAAGGATCGCTCATAGACCCGGTGCCCAGAACCGCCCTCCTGCGCTTCCGGCACAGCTCGTCCCGCAGCATCTCCGGGGCGTTGACCTTGACCTGGACGTCCGAGAAGTCATCGATGTCGTAGCACTCGCTCCGCGAGTCGCAGTAGATGCAGCTGTGCTCGCACCCCCGGTAGACGTTGAACACGTGCTCGACACCGAACCAGGAAGCAGGGTCTTTCGACCGCATCAGCATGGTCTTAGCCTGAATGGGCCTCGTCGTGGCTCACCTTCCGCCCGCCTCATCTCCGTGCGCCCACAGGTCGACCCTAGACGATCCTACCCACCCGAGTCAAGCGCGCGACGGACACTGGCAGGACGGTGCTTCTCAAGTGTGAGTAGGGCGCCGTTCCAGCCTCGTCTCTCCTCGGGCAAGAGGACAATGCGGCGAACGAGCGAATGTTACCTGCGTGCCGCGAAGGGGAATCATCTCGCGCGGACGAGAGGAGTGCCTGCCATGGCCGAGCGTGACCTAGTGGCCTACTGCGGCGTCTACGGCGGAACGTGTGCCAGGTGGTGCGGCTACCCGCACTTCCGAGACCTAGCAAGCTCCTTGCTGGAGTGGCTGGACGCCCAGGGCTACCAACACTGGATGCCAGAAACGGTGAAGGAGTTCGACTACCTCGAGTTCCGGAAGGGTCTCGACTTCTTCGCTAGTCCCGATAGCTGGCTCGTCTGCCACAAGTGCTGCAAGGGGGGCGACTCGTACGAAGGGTGCGAGATCCGCAAGTGCTGCCGCGAAAAGGGGCTGGACCTCTGCCAGGACTGTTCCGATTTCCCCTGCGAGAAGGCCCGGCAACTTCCCTGGGCCGTGGGAGTCAAAGAGGATATGGATCGCCTCGGCAAAGAGGAGTGGCTCAAGCGCGAGATCGAGAAGGCGCGCGACGGGTTTGAGCTCCACACGGGCAAGTACTACCGGCGCCCGTGGTCATTGAGCAAGTAGCCCAGTTTCGGAGTATCCATCACAAGGAGGGTGCCGCTGTGCGCGACTTCCTGCGCGAGTATCTGGTGTGTCCGGCATGTCACGGCCAGCTCAGTTGGGACATTGGCGAGAAGACCCCGGCGAGAGGCGGCGACATACTCAAGGCCAGCGCGAGCTGCGCCACGTGCGGAGCAGCTTATCCCGTCAGAGCGGGCATCGCGGCGTTTCTGACCCCCGACCTGTACAGGGATGACCTTTGGGAGCAGGTGGAGAGCCGTCTCTCTTCGTTCCTCAGGGCGAATCCTGAGATCGAGGAAAAGCTGCTGCGAGGATCCCTCGAATCTCTGAGCGTCGCAGACCGGTTCTTCAGATCGATGGTGCTGTCCGAACGGGGCGACTATGAGGGCGGGCGCCGGGCGATGGAGAGTGCTAGGGGAATATATACGCCGGAGTACCAGGAAGCTCAGGAGTCCCAGATCAAGTACCTGACAGACCTGGCTTCGAGCGCACGAGGTCCGGTGTTCGACCTGGCCAGCGGGAAGGCGTCGCTGACCGAGCCGATCCTGAAGCGGTCGCCTGGGAGACCTTTGGTCCTGACCGACTTCAGCCCCCGCGTGCTCGAAAGCAACAAGCGGTACTTCGACTACGCCAGGCTTGGGGATAACCTGGACTTCCTCGCCTTCGACGCGAGGCGCATGCCGTTCCGCGACTGCAGCATGCCTACTTTCACCACCCACGTAGGGCTGCAGAACATACGGGATGCACGGGGTGCCGTAACCGAGATCAGGCGGGTCCTCAGCGGGACGTTGTTCGCGACGGCGGTCTTCTTCCCAGAAGGCGACCCGGAGACCGACATCCTCCTCCGCGAGCACCAGCTGGCGGACACCAACTACAGGGAAAACGCTCTCAAACTCTTCAGAGAATGCGGCTTGGATGTCTCAGTGGAGAACGTGGTCAAGGCGCGGGCGCTGCCGACGCCGACAAGCGAACTGCTGGGTGGCGCCGGGATCGATGGGCTGCCGCTCAAAGAGATGGTCATAGACTGGTGCACCCTGGTGGCGCGTCGGAGGGACGTTACATCACCTGAGGGAGTAGCACAAGCAAGATAGCCACGAAGTGCGCTATGGTACCCGTCGCCACGAACAGGTGGAACACTTCGTGGAAGCCGAACTTACCGGGGATGAAGTTCGGCTTCTTGGTCGCGTAGACTACCGCGCCCACGCTATAGGAGAGCCCGCCCGCGCCCAGGAGAACGAGAGCCGCAAGGGACAGGTGCCTAATGAGTTGCGGAAGCGGCACGATGGCGACCCACCCTAGCATCAGGTAGAGGATGGTGTGCAACCACCGGGGAGCCCTGATGAATACTACCTGGATCACCCCGCACAGGACGGCGAGGACCCAGACCACCGCCAGCATCACGGTCCTCCACGCTCCTTGCAGCCCATAGTAGAAAATGGGCGTGGCGCTGCCAGCGATCAACAGGTTGATGCTGCCGTGGTCAAGCCTCTTCAAGATCATCTCTCTCCTCGCCGTGGTCCTCCACCAGTGGTACATGGTGCTAGCCGTGTACAGAGCCACCATGCTGGCACCGTAGACGCCCACCACGAAAAGCCCCGCGAGGCTCCTTCGAGCGAAAACCATCAGTAGCACGAAGCCGATGACCGCGGCGATGAGGGTTACGAAGTGAGTCCAGGCGTTCACCGGTTCCTTCATGCGAAGGTCCGCCATACGGCCACTCCTCCTGTACAAGTCCCGCTCGCGATGCGCTCCAACGCCACCTGCGATGTTGCCTCACACGGATCTAGTATATACCAGGTCCTTTGGCGCAGGCCCGTCGTGCCGCATCGTCCGGTCAGGAGCAGGCAGCAACGCTGTGGTTCCGCCGATGATACCCCGATGCCCTCCTGACTGGGCGCGCACTGCTGCTTCTTGCGCTAGCGGAGTACTGCAATTACGCCCGAAGCCCCTCCATCGCTGCATTTTGCATCGGTAGAACGTGGAAACCCGACGATCCGTCGACCTAGTGATGTATTCTGCACCAGTAGAACCTCAAACCGGCCCAGATCCCTCTTCCGCCGATGCGTATTGCAGCACTGAAACCCCGGAACGGCCCCCATCACCCATCTATAGGTGCATTTCGCAGCACTGCAAGCCCAAACACCGCTCCCATCACCCATCTACCGGTGCGTTTCGCAGCACTGAAGCCGGGAGACCAGCCGAATCCCCCTTCCACTGGTTCATCTTGCACCGATGCTGCTCTGAATCGCACGGACACGGCACACCGCTACCCCAACGGCGGCGACGACCCCAGCCAACACTTCAGACAACCCGGTCGCTTGCTCGGCAGTTGTCTCCTCACCTTTGAGACAGGGGCAACCGGGCCTCCACTTCAGAAAGGAACGAATTCAGAGCCCGCAGGTATTCCTCCTTTTCCTCGGAATGAGCCATGTGGCCGCTGTGTTTGAACAGAACACACTTCGAGTCAGGAATGCCCTTGTGCACCGTCTCGGCAATGGCGGGGGTGGCTTCGTCATAGAGTCCGGAAGTGATGAGCGTCGGGAGCCGGATCTCGCCCAGACGCCCGGTGATGTCCCAGTCCTTGAGCGTCCCTGTCACGAAGAACTCGCTGGGACCATTCATCGTGTGGTACACTTCGGGGTTCTTGGCAAGCTGGTCGAACGTGCGGTTCACGTGGTCCGGCCACGGGTCGGTTCGAATGAGGTGCCTCCGGTAGTAGACCATCACCGCCTCTTGATAGGCCGGATCATCCGTCGTGCCCGTCCTCTCGTGCAGGTCGAGCGTCTTGCGTACGTCAACCGGGAGCTCCGCTCGTAGCTTGTTAGCCTCCGAGACCCACTGTAGCATGCTCGCCGGAGAGCTTGCCACAGTCAGGCTGATCAGGCCCTCGGGCTGGGTCAACGCGTACTCCATGGCGAGCATTCCGCCCCATGACTGCCCGAGGAGATGGATGCGGTCCAATCCGAGCGTTCGCCGGACTGCCCCCACCTCTTCGAGGTAGAGACCGATTGTCCACAGGCGAGGGGCATGCGGCTGGTCGGAGTTTCCGCAACCCAACTGGTCGTAGAACACCACGGCGCGCCCGGTTTCCGCCATCTCCTCAAGGGGTTCCAGGTAGTCGTGGGCAGCCCCCGGCCCGCCGTGCAAGCACAATAGAGGTAGCTTCCCCGGCAGTGTCGTCCCCACCATTCTGTACCAAGTCCTGAAACCGCGAAATGGAACGTAACCCTCTCTCACGTCTGTCAAAGGATCCACGGTCTCCCTTCCCGGAATTCTCGTGTGGTGGAGTGACACGTCCCTCTCCGGTTCACTCTCGGTTGCCTTGGGTCACGGGCACAGGGAAGCCGTAGTCCCTCGTTACGTTTTCGGTCATCTTGCTCACGTACGCTTGCTGCAGATCCAGATCGGCCGCATTCGCTATCTTACTGATGAATGCGATGCAATCAGAAAGCTCCCTGCCCAGAACCTCCCGGTGCTCCCTGATCGCGGTCGCCAACGCATGGTCATGTCCCGCATCCTGCTCAAGCGCTCGCGCTCTCCTGTGGATCTCCTTCATGACTCCAGCGACCTCACCTACTTCCTCCGTGAGACGAACCAACGAGAAGTAGATATCGCAATGGAACCCTTTGAGGTCGTCAAGCCATCTTTGAAACGCCTGTATGTCCCTAAGGTCCTTTACCGTGTCCGGCATCAACCTGTCCATCTCCCTTGCGGTAGCGAGCTGTGACAGCTCAAGTGGCTGAATAGGGGCACCGGATGTGCGCCACGTTCCGGCTCTCGCTCGGATGGGCACAGTCATCATCGTAGCAGTCACCATCGTAACAGGAGAGGCCCGGCCCGGCAAGCCGGCAGGAAGCCGCTGGTTAGCCCCCCTGAGGGTCGTACTTCCTGAGTGAGACCTGCCAAAGGATGAGGACAACGGCGAAAAGAGCGCCGATCCAGGCGAACTGCGTGAGAGTATCGGGATGATGAGCCATTCCTGCCGACTGGGATGCTTTGGGCGATCAGCCGTGCGCGAGACGGCGGCACCGCCACTTGGACGAGTCGTCAGAGTCCTCCCTGTGCGCCTCGTCTACAAACAGGAGCTCCCATAGCCTGCGTGTTGGCTCGGGCAGAGTCTTAAGGCCGCAGTAGTCCTCGAGGAACACCTCGCCGATCCTCTCTCTCCCGTACCACCGGAAGAGCTGCATTATCTGCTCCCAGCTGCCGCGAGAGAGGACGGTCTTGATTACGAGTGCGGCATGCTTCTCGTCATCGATGGTCTCGAAGACATAGTTCTTGAACAGACCGGAAAACGAATCAGGCAGCTTCACAGCGCGGATCCCTCCATCGTCGGGCGTGGATCCCACGAGTGGAGGTCGGTTACAGAGGCGGCTGGCCAGTGCTCCGCTCGAGAAACCTCTTCGCCTCTTGGCGCAGGAACGCCTCCACCGTATCAAGCGTGACGCCTGGTTGACTGACCAGCCGGAGTGCTGCGTCGACATCCTCCAAATCCTTCGTGTAGCACAGTTGCTCCAGGAAAAGCTTGGGAGAGAACACACACTCTCCTTCGATGATGAACTTCCTTCTGGCGTCTTTGATGATGCCCTCCAGCGTCACCGTCCCAGACACAATCACGAAATATAAGTCCACATAGTCACGGGCCGCGGCCCGCCGACCCAAAGCGTACGCTTTCATGGCGGCTATCTCCCGTGAGCAGGCCAGTCCTATTCCCCGCAGTTCCGGCAGGACCATTCCTGCGTCTTCAAGCGGGTACAGGAGGGGAAACGGATAGCCGATGAAAGATATCCTGGTATCCCTGATGCTCCACGTAGCTTGCGTTGCCGCATTCATTTCGAGGCTGGAGAAGAAATCGAGGGCATCCGATTTCCGGTGCCCTAATTGAAGGGCGAGACCGGTTCCGCCCGCGAGGTAGAAGGATTCCAGGAACTCGGATTTGCCCAGCGCCTCGCAGACCTGTATAGCGCTGGGGGACAACACGCTGTGAGGATCCATCTCCTTTCACAGTAGTATATTCCCCCGCCTGGAGGGTCACAAGGCGCGCCGCGAGCCGCGCGATGGCCGGCGACTCGATTGCGGTGGTGGCCTGGTGCGAAGCCGCGATGGTGTTGATAACGGCATGAGGGTCAACACGGGCAAAGGAGAACACCCGTGGAAAGTAGAAGTACCGCCACGAATCGGGACTTCGACCTGGATGAGGAGGGCGAGATGCGAAAAGTGGGGTACATACTTGGAGGTCTGGCGGTCATCGCATGTGCCTCTGTTTTCGTCCTGTTCAACGCCATGAGCGCAGTAAAGGGCCTGCAGATTAAGGACGTCGACCTGAGCAAGGTCGCCGACGGCACCCACGAAGGCGAATTCCACCAGGGGCGCTGGTCGTACAAGGTAGCCGTGTCGGTGAAAGACCACCGGATCACGGGGATCGAGATCCTGAGCGGAAGCGCAAAGATGTTCCAGAAGCTCAACCAGGAAGAGAGCGCCAGGGTGATCGCGGCTCAAACGCCAAAGGTTGATGTGGTCTCCGGAGCGACGGTCACGAGCAAGGCTCTGCTCAAGGCAATCGAGAACGCGCTTACGCGCTGAAGCCGGGGACCGGGGAGTGCGGCTTATGGGCCACTTGCACCAGTTCGGGAAGAGGCCCGGTCCGCGCCGGAAGCTCGAACAGGTCTCTACAGTGGACGTTTGCATGGGCACCGTCGTGCAGCAGACGGTCTGGGGCGGGAACGCCCGCCAAGCGGCGGCTGCGGTCCAGAGAGAGATCCGGCGCCTGCAGAGCCTTCTGAGCGTCTACTCGTCCGGCAGCGATGTCGCGGGGCTCAACAAGATGGCTGGAAAGGGGCCAGTGACGCTCCATCCCGACACAGTCCGGGTTCTCAGTCGGGCCCTCGAGATCTCTTCCCTGAGTGATGGAGCTTTCGACATCACTGCCGGCCCTCTCATCAAAGCCTGGGCAGTCACTTCGGGCAATCCCGTGCCTCCCTCCGGATCCGCCATCTCCTCCCTGCGTGACCTGGTCAGCTATCGCGACCTTCACGTCGACGGACCGGGACGCTCGGCGTACCTGGCTAAGCCAGGGCAGATGGTGGACCTGGGTGGAATCGGCAAGGGCTTCGCGGGAGACAAGGCGGCCAGCGTCTACAGGCGACACGGCATAGAATCAGCGCTCCTGGATCTGGGCGGCAACATCGTCGCGGTGGGGAGCAGACCGGACGGTTCTCCCTGGAACGTCGGCATTCAGGATCCGGCCGGAGCGCGAGGGGAGTGCCTTGGAGTATTGCAGGTGAGGAACAGGTCGGTGGTCACTTCCGGAGACTACGAGCGGTACTTCGAGGCGGGCGGCAGGAGGTACCATCACATCATTGACCCGGCCACGGGCTACCCGGCCTCGTCCGGCCTGAGCAGCGTCACAGTCGTTGGGGACGATTCCATGACCGCGGACGGCTTGTCGACGGCAGTGTTCGTGCTGGGCGCCGAGAAAGGTCTTCGCCTCATTGCGCAGGTGCGCGGCGCCGAGGCCGTCCTCGTGACCTCCGCCAGAGAGGTGATAGTCACCGATGGCCTGAAGCAGGCTTTCTCGCTGGTCGCGTGCCGCACGGGCTATGCCATGACGGACACGGCGAAGATGACGGACGTAGTGGACATGGTGGAGCAGTAGGTTATGTGGGGCAGCAAGTGTCTGCCGCCTAGTCAGGTCAGCAACTCTCGCAAGCTCGTCCAGCAAATGAGGAAGGGATCGTGCAACGGTTGACAGCAGTGTTTGGCCGCTGCAGCCGGGAAGTCTCACCGGCAGGCGGCGAGCTCGGAGGTGGTCTCATGGAGCCTCGCATCGTGTTCAGAGGACGCATGCTGGCGGACGGCATGTGGGTCATCCACCTCATGTGGGGGTGCATGTCTCTCGGGTCCCTCGGAGCCGGGCTGTGGATGTGCCAGGCCTCGACGCTTCCCTCGGATGTGGGCGCGCAGGGCGGGCTTGCGGTTTCCGGTCTCATGTTCATCCTGTTCAGCATCGTGCCGTTCTTCCTTTGGCGGGGAGCAGCTCGCAGCATCGTCCTCACGGAAGAAGGTCTGCGTGACCGTCGGGGCTTCGCCGGCAGAGCAGTGCTACCCTACGCGGACATGGCTTTCGTCGGAGTGCGGCCGGCGAAAGGAATGGTGCTGGAGGTATGGAGAGACACGCGTCGAGAACGCATGCAGTTCGCAATCCCGCTTCCGCGCTGGGCCGCGAGCCACGATGGGTTCCTGGAAGAGCTGAGGGCGCGCGCTCCCGGCATTGAGGTCGGGAACGAGTCCGACATGCGGAGGTACTCGTTCACCACATTCGTCGCGGGCTTGTGGTTCACGGTGATGATGGCCGCACTCGCTCTCTCTCCGTGCCTGTACGTGCCTGTATTGATGGCCAAGTTGCCGTGGCTCACTGTGGGGCGGCTCATAGGCGGCTTCGCCGGCGCCACGGTTCTCCTGTGGGTCTATCAATGGAGCGGTGTTAGACGAATCGGGACCAGGAGTTGATTCACGAACCTCGTGCCGACGCTCCATTGCGCCTCGTAGGTTGCTGTGCACCATGCGGGCTCTCTCCTGGAGGTATCATAGGTTCAACACCTGCGCCAGGCCTGTCTGAACCCGGGCGAGCTCGGCGGGGCACAGAGTACCTAGATACTCCTGCACACGCTTGACGTCGACAGCGCGCACCTGATCCAGAAGAACCGTCGACCCAACAGGGAGGCCTCCGGCACCGGCATGCAACCTCGGGTAGATGAGCGGATTCGCGTCAACCCACGGCCCTTCCTGCGTGGTGAGCGGAACCACCACGACGACGGGATACCGCACAGGCTCCGGAGGGACTCCGACCACCACGACGGGCCTCGTCCCCTCCTGCTCGCGTCCTGCCGGGACCTGAGCAGGAAGAGCGGCTATCAGGATATCGCCTGCCTCAACTAATGACCTATTCCCCATGCCGCTTCTTTCCCTCGATGATCAGTCCCACACCCGCGACATACCTGACTGGCGTCCCGGCGGGTCTTCCTGCCGGGCCCCAGTCCCAGGAAGGCAACGGGCCTCCGACATCCGCCTCCAACCAGCGGGAATCCGACTCGTCCGAGGCATAGGATGGACCCTGTCTGCCCGCATAAGCCGCGGAATCTCTCTTACCGGTTTCACCCGAAACGGCATCCGAAACGACCGATACCCGTGAGGACTTCGATCTGGCCAGGAAGCTGCTGAGATCCTCCTCACTGATTCGCCACAGGCGCCCCACCTTGGTGCCCTTCAACACACCACTGCGCAGGTAGCTCATTACCGTCAGGCGACTCACCCGCAGCTTCTCCGCGACTTCTTCGGGAGTCAGGAGACGCTCACCCACTTGGACCCCTCCCCAGTAGATGCGCAAAACGTATGGGCAACGGCGGAAGCAGTGACTGTCGCTACTTCATACTACATCAAAGCGTGTTTCGCTACATGTCGAACGGTGGGGGGCTCGTCGCTGCTCTTGGGTTCGGCGGAGGCTTTGGGTTGCTGCCGGACGTCCAGCACCGGGGCCGGAGAATCGACGTGCACGCAATGTGGCTGCACCCGGGGAAACTCAGCTCGTCAACGAGTGACCCCCCTCAAGAAGGCAGTGCTACTCCCTGGCCGTCAGCACGTAGACATTCACGCCTTCTTTGGTGCGGCAGGCCACAGACGTCAGAGGATGCTCCGGGTTTCGGGTGTCCGCCGCCTGGCAATTGCGGACCCAGGGCAAGTATCAGCTTGAGGATGTGAGGATAGTGGTTCTTCCACAACATCCCACATTCCTGCCGGCCGGTAGTCACCAGGTCGCCTAGTCGATATCTGTGTGTCTGATATCTGTGTGTCTAATGCGGTATATCAGGCCCTCCAGTCCCAGGATGTAGCTTTGCGGCCCGAACCCGCTCACCTGACCCACGGCCACGGGGGCGATCACTGACGTGTGACGGAAAGGCTCCCGAGCGTAGATGTTGGAGAGGTGGACTTCCACCGCAGGAATGCCTACAGAAGCGATAGCGTCCCGTATGGCGTAGCTGTAGTGGCTAAACGCGCCGGGATTGATGAGGATTCCGTCAACCTTTCCCAGACCGGAGTGTATCTCATCCAATATGGCGCCTTCGTGGTTGGACTGGAAGACCTGCACTTCGACGCCGCTTGATGAGGCCCAATCCGTGATCCTTGAGTTCACACGCTCAAGGGTATCCACTCCGTAGACACCCGGTTCGCGAGTCCCCAGGAGGTTCAAGTTCGGACCGTGGATCACCAGGATCCTGATCATTCGGTTTGACATGCCACTCACCCCTGACTTGAGCCTCGACGCGACCTTCCGCGTGCCGCGGCGCCCCTGCAATCGAGAAGCGCTTCCTCAACCAGGCTGGCCTCGATGTGCGTCGCCACCGTGCATCTCCCGAGTCCCGTCGGGAGCACGAATGTCATCTTCCCGCCCTTCGCTTTCTTATCCAAGGCGAGGAACGGCCGGAGGGAATCGTAACCTAGCGTGGTCTGAGTGGGCAGGCCCAGCTTACGGAGGAGGGCGATGCCTCTCATAGCATCGGATTCCCTCATGAGCCCCGCCCTGCGGGCCATGCTCATGGCAACTGACATCCCGACGCTGACCGCTTCTCCGTGCCGCATCCGCCCATAACCGCTCGCCGCCTCCAACGCGTGACCCACGGTATGGCCGAAGTTCAGCACGGCCCGCTGCCCCCGGTCCTTCTCGTCCCTCTCCACCACGCTCGCCTTGGTGCCGCAGCATCTTTCGACTACGCTGCTGAGAACGGCACGATCCCTCCGGAGCAGAGCAGCGGCATTCCCTTCGAGAAACTCGAAGAACCCTCGGTCAACGGCAATGCCGTACTTCACTACTTCTGCTAGACCCTCCACGTACTCCCGTTCAGGCAGCGACGCCAGGACGCCGGTATCAGCCAGAACGGCGACCGGGTGGTAGAAAGCGCCTATGAGGTTCTTCGCGGCGGGATGGTTCACGGCGACTTTGCCGCCCACGCTTGCATCCACCTGAGCAAGAAGGCTGGTGGGGATCTGGATTAGGGGAACGCCCCGCATGTAGGTCGAGGCCACGAATCCCGCGAGGTCGCCTATTACTCCACCGCCCAGCGCAAGGACCAGAGTATCCCGCCCCATGCCTTCCGAGGCCATGTAATCGTATATCCTGGCTGCCGTCTTCAGGCTCTTTGTCCCCTCCCCGTCAGGGAGGGTCAGAGTGCCGCACTGGAATCCGGCCGTCTTCAAGGATGCCTCGAGAGGGCACCCGTAGAGCAAGTCGAGCAGGTGATTGGTTATGATGAGGATCCGGTCCGCCCGGGTGTCTCGCGAGACCTCCGTATCCCTCAAGAGGGCGCCACACCTCGCGAGGACTCCCTCGCCGACCAGGACAGGGTAGCTTGTCGCCTCCGGCCAGGCTGACGCGGACAGTCCGGGCAACGCCAGCTGAGGCAATATCCTCCGCCACGGCATCTATGGGCGGGAAGCGCTTCTCTTCAAGGACCGCCAGGACTGTCTCGAGGCACTCAGGAACGCTCGTCGAAGACGTGTCGATAACGGAGTCCAGTTCCTCCAAAGAAGAACGTCTCGCTTCAAGGAGCTCCTGTATCCGGGGAAGGCGTTTCTCTCCGGAGTGGCCGGACATCAGCGGGCGGTCAGCGTCTCCGCGAGCCCGTTCGAGTATGACCTCCGGTGAAGCGATGAGGCCGATAGTCACGCCGCTGTGCTTGACCAGGGCGAGGTTCCTCCTGTCAATCAAGGCCCCGCCCCCAACTGCCACGACTGTGTTCCGTAGCCGGCATGCCTTCCGCACGGCCGCCCGCTCTAGCGACCTGAAACCCATCTCTCCCCGGGTTTCGAAGAGCTCGCGGATGCTCCTGCCCGACTCGGCTTCGATGAGGCGGTCGGTGTCCAGAAAAGGCATGCCCAGCCTGCGCGCTAGCGCTTCTCCGGTGGTGGTCTTGCCGCAGCCCATCGGCCCGGCAAGTATCACGTTGAGGCGCCCGAGCCCGCGCACGGCCTTCTCCGCGCCGTCACTCATCGTCCTTACATCCTCTCGGGCGGAAGCGCCTGCGAATCTCCGTACGGTAACGGTCCAGAGCTTCCCGAACCCGCAAGAGGGTGTCTCCTCCGAGCATCTCAAGGAAAGCCGAGCAGAGCTCCAGAGCCACTGCCGCCTCCGCAACCACTCCGCAAGCGGGGACCGCACAGACGTCCGAGCGCTCATGGTGAGCCTTTCTGGGCTCCATGGTGGAGATATCCACCGAGTCGAGCGGCACGCGCAGCGTCGCGACAGGCTTCATGGCGGCGCGGACAACCAGAGCCTCGCCCGTCGTCACGCCGCCCTCTAAGCCACCGGCGTTGTTTGTGCGCCGCCGGATCTCCCCGTCGCAGACAATCTCATCGTGGACCTTCGAACCCGGGAGGGCTGCGGCGGCGAAACCCAGGCCTATCTCGACCCCCTTTATGGCCGGAATGCCCATGACCGCGGATGCCAGCCTGGCGTCGAGCCTTCTGTCCCATTGCGCGTAGCTGCCTAGCCCTGGAGGAAGGCCCAGAGCTATGACTTCCACGGTACCACCCAGGGTATCGCCGCTCTCGCCCGCGGCAGAGATCCTCGAGACCATCTCCTCCGACGCCCTGGCATCGGCGCATCTGACGGGAGAGGATTCGGAGGCTTCTGCGATGGCGTCGAGCTCACGAGGTTCGCCCTCCAGGAACCCGGGGGCGCGAATGGTCCCAATTGAGACGACGTGGCTCGCGATCTTCACCCCGAGTTCGGCAAGCAGTCGCCTGGCCACGGCTCCGCACGCCACGCGAGCGGCCGTCTCACGCGCGCTCGCGCGCTCAAGAACGTTGCGGATGTCGTCGTGGCCGTACTTCATGGCTCCCGCCAGGTCAGCGTGACCCGGCCTAGGGCAGGTGACCATCTTCTCTGGAGCCATTTCTGATCTCTCCACGCCCATGATCGACTCCCAGTTCTCCCAGTCCCGGTTTCCGACCGAGAGCGAGATAGGGCTTCCCAGAGTGACGCCGTTTCTCACGCCCGAGATGATCTCGACCGTATCTCGTTCTACCTGCATCCTGCCGCCTCGGCCATACCCTTTCTGTCGTCTGGCAAGGTCGCGGTCAATGTCCCGGGCGCTCAGGGGAAGACCAGAGGGCATGCCTTCAAGCACCGCCACAAGGGCTTTGCCGTGGGACTCACCTGCTGTAAGGAAACGTAGCAAGAATGCTCACCATCCAATCCGTTACGCGTCAGCTTGCCGCAACCACTGCCTTGCGCATCACATCGACCGGGGCGTCGAGGCCGGTCCAGAGCGTGAAAGACCCGGCGCCCTGATGGACGAGGATCGCGAGTCCGTCCACGGTCGCAAACCCTAGCTCTTTGGCCCTGGATATGAGGGCTGTGCCCCCCCGGCGGTACGCAAGGTCGCAGACAACCGAACCGGGTTTCAGTCTTTCGAGATCGGTCATTGGAGGGTCTCCTTCGTGAAGCCCGATAGGAGTCGCGTTTACGAGGATGTCCGTAACGCCCAGCCACGAAGGGAGGTCCGACAGCGCGCCCGCCAGCGCGGCGCAGTCTCCCAGATCCCGGACGAGCTCCGCCGCCCGCTCTCGCGTACGGTTCAACACGACAATCTGCCGCGCCCCCCCGAAAGCGCCAGCAAATGCTGAGGCGCGGGCCGCTCCCCCTGCGCCGGCGATGACGACGGTCTTCCCCTGGAACGTCGTGCCCGCTTCCTCCAGGGCTGCCGTCACCCCGTGAAGGTCAGTGTTGTCCCCGATCAGGCAGCCATCGCTGTTCATCACCGTGTTGATGGCGCCAACCGCCGCGGCGCGCGGGACCACTTCGTCCACAAGATTCACCGCGGCGACTTTGTGCGGGATAGTCAGGTTTACGCCGGCAAGCCCAAGTGTGCGGACCCCGGCCAGGGCATGCTCAAGGTCTTCGGGTCTCACGGAAAACGGAACGTAGACCGCATTGACCCCGACATGCCGGAGGGCCGCGTTGTGCATCCTTGGAGACAGTGAGTGCTCGACCGGATAGCCGAATAGCCCCAGGACTCTGGTGCGTCCGTCAACGTCCGCCATCTTGGCGCCCCCTGCCTACCTGCTCCAGGACGTTCCAGATCCCGGGATAGGAGATGCCGGCGCACTCGGCCTCAGAGATCGAGGTGGTCCCTTCGGCGAGGCAACCGGCCACACCCAGGGCCATCGCCACCCTGTGGTCGCCGCGAGACTCCACGGAGGCGCCGCGGAGCCGGGTGGGGCCGTAGACCGTAACGCCGTCCCTCTGTTCCTCGATCCTGGCGCCCATCTTGCGCAGTTCCGCTGACATCGCAGCCAGCCTGTCGGATTCCTTGACCCTGAGCTCTTCCGCCCCGGTAATCCGCGTTACTCCCGCTGCCTGTGTGGCCAGGACAATCAGAACAGGGATTTCGTCGACGATTGCCGGCACATCCGCAGCTGTCAGCTCGATCGGCAGCAGCTCGCCACCGCTGACCCTCACATCCGCGACAGGCTCGAGCCCCATCAGGCATCGGTCCTCGACCTGGACTTCAGCGCTCATTTTCTCCAAGGCGTCGAGAAAGCCGGTCCTCAATGGGTTTACTCCGACACGCAAGACAACGACCTCCGCGCCGTGGATGGACGCACCGAGAGCCAGGAGAAAGGCTGCGGAGGACATGTCCCCTGGGACCTCGACAGTATTGGCCGTGAGGCGCGCGCCGCCTGCGACGCTGACCTTGACGCCGTCACGCGCCACGGCGGCGCCGAAGTACTCCAGCATCCGCTCCGTATGGTCGCGCGTAATGCTCGGCTCGATGACCGTCGTCGTGCCGCTGGCGGAGAGCCCGGCGAGGAGTGTCGCCGATTTCACCTGCGCGCTCGCTACCGGAGGCTCCCATGTGATGCCGTGGAGGTTCCCGCCGCTTATTGCCAGGGGCGCGAATCGCCCTGCCGCGCGCCCCAAGACGGTCGCCCCCATCTCCCGCAAGGGTAGAGACACACGGTCCATAGGTCTCCCGCGGAGAGACGAATCACCAGTGATGACCGAGTAAAACGGGCAGGAAGCCAGGACGCCTGATAGAAGCCGCATGGTCGTCCCCGAATTCCCTGCATTGAGCACTTCACCAGGTTCGACCAGCCCTTCGCGGCCCTTACCCGTTATGACCAGGACGCCGGGAGCGACCTTCCGGAACTTGGCTCCGAGCTTCTTGAGGCACGCCAGCATGGAGGCGCAGTCCTCGCCAGGAGCGTATCCACGCACTTCAGTCGTACCCTCTGCCAAGGCGCCTATCATGGCGGCGCGATGCGAGATGGACTTATCGCCGGGCACCGTGAAGCGGCCCGAAAAAGCGCCTAACCTATTGACCTTGGCGGTCATCCCCTGACCCCCTTTGCAGGATCTCATCGCGGAACTGTCTTGCGGACGAGAGGCGGGCCCTCAACTCCTCCACGTCTCCAGCCTCGACCAGCCGGAGGATTTCGTCCGCTTTCTCGCAGAAAGCCAGGAAGGCTCTCTTCAGGAGCACATGGTTCGTGAGGAGCATGTCTGACCCCATCACCGGCTCGGACGAGGCAACGCGGGTGGTGTCCCTGAAGCCTCCGGCTACGAGCCTTCCGGCGTCGCCCTGAACCCCCTCAAGGTCCTCGAGGCAGCCAACGATGGAGCAAGCCGCCAGGTAAGGCAGGTGACTCACGGTGGCGCATATGAGGTCCTGCTCTTCGGGCGCCAGAAAGACGGTCTTTGCGCCGACAGCCGCTACCAGCGAGACCACCGCGCGAGACGCCCTCTCGGCCAGGACCGCGCCGGGGTCATTCCAGGAAAGCGGCGGGCAGACAACGTAGGGCTTACCCACGAAGAGATCCGGCTGCGCCGCCTGGATGCCGGAACGCTCAGAGCCCGTCATCGGGTGGCCGCCGACGTAAGCGACCGGGCTCTTCGTCGGCAGTGATTCCAGGACACTCCCCAAAGCCTTGTACAGGAACCCCTTGGTGCTTCCGAGGTCCGTCAGAATTGCGCCCTCTTTGAGGTGCGGAAGAGTCTCCCGCACAAGCGCAGGTATGCTGCGGATGGGGGTGGCAAAAACGATCAGGTCAGCATTCCGGCAGGCCGCGGCAAGGTCAGCCGCCGCTTCGTGGATGGCTCCTCTTTCCTTGGCATACCTGAGATTCTGCTTGTCCGCGTCAAAGCCTGTGAGGCGGGCAGGGACGCCGCTCCGCATGAGAGCCATCCCGAGTGATCCACCCATGAGCCCCAGCCCGACAATACAGACATCCATCTGTGCAAGCATCAGCCCGCGTCACCTCCGCGCATCGCCTTCTCCAGGGATGGCTGTGTCGTCCGGCCCACGGAGCGCGCGATGTGTCCCAGGTCGCGCATGAGGGCGCTGAACTCGTCCAGGCTCAGGCTCTGGGCCCCGTCGCTGAGGGCTTCCTCCGGATTCGGGTGTACCTCCACCAGGAGCCCGTCGGAACCTGCCGCGACGGCTGCTCTGGAAAGGGCGGACACCAGGCTCCTGACCCCGGTGCTGTGGCTCGGATCCGCTATCACGGGCAGATGGCTCAGCTGCTTGACGAGCGGGATGGAGCTTATGTCCATGGTGTTGCGCGTGTACGTCTCGAAAGTGCGGATTCCTCGCTCACACAGGATGACCTGGGTGTTTCCGCCGGCCAGGACGTACTCAGCCGCCATGAGCCACTCTTCCACTGTGGCCGACATGCCGCGTTTCAGCAGGACCGGCTTCCTGGCTCCCCCAATGGCTTGGAGCAGGCTAAAGTTCTGCATGTTCCGGGCGCCGACTTGAAGGATGTCGGAGAACCCGCTCACAAGGTCTATGTCGCCCGGCGAGAGTACCTCGGTCACGATGGATAGCCCCGAAAGGTCCCTTGCCTTCGCCAGGAGGCGCAGTCCATCTTTCCCGAGGCCCTGGAAAGAATAGGGAGATGTCCTCGGCTTGAACGCGCCCCCTCTGAGGACCTGGGCGCCCGACGCTTTCACGGCAAGGGCCGTCTCCATCAGGTCCTTTTCATTTTCCACGGCGCAAGGGCCAGCCATGACTACGATCTGGTTCCCGCCGACCTCCACGCCGTCGCTTACCCGGACCACCGTGTTGTCGGGCTTGAACTCGCGACTCGCCAGCTTGAAGGGTCTCAACACGCGCATGACCCGCTCGACGCCGGGAAGGACCTCCAAGGATTGGATATCCATCTTGCGTTCATCCCCGACGACGCCGATGATGGTCCGCTCAGTCCCCTTTGACAGGTGAACCTTGAGACCCGCTTCCTCGACCCGTCCCACAACACGGCCGAGATCCTGCTCAGTGGCCTTCGGCTTCAGTATGATTATCACTCTGTCTTCCCCCCGGTCCCGCTATCTCCCTCGCATGAGGTCGGGCCTCAAGACTGCAGCCCCCCTCAGGTAAACGTGTCGGGTCTCCTCCTGAGCCTTCTCCGTGTTGAACAGGGCCAGCATCCTAATGCACCTTTCGGGGCTCCCCTCGACGCCTATCTCCTGGGCCCCGAACAGCGGGACCATGGTGAGCCCGGCTTCCCTGGCCGCTGAAGCGGGGAACGCGGCATTCAGGTCAGGGGTCGAACTGAAGATGATGCAGATCAAGTCGTCGGGCTTCACGGAGTTCCGCGAGACCGCCTCGAGGACCATTTCGCGCGTGGCCTCGAGGATCTCGTCGCGCGAGTTGCCTGTCGCCGTAGTGGCCCCCCTCAGAGCTCTCACGTTCAGAACACGTCACTCCTTTGCACTGTCCGGACACCCTTGACGGCCGCTTGGAGCTCCGCAAAACAAAAATCCCGCCCTGGTAAGGGACGGGACGAAGTGCCCGCGGTACCACCCTTCTTGGCTGGACCCCACTCTGGTGAAGTACGGCCTCCTCATCGGAAGTGTGCACGGAGGCGATACTCTTGCCCTGTAACGGTGGCTATCCGCCTTAGTCTACTGCCGCGAGACGCGGGTTCAACCGGTGGCTCAAGAGGTGTATTCGCCGGAACTATCGGCCAGGTCGCACCAACCCCTGGCTCTCTTGTCGAATCGGTCCGGTTACTTCTCCCTGTCATCGCCAGTCAATATCGGGTTGTTGACACGTACTCTAGCAATAAGCGCTACTGCAGTCAACAGGTGTCGGCTGGTGTGGCTGGCGAGGCTGTTGTCGGCTGCAGGTCGACAACTGCCGGGTGTCTTCTAGAGGGTAGGTCCACCAAGTGCCGCACATCGCGTTCCGACAGGCAGTCAGGTAGATGATGCTGCCGCGCAACGTGGCGGTCTTCGCAGACCCGCCGCGCCGGACCAATCGTGACATGCGCAGGCCGTCACAAGAACGAGTGCTCAACGCGGATTCCGAGGCCGCAGCTCAAAGGTGTTACTGGTGTTGGAGTTCCGCGGCACCAATACTGCATTGTCGAGCCTCCGATGTAAGAGCGAAGCAATCGACAGCAGGTCCATGGCGTCTTGCTCACTTATCGGCCATGTGATCTTCGGTGCATGAGCCGTTACATTCCGAAAAGCGCCAAACATGCCCTTCAGAAGGTTCACCATGCCCGTATGCTCACTACGCTCGGTATCGGTTCGCAGGCTGTTAAAGGCCATCACGGGGAAACCGCTCTTGCCTAGCCCCAGGGCTTGTTCAACCAATTTCGCCCCATCGCTGGTCAGACCGGTCATCTGTCGGATCTTCTCAGCCACGCTCTTGGTTGCTTCAAACACGGCATGAAAGTAGTTTTCCTGCAGCAACTCCGCCCTACAAAAGCGCAGTACGTCAGGGTGTACAGAACGCCTCTGCAACTCGGCACGCAGTCGGCCAGCTCGTGCCTCTGCTTGACCTAAGGTGTAAGCCTTGGGAACAAGCCTCAGAGAACCATCCTCGCCGACGACATACCCCGAAAAGGAGAGCACCGTGTTGACCTGTTGACGCATGCTTTCATAGGCAGCTGATCTACCTGACCAGCGAACGGGGTCCATCACAGCCCTGACAAAGTCCAAGACCGCATTCCCGCAACCATCTTGGTTCTGCCGCTGGCTCAAGCCGCCGAGAAGACGCCGCCTCTTCGCCAGCATTGGAGAGATATCTTCGATGCCTAAACGTGACAAGAGGTCGCCGATCTCGGAGCCGTTGAGACCTGAGGCTGTGTTTCCGATGATGTCGCAGATAGCTTGCAGCTGGGCCTCGCTAAAGGAAGGTATTGAAGGGATTTACACCGCCTCCTTGTTCCAATGATCTTATCGATCCCTGTCCCTCGCTCACCAGAATCGGTTGAGCAGTGGGTCCCGTGCTACGCCCGGAAGGCCGTCAGTCGAGACACTTCGATGTCGTGGCACGATAGTCATGCCTCAGCGCCACCGTCACCGTGATCAGACCGGAATGCTCGGGATCGAGCGTAAAGGTCAATACATCTTAGCCTTCTAGATGCCCCATCCCCTGCCCTAAACCGATGGCCGCCGCGCGTGGGATTCCCAAGCGGGCCAACCGTCTCTTCTCATTTCTTTCGGCCTGCCGCCTTCCAATCCTTTCGGTGAATAGAGAAGGGTGAAACCTAGGGCCGCCTTGAGTTCATGCGCAAGCCCAAGGTAATCCACTACTAGGCCGCCCGGCTTGTCGTTAGAACACCCGGTTCACCCGGGTGTGAATCCGCACATTAAGTAAGCCCTCTGGGGCACTCCGTTTTCAAGATTCCGTAGCAGTGTGCAAACCCCTTCCTCAAGCAGAGTGATAGAGTTTTGTCAGTTTGCTTTGGAGGGGATA
>Ga0315295_10000530_pt1 | contig 33100 bp, 30 predicted proteins | sample YL17G14_0_MG_FD_204453 | JGI IMG/M metagenome (GOLD analysis project Ga0315295, IMG submission 204453) | Sediment microbial communities from Yellowstone Lake, YNP, Wyoming, USA - YL17G14_0 | ecosystem: Environmental > Aquatic > Freshwater > Lake > Sediment | place: USA: Wyoming | collected...
GCGTGGCGGCGCGGCTGCCGCTTCGACGCCTGGAGCGAGCACCTGCGCTTCGGCACGTGGCAGGAGGTGTTCCGCGACCACGGCTTCGCGCCCGAGCGCGCGCTGCTCGAGCGCTCGGCGGACCTCGAGCAGCCGTGGGATGTGGTGCAGCCCCCCGTGACCCGCCGTTTCCTGGCGCGCGAGAAGCAGCGCGCCGAGCGCGCCGCCGTCACCGAGGACTGCCGGCTCGAGGACAAGTGCTTCTCGTGCGGCGTGGCCGAGTGCCCGCAGCGCCCCTGGGTGCGTCAGCCGCACCCGCCGCTCGACCTCGAGCGCGCGAGGGCGACGAGCGCCGCGCCGGCCTGGGGCCGCAGCGCGAAGCGCCGGCCGGCCGGGCGCGGCGCACCCGCCGCCGGCGTCAATACCAGCACCCGTTTTCGCATCCTCTACGAGAAGGGGGCCGAGATGCGCTTCACCTCGCACCTCGACCTGTTGCGTACATGGGAGCGGACCCTGCGCCGCTCGGGGCTCCCGCTCGCGTTTTCCCAGGGACATCATCCGCACATCCGGATGTCGTTCGGTCCGCCGCTGCCCCTGGGCTATCGTTCCCGGGCCGAGGTCTTCGACCTGGAGTTCGCCCGTCCGCCCGCCGTGGATCTGGCCGAAAGGCTCAACGCGGTGCTGCCGGATGCGCTCCTGGTGCTGGCCTGCCGGCCCATCCTCTTCAAGACGCCTTCGCTCATGAGCCAGCTGGAAGGCGCGTCGTACCGGGTTCGCTTCCCGGACGGGTTCCTCGCGGAGGCCGGCATCGAGCCGGATCGTCTCCACGCGGAGCTCGAGGCGCGCGTGGCCGGGCTGCTCAAGCGGGAGCACCTCATCGTGCGCCGCCAGAGCGAAGCGCAGACCCGTGAATTCGACGCCCGCTCATCGCTCGTCGGCCTCGCGGCCGTGCGCGACGAGGCGCCGGCGGTCCTGGACGTGCACGCGCACTTCACCCCGCGCGCGCAGGTCCGGCCCGAGGACCTCGTCGCCCTGCTGTTCCCCGGCGCGGACGTCCGCACCGTGGACATCGAGCGCACGCTGCTCTGGGTGGTCTCGAACGGCCGGCGGCTCGATCCCCTCGAGCTGCTGGGGGCGCGAGCATGAGACGGGAGTCGCGCGGGTCTGAGAACGGAGGTCGGCCGGGCCGCCCGGCCGCCTCGTGAGAGACCTCGTGAGACAGCAGATCATCATCAACGCCGATTCGTACGAGACCCGCATCGCCATCCTCGAGGAGGGCGAGCTGGCCGAGCTCCGCGTGGAGCGCGCCGACCAGCGCCGCCACGTCGGGGACATCTACAAGGGCCGGGTCAACGCCGTGCTGCCCGGCATGCAGGCCGCCTTCGTGGACCTGGGGCTGCCCAAGACCGGCTTCCTGCACGCCTCGGACCTGGCCGAGAACCTCTCTTCGCTCGAGGACCTCTCCGACGTCGAGGACAACGGCGAGCGCGGCAGCAAGCGCCGCCGCGGCGCCGTGCCCAAGATCGAGGACCACCTCAAGAAGGGGCAGGAGGTGCTGGTGCAGGTCACCAAGGAGTCGATCGGCACCAAGGGCCCGCGCGTGACGCAGCAGGTCAGCCTGCCCGGGCGCTTCTGCGTGCTGATGCCGGGCGTGGACCACGTCGGGGTCTCGCGGCGCATCGAGGACCGCGCCGAGCGCCAGCGCATCAAGGCCATCATCCAGGACCTCAAGCCCAAGGGCGTGGGCCTCATCGCGCGCACCGCGGGAGAGGGCAAGGGCGACCCCGAGTTCGCCGCCGACGTCAAGCACCTCTCCAAGCTGTGGCAGAAGGTGGACCGCAAGGCCGCCTCGGTGCGCGCGCCCGCGCTGGTGCACCGCGAGCTGGAGATGACGGCGGGGCTCATCCGCGACCTGTTCACCGACGAGGTGGAGGAGGTCGTCATCGACGACAAGGACTCCTTCGCCGAGACCCAGGCCTACCTCAAGTCGGTCTCGCCCGAGCTGCGCGACCGGGTCAAGCTCTACAAGGGCAACGACCCCATCTTCGACCACCACGGCATCGAGACCCAGATCGAGAAGACCTTCGAGCGCAAGGTGTGGCTCAAGAAGGGCGGCTACATCTGCGTCGACCATGCCGAGGCGCTGGTGGCGATCGACGTCAACACCGGGCGCTTCACCGGCAAGAAGAACCAGGAGGAGACCATCTTCCGCACCAACCTCGAGGCGGCGCGGGAGATCCCCCGGCAGCTGCGCCTGCGGGACATCGGCGGCATCATCGTCATCGACTTCATCGACATGGAGATCGAGGCCAACAAGCGCGCCGTGCTGGACGAGCTGCGCACGCAGCTGCGCAACGACCGCGCCCGCACCAAGGCGTTCGCGGTCTCGGACCTCGGCCTCGTGGAGATGACCCGCCAGCGCGAGCGCTCGAGCCTGCTGCACTACTACACCGAGGACTGCCCGCACTGCGGCGGGCTCGGCAAGGTGGCGAGCCCCGAGACCATGCTGGTCAAGCTCGAGCGCGCCATGCGCCGCGTCTCGGCGATGGGCGGCCAGAGGCGCATCACCGTCAAGGTGGCGCCCGATATCGCCCTGTTCTTCGTCGAGCAGGAGGCGCGGCGCTTCACCGAGCTGGAGAAGCGCTTCAAGCTCCAGGTGGACCTGAAGGACGACCCGCAGCTCAAGCGCGGTGAGATGCGCGTGTACGGCTCGGGCGGCAAGGCCGATCTGACCAAGCAGGTGGTGGGGACCGTGCCGGGCACGTGAGCCGGAGCGGCGGGCTTTCGGCACGGCCTCGCGGAGCGCTCCGCCCGGCCGCCGTGCGTCTACTCCACCACCTTCCGGAAGCTGAGCGGCCGCTGCAGGCGCTCGAAGCCGGCGCGCGAGGGCGGGTCCATCGCCGCGACGACGCGTTCGAGCCCGCGCATGGCGTTGAGGTCCGAGACCACGCTGTGTGACGGGGGCGGGCCGTCCACGAGCAGCACGATGCGCACGCGCGTCTGCAGGAGGTTCCAGGCTTCGGCCGCCTCGCGGCTGGGCGGGTAGCCGGGCAGCAGCACGATGGCGTCGGCCTCGAGGGGCAGCTGCGCGAGCACCATCAGGGGCTCGTAGTCGGCGGGCCAGGCCGGCAGCGCCAGCACCACGTGCGCGAGCATGGGCACCTGGCGCAGGTCGGCGATCTCGCCGGCGGTGGGGATGCGCGGGAACTGCACCGTCATCCCGATCCGCAGGTCGGTGCGGTCGAGGACGAGCGGCACGTCGTGCCGGGCGGGCTCGCCGGCCGGGCGGGTGGGGGACGGGCGCGGCTCGCCCGCGGGCTGCGGCGGCTGCGCGGTGGTGACCGGGCCATTGGCCATGCAGCCGACCAGCATGCCGGCCGCGAGCAGGGCGGTGGCGGAGCGGGCTCTCATGAGGGCCTCCGGGTTCGTGGGGCGGACGGCGGCGGGGTGTGTCCGGGGCGAGTATGCCACGGCCCCCGGCCCCGGGGGCCGGCGGGACCGTCCGGCGGGCCCCGCTCCGGGCCGCGGTCCGGCTTGACCCCGTCTCGCCGGTCATGGTAGAAAGTAGCGCTTCGCGCCCAGACCCTGGGCGCCTCGAGTGTGTCCGCGGGTCCATGGCGGGTCCCCGCCGTCCGCGCGGCCTGCGTTTCCAGGAGACATTCCAGCGATGTACGCCATCGTGAACATCAACGGCGTCCAGACCCGCGTAGAGCCCGACACCGTGATCCAGGTGCCCCGGCTGGCCGGCGAGCCCGGCGCCAGGCTCATTTTCGACCAGGTGCTGCTCGTGGCCGACGGCGACTCCATCTCGGTGGGGCAGCCCTACGTGAGTGGCGCCAGCCTGACGGCCGAGGTGGTGGATCACCTGCGCGGCCCCAAGGTGCGCATCTTCAAGTACAAGCGCCGTCACGACTATCGGAAGCACCGCGGCCACCGCGACGACCTCACGCGTCTGCGCGTGACCGGCATCCAGCGGTAGGAGAGGTCCATGGCTCACAAGAAAGGCCAGTCGTCGTCCAGGAACAACCGCGAGTCGAACGCGCAGCGCCTGGGCGTGAAGCGCTTCGGCGGCGAGCGCGTGCGCGCCGGCAGCATCATCGTGCGGCAGCGCGGCACGCGGATCTTCCCGGGCCAGAACGTGGGGCTCGGCAAGGACGACACCCTGTTCGCCATGATCGACGGGCAGGTGAAGTTCACGCGCTACCACGGCACCCGCCGCAAGGTGCACGTCGTGCCCGCCGCGGCTGCCGAGACGAACTAGACTCTCACCGGCCGCATGACGCCGCGCTGCCCTGGGCTCAGAGCCCGCGACTGCGTGGCGTTCCCGTTGGGAACGCTCACCACAGGAGGCTGCCAGTGAATCGCAAGGTCGCCGTCATCGGAGCGGGCAATGTCGGGGCCAGCACGGGGCTGTACATCGCCGAGCGCGCGCTCGCCGACGTCGTCCTCATCGACATCGTCGAGGGCATGCCGCAGGGCAAGGCCCTCGACATGGCCCAGACGACCCCGCTGTGGCACAGGGGCGGGCGCATCGAGGGCTCGAACGACCTGGCGGCGGTGAAGGGCGCGGGGCTGGTCATCATGACGGCGGGCTTCCCGCGCAAGCCGGGCATGTCGCGCAGCGACCTGCTGGTGGCCAACGCCAACATCGTGCGGCCCGCGGCCGAGGCCGTGAAGCAGCACGCCCCGAACGCCACGGTGATCGTGGTCACGAACCCGCTGGACGTGATGACGTGGCTGTTCTGGAAGGTGAGCGGGCTGCCGAAGGACCGCGTGGTCGGGATGGCCGGCATCCTGGACTCGGCGCGGATGCGCACCTTCATCGCGATGGAGCTGGGCGTGTCGCCCACCGACGTGCAGGCCATGGTGCTGGGCGGACACGGCGACTCGATGGTCCCGCTGGCGCGCTACACCACCGTCGGCGGCATCACGCTCTCCGAGCTGGTGCCGGCGGAGCGCGTGGCGGCCATCGCCCAGCGCACGCGCGACGGCGGCGCCGAGATCGTGAAGCTGCTCAAGACCGGCTCGGCCTACTACGCGCCCGCCATGTGCGCGGTGGAGATGGCCGAGGCCATCCTCACCGACCAGAAGCGGCTCGTGCCCTGCTCGGCCCACCTCGACGGCCAGTACGGCCTGAAGGACCTCTTCATCGGCGTCCCCGTCCTGCTGGGTGGCAGGGGCGTGGAGAAGATCGTCGAGCTGAAGCTCTCGGCGGAGGAGTCGGCCGCGCTGCAGAAGTCCGGCAAGGACGTGGCCGACATGATCGCCGAGCTGCAGGCCTGAGCGCCTCGGGCCCGCCGTTTCGGGGGGCCCCGGCGGATGTGCTAGGCTGCCGGTCCGTGCTCGAGCATGGACCCGCCAACGACCGCGCCGTCCCGGGGGAGCAGACACCCCGGGACGGCGTGTCGCTTCGGGGCCGGGCGGGGCGCGCCGCGCCCGCGCGCCCGGGAGGCCGCGCGTGAGCGACCGCGTCCTCGCCGTGATCCCGGCCCGCTTCGCCGCCACGCGCTTCCCCGGCAAGCCGCTCGCCGTGCTGTGGGGCAAGCCGATGCTCCAGCACGTGTGGGAGCGGGCACGCGCCGTGCGCGGCCTCGACGAGCTGGTGATCGCCACCGACGACGAGCGCATCGCGTCCGCGGCGCGCGGCTTCGGCGCGGCGGTGGAGATGACCTCGGCCGACTGCGCCAGCGGGACCGACCGGGTGGCCGAGGTGGCGCGGCGCCGCCCGGGCTCGGGGATCGTGCTCAACCTGCAGGGTGACGAGCCCGAGCTCGAGGTCGAAGCCGTGGCGCGGCTCGTGGAGGTCATGCGCGGCGACCCCGCGCTGCGCATGGGCACGGTCGCGCACCACGAGCCGGACGCCGCGCTGCTGGCGCGGCCCGACGTGGTCAAGGTCGTGGTGGACGCCGGGGACTTCGCGCTCTACTTTAGCCGTGCCGACGTCGCGGAGGCCTCGCGGGGCGGTCCGGCGCTGCGGCACGCGGGCGTGTACGCCTTCCGCCGCGACCTGCTGTTCGAGTTCGCCGCGTGGCCGCCGGGCGTGCTGGAGCGCGCGGAGCGGCTCGAGCAGCTGCGCGCGCTCGAGCACGGGGTGCGCATCAGGGTGGTGCTGGGCGAGCGCCCGTTCGCGGGCGTGGACACGCCCGCGCAGCTCGAGGCCCTGGAGAGACGCGGACCGCGCGCCTGAGGGCGGCGGTCCATGGCGGTGACCCTCCGAGAAGGGGAGGCCGGGAGATGCCGAAGTACGTGGTGGTCACGGGGGGCGTGGTCTCCTCGCTGGGCAAGGGGATCGCGGCTGCGTCGCTGGGCCTGCTGCTCAAGGCACGCGGCCTGCGGGTGACGCTGCAGAAGCTCGATCCCTACCTCAACGTGGATCCGGGCACCATGAGCCCGTTCCAGCACGGCGAGGTCTACGTCACCGACGACGGCGCCGAGACCGACCTCGACCTGGGCCACTACGAGCGCTTCACCGGCACCTCGGTGACCCGCAGCCACAACGTCACGGCGGGGCAGGTCTACGACGCCATCCTCTCCAAGGAGCGGCGCGGCGACTACCTGGGCCGGACGGTGCAGGTGATCCCCCACGTCACCGACGAGATCAAGCGCCGCATCACCAGCCTGGCGCTCACCTCCCAGGCCGACGTGGCCATCATCGAGATCGGCGGCACGGTGGGCGACATCGAGTCGCTGCCCTTCCTCGAGGCGGTGCGCCAGCTGCGGCTCGAGCTGCGCCGCGACGTGCTGTTCGTGCACGTCACGCTGGTGCCCTTCATCAAGGTCGCGGGCGAGGTCAAGACCAAGCCCACCCAGCACTCGGTGCGCGAGCTGCGTGAGATCGGCATCCAGCCCGACATCCTGCTGTGCCGCAGCGAGGTGGAGCTCGACAGCGAGGTGCGCGAGAAGATCGCGCTGTTCTGCAACGTGCCCGCCGAGGCGGTCATCGGCGCCACCGACCGGCCCTCGATCTACGAGGTGCCGCTCATGTTCCACGAGGGCGGCCTCGACTCGCTGGTGGTGCAGGGGCTGGGCCTCGACACCGACTCGCCCGACCTGCGGGCCTGGGTGGACTTCGTCTCGCGCGTGCGCGACCCCGAGAAGGAGTGCGAGGTCGCGGTGGTGGGCAAGTACACGCACGTGCGCGACGCCTACAAGAGCATCATGGAGGCCTTCGTCCACGCGGGGGCCGCCAACCACGCGCGCGTGAAGCTGCGCTGGATCGAGGCGGGCGAGATCGAGACCGAGGGGCCGGCCAGGCTGCTGGGCGACGTGGATGCCGTGCTGGTGCCCGGGGGCTTCGGCGAGCGCGGCATCGAGGGCAAGATCGAGGCGGCGCGCTACGCGCGCGAGCGCGGCATCCCGTACTTCGGCCTGTGCCTGGGCATGCAGGTGGCCACCATCGAGTTCGCGCGTCACGTGGTGGGCTGGCAGGAGGCGAACTCGAGCGAGTTCGACCCGCACGCCGAGCAGAAGGTGATCGACCTCATGGCCGACCAGGCGGGCATCACCGAGAAGGGCGGCACCATGCGGCTCGGCTCGTACCGCTGCGCCCTGCGGCCGGGCAGCCTGGCGGCGCGCGCCTACGGCCGTGCCGAGGTCGAGGAGCGGCACCGCCACCGCTACGAGTTCAACAACAAGTACGCCGCCCAGCTCCAGTCGCGCGGGCTGGTGCTCTCGGGCCGCTGCGTGGGGCGGGACCTGGTGGAGATCATCGAGCTGCCGGACCACCCCTGGTTCCTGGCGGTGCAGTTCCACCCCGAGCTCAAGTCCCGGCCGCACGAGCCGCACCCGCTGTTCGTGGACTTCGTCCGCGCGGCCCTCGAGCGGCGGCGCGCGCGGCTCGGCACCGACGCGCTCTCGGCCGGGCCCGCGGCCGACCTGCCCGGCGGGGCGCCGGCGTCCGCCCGCAGGGAGCACGGCGCGTGAACCGCTTCTCGATCGCCGGTGCGGAGGCGGGCGGGCAGGCCCTGCTCGTCATCGCCGGCCCGTGCGTGGTCGAGGGGCGGGAGCTGTGCCTGGACGTTGCCACCCGGCTCAAGGCCCTGTGCGCCGAGCGCGGGCTGCCCTACGTCTTCAAGGCCTCCTACCGCAAGGCCAACCGCTCGAGCGCCGCCTCCTTCGCGGGCCTGGGCCTGGACGAGGCGCTCTCGATCCTGGACCACGTCAAGCGCCAGGGGGGCGTGCCGGTGCTCACGGACGTGCACGAGGTGGCCGAGGTGGCCGCCGCCGCGGAGGTGGCCGACGTGCTGCAGATCCCGGCCTTCCTGTGCCGGCAGACGGCGCTGCTGCAGGCCGCGGCGCGCTCGGGACGGGCGGTGAACGTGAAGAAGGGGCAGTTCCTCCCGCCCGCGGACATGGGCCATGCGGTCGAGAAGCTGCGCCTGGCCGGGTGCGAGCGGATCCTGCTCACCGAGCGCGGCACCACCTTCGGCTACGGCGACCTCGTGGTGGACATGCGCGGGCTGGTGGTGATGCGCGAGCTGGGCTGGCCGGTCGTCTTCGACGCCACCCACAGCCTGCAGCGGCCCGGGGGGGCCGAGACCGGCGGCGACCGCCGCTTCGCCTTCCCGCTCATGCGCGCGGCCGTGGCCTGCGGCGTGGACGGCCTGTTCTTCGAGTGCCACCCGGATCCGGCGCGGGCGCGGTCCGACGCGGCCACCCAGCTGCCGCTGGCCGAGGCCGCGCGCTTCCTCGACGAGGCCGTGGCGGTGCGCGCGGCCACGGCGCGGGGCGCCCATGCCTGAGCCCCTGGGCGCGGGGACGGTGCCGGTGCAGGGCCCGGTGCGCATCCTGTTCCTCGACGTGGACGGCACGCTCACCGACGGCGTCATCACCGAGGGCGCGACCGGCGACCTGCGGCACTTCTGGGTGCGCGACGGGCTGGCGCTCATCTGGGCGAAGGACCTGGGCGTGCTGCCGGTCGTGGTCTCGGGCCGGCCCTCGCCCGCGGTTGAGAGCCGCATGCGCGACCTCGGCCTCGAGGCCTACCTCGGCGCGAAGGACAAGGTGGCGGTGGCGGGAGAGGTGCTCGCTCGCGAGGGCGCCGGCTGGGAGCAGTGCGCCATGATCGGCGACGACCTGCCCGACGTGCCGCTCATGAAGCGTGTGGGCTGGTCCATCGCCGTGGCCGACGCGCAGCCCGAGGTGCTGGCGGTGGCGTGCAGCGTCACGTCGCACCCCGGCGGGCGGGGCGCGGTGCGCGAGGTGGTCGAGACCATCCTGCGGCACAACGGCACGTGGGAACGCGTGCTGCGTCGCTACGAGGCATCGTGATGGCGCGCGACCTGATCGAGCTGGCGCGCGAGGTGGTGCGTGCCGAGGCGGCCGCCGTGGCCGCGCTGGAGGGCCGGCTCGGCGCGGATTTCGTCGAGGCCGTCGAGCGCCTGCACGGCTGCCGCGGCAAGGTCGTGGTCTCGGGCGTGGGCAAGTCGGGCCTGCTCGCCCACAAGCTCGCGGCCACCCTGACCAGCACGGGCACGCCGGCGCTGTTCCTGCACCCGGCCGACGCGCTGCACGGCGACGCCGGCATCTTCGCCCCCGGGGACGTGGCCCTGTTCATCTCCAAGAGCGGGGCCAGCGACGAGCTGCTCGCGCTGCTGCCCTACCTCGAGCGGCACGGCATCCCGCTGGTGAGCGTGGTGGCCGCGCCGGACTCGGCGCTCGGGCGCAAGAGCGACGTGTGCCTCGTGACCGGACCGGTGCGCGAGGTCTGCCCCATGGACCTCACGCCCACGACCAGCATCACCCTCGCCCAGGTCGTGGGCGACTGCCTCGCCGTGGCGCTGCTCGAGCGGCGCGGGTTCCGGGCCGAGGACTTCCGCTTCCTGCACCCCGGCGGCGTCATCGGCCGCGCCGCGGCGCGCCGGGCGGAGGAGCTGATGCACGAGGGCGACGCCCTGCCGCGGGTGGGGGAGGGCGCCTCGCTGCGCGAGGTGATGCTCGAGATCATGGACAAGCGCCTCGGCATCACGACCGTGGTGGACGACGCCGGCCGGCTCGCCGGCGTGGTCACCGATGGCGACTTCAAGCGCATCCTGGTGCGGCATGCCGATCCCTGGGGGCTCATCGCGCGCGCGATCATGGCCCGCGAGCCCAGCACCATCGGGCCCGACGTGCTGGTGGCGGCGGCCGTGCGCCAGATGGAGGAGCGGCCCGCCGGCCCCATCACGGCACTGGTCGTGGTGGACGCGGAGCGCAGGCCGGTGGGCATCCTGCACCTGCACGACTGCCTGCGGGCCGGCCGCTAGCCTCGCCCCGCCCCGCCCGTATCCATCCAGGCGCGGACGTCGCCGTCACTGGGCCGTCAAGTCCCGGGCGTCCGGGTCCGATAACCTCCCGTGATTCCAACCGTCAACCGTACTGGCACATGCTCTGCTTGCGACCCGGCACCCCCTTTGTTAGCGTGGGCTTCGACGTGATGAACCGGGCACCCTCGATCCCCCGGGGGCATCGGTCCCCCCTCAGCAGCGGCCTCCTTCAGGGGGCCGTGAGCCTCGGCGCGCTCGCCCTGCTGCTCCTCTCCCTGGCGGGCTGCGGCGTCCAGCGCGCGGCCGTGCCCTCGCGGGCCACCGGCGAGCTTCCCGACCAGGAGGTGAGCGACTTCGTGCTCACCGAGACGGACGAGGGCATGCCGCAGTGGAAGCTCTACGCGCGCTACGCGGCCACGTACAACGCCCGCAACCTGATCCAGGCCCGCGCGGTTCGCGTGGACTTCTTCGACGACAAGGGCGAGGTCACCTCCGAGCTCACCGCGCGCGAGGGCGAGATCAAGCTCCGGAGCCGGGACATGACCGCCCGCGGCGACGTGGTGCTGCAGACGCGCGAGGGCACGCGCATGTCCACCCAGGAGATCCACTTCCTGAACCTCCAGCAGAAGATCGTCTCGCCCGTCGAGCAGATGGTGCGGGTCGAGCGCGCCGGCGACGTGCTCACGGGCTACGGCTTCGAGAGCGACCCCGACCTCAAGCACTTCGAGTTCAAGCGCGACATCGAGGCCGTGCTCCACACCCGGTCGGGCGGGGGAGTCCTGCGGGACTCGACCCCTGGGAAGGCGCGATGAGCGGCGACGGCCCCGAGCGGCGGGAGCCGGGGGCGGAGTCGGCAGGGGCGGGCGTGGCGGACGGGCTCGTCGCCCAGGGGATCGAGCGCTACTACGGCCGCTGGCGCGTCGTCCACGACGTGACCTTCAACGTGCGCCGCGGCGAGGTGGTGGGGCTGCTGGGGCCCAACGGCGCGGGCAAGACCACGTCCTTCTACATGATTGTGGGCTTGCTCCAGCCGAACCGCGGGCGCATCCTGCTCGAGGGCCGCGACATCACCGGTGAGCCGGTGTACCGGCGCGCGCGGCTGGGGCTCGGATACCTGGCGCAGGAACCGAGCGTCTTCCGGCGCCTGTCCGTGCGTGACAACGTGATGGCCGTGCTGGAGACCATGCCCCTGACCCGGTCGGAACGCGAGAAGCGCCTCGGGCAGCTCCTGGAGGAGCTGAACCTCTCGCACCTGGCCGACCGCCTCGCCACCAAGCTCTCGGGCGGCGAGCGCCGCCGCGTCGAGATCACCCGGGCGCTCGCGCGGCAGCCGTCCTACATGCTGCTCGACGAGCCCTTCGTGGGCATCGACCCCATCGCTGTCGCCGAGATCCAGGACATCGTCGGACGCCTGCGCCAGCGCGGCCTGGGCGTCCTGATCACCGACCACAACGTGCGCGAGACGCTGCGCATCACCGACCGCGCGTACATCATGTACGAGGGCCGGATCCTCCTTCAGGGGACCGCCGAGGAGCTGGCGAGCGACTCGAAGGCGCGCGAGATCTATCTGGGCGAACGGTTCAGCCTCTAGGCGAAGGCCGCCGCACGACGGAGTCCCACACACCATGGAAATGAGACCCTCGCTGAACCTGACGCTTCGGCCGGCCCTCATCATGACGCCGCGGCTGCAGCAGGCGCTCAAGCTGCTGCAGGTGCCGACGCTCGAGCTGCAGCAGATCCTCAAGCAGGAGATCATGCAGAACCCCCTGCTCGAGGAGGTGGACGAGGTCACCGAGAGCGAGGACCTGGCCAAGGAGGACTCGCCCGAGGAGAAGGCGAACGAGGAGTCCGAGGACCCGGCCGAGGAGGACCCGATCGACTGGTCGGAGTACATGCAGGACGGCGCCCTCGACCGCGTCTACGTGCCGCAGCAGGAGACCTCGGTGGAGTTCCTCGAGAAGGTCCCGGTCACGCGCACCACGCTGGCCGAGAGCCTGCTCGAGCAGCTCCACTTCCTGAGCCTGCCGCCGCGCGAGATGACCCTTGCCGAGTTCCTGGTGGGCTCGCTGCACGACAACGGCCTGCTGGCCACGCCCCTCGACGAGGTGGCGCAGGCCACGGGCGAGCCGCTCGACCTGTGCGAGCGCGTGCTGAAGGTGATCCAGGCGCTGGAGCCGGTGGGGGTGGGGGCCCGCGACCTGCGCGAGTGCCTGCTGATCCAGCTCGATGCCCGCAACGAGCGCGACACGCTGCCGTGGCGGCTCATCCACGACCAGTTCGTGAACCTGGTGAACCGGCGCTTCCCCGAGATCGCGCGCCAGCTCAAGTGCACGGTCGAAGAGGTGCAGCACGCGGCCGACGTGATCGCCACCCTCAATCCGAAGCCCGGGCTCCAGGTGTCGAGCGAGGATCCCAAGTACGTCGTGCCCGACCTGCTGGTGGAGCGGGTGGACGACGAGTACCTGGTCATGCTCAACGATCGGCACCTGCCGCGGCTGCGCATCTCCTCGGCCTACGAGGGCGTGATGCGCGGCAAGAAGAAGTCGGAGTGCACTGCGGGCGAGGTCAAGACCCGCGAGTACATCCAGGGCAAGCTCAACTCGGCGCGCTGGCTCATCCAGACCATCGAGCAGCGGCGCCGGACCATGATCAAGGTCATGAACTGCATCATCCGCGAGCAGCGGGAGTTCTTCGACAAGGGCATCGCATTCCTCAGGCCGCTCACGCTCCAGCAGGTCGCCCGCCAGATCGACATGCACGAGTCCACCGTGAGCCGGGTCTGCAGCGGCAAGTACGTGCAGACGCCGCGCGGCGTCTTCGAGCTCAAGTTCTTCTTCTCCAGCGGGCTCGAGACCGAGGACGGCGAGGACGTGTCGGCCCGGACGGCCAAGGACATCATCAGGACCCTCATCGACGAGGAGGACAAGAAGGACCCGCTGTCCGACCAGCGCATCGCCGAGCTCCTGCACCAGAAGGGGCTCCGGATCGCGCGCCGGACGGTGGCCAAGTACCGGGAGCAGCTCAGCATCCTGCCGGCTCGTTTCCGCCGGCGCGTGGCGTAGTCCTGGAACGGGAAGGGATCTCCAACATGCAGATCAGCACGACCGCTCGCCACTGCGAGCTCGATGCCGAGGTCCGCGAATTCGCGCTACAACGTCTGGCGAAGCTCGAACGCTTCGCACGGGACATCCAGGAGGCGCATCTCATCGTCACCGCCGAGAAGTTCCGTCACACGGCCGAGATCACGCTCAAGCTCAAGCACCACGAGATGGTGAGCCGCGAGGAGTCCGACGCGAGCAAGGTGGCCATCGACTTGGCCGCCCACCGGCTGGAGCAGCAGCTCCGCCGGCTGAAGGAGAAGCGGACCGAGCACAAGCGTCCCGCCCGCGGCGCGCCCGGAGCGCCGCGCCCCGCCGACGCCGGGCTCGACGACGAGCCGGACTGGATGTCCGGCGCGGAGGACTGAGGGCGCCGTGCAATCCATCACCGCCGCGCGGCTGTACGAGGACCAGCGCGAGGACCTCCAGCTGGAGCTCCTCACGGAGACGATGGCTTCGGTCCGCGAGATCACCGTGAGCGACACGCACCGTCCGGGCATGGCGCTCATGGGATTCGTGGAGAACTTCCTGCCCGAGCGCATCCAGATCCTCGGGCAGACGGAATTCATCTACCTCGCCACGCTGTCCGGGGGGCAGATGCGCGAGGCCGTGGACCGGCTCTTCGCGTTCTCGATGCCGCTCATCGTGGTGTGCAAGGCGCTCGACGTGCCGCCCTACATCATCCAGCGCGCCAACGAGTGCCGCGTGCCGGTGATGCGGACGCCGCAGAGCACCACGCCGTTCATCCACGACCTGACGCGCTACCTGGACTCCATGTTCGCGCCGGTCACCTCGGTGCACGCCTCGCTGGTGGATGTCTACGGCTGCGGCCTGCTGTTCACCGGCAAGAGCGGCATCGGCAAGTCGGAGACCGCGCTCGACCTGGTCGAGCGCGGGCACCGGCTGGTGGCCGACGACGTGGTGACCATCACGCGGCGCCACGGCGAGGTGCTGATCGGCAGCGGGAACCAGCTGCTGCGGCACCACATGGAGATCCGCGGGCTGGGGATCATCGACGTGCAGGGGATCTTCGGCATCCGCGCCATCCGCCTCCAGAAGCGGGTCGAGGTCGAGGTCCACCTCAAGCAGTGGTCGAGCGAGGAGGCCTACGAGCGCGTCGGGCTCGACGAGCGCAAGACGGAGATCCTCGGGGTGCAGATCCCGCGGGTCGAGGTGCCGATCTTCCCGGGCAAGAACATCACCGTGATCGCCGAGGTCGTGGCGCTCAACTACCTGGTGAAGGTGTACGGCGGCTTCTCGCCCGCCGACCGGCTCAACAAGCACCTCATCGAGCTCATGAAGCGCAAGAGCGCCGCGCGCGCCTGGGTGCGCGAGGACACCGAGTGAGGCGGGTCCCTGCGCTGCTCGTGATGCACGCGGACCTGGGGGAGGCGATGCTGCACGCCGCCCGGCAGGTCTACGGGCCGGTCGAGGACGTCGAGGCCCTGTCCAACGCGGAGTACTCGCGCGACGGCCTGGAGCACGCCATCGAGGAGCGCATCGCCCGCTGGCCGCACGGCGGCCTCCTGTTGTGCGACTTCCCCGGGGGCTCCTGCCAGCAGTGCAGCCTGCTCGCCGCGCGCGCCCGCACCCGCGGGCCCGACGCCGAGATCGTGATCGTCACCGGCACCAACCTGTCCGCGCTGCTCGACTACCTGCACAACCGCGAGAAGTACGGGGTCGTGGAGCTGGCCGAGCGAGTGCAGAAGAAGGCGCAGGACAGCGTCCGCGTGCAGCGCGGACAGTCCGCATGAGCTGGCAGAACCACCGCGTGGACGACCGGCTCATCCACGGCCAGGTCGTCGTGGCCTGGGGCACGGCCCTGCGCTTCGCCCGGCTCTACGTGGTGGACGACCAGGCGGCCGCCAGCCCCTGGGAGCGCGACCTGCTCGCCTCGTCAGCCCCCGGCGTGGAGGTGCGACTGCTCACGGTGGCCGAGGCGGCCGCGGCCTGGGCGGCCGAGCGCGACGCCGCGGGGGGCGCGATGCTCCTGGTGCGCGACCTGCGCACCGCGCGCGCGCTGGTCGAGGCGGGCGCCGGGGTGACCGCGTTCACGCTGGGCGGCCTGCACTACGCGCCGGGCAAGGGCAAGGTGAACGAGTACCTCTACCTCGACGAGGCCGACCGCGAGGACGCCCGCGCCTTGCTGCGGCGGGGCGTCGCGCTGGAGGTGCGGGACGTGCCCGCCACGCGTCCACAGGCCCTCGCGGCCCTGGACCCGACGATCGCGCCGTGAACCTCCAGGTCCTCGCCACCGTGCTGCTGGGCGGCGTGGCCGCGCTGGACGCGGTGCCGGTCGCGCAGGTCCTGCTCTCGCAGCCGCTCGTGACGGCCACCCTGCTGGGCGCGGTGTGGGGCCAGTGGCACGTGGCGCTCGAGGTCGGCGTGGTGCTGCAGATCCTCGCCGCCAGCACGCTCCCCGTCGGGGCGCGCACGCCCGAGGACTTCGCCGTCGGCGGCGTCGTTGGCACCGGCGTGGCCCTCGCCACGGCCGCGCGCCTGCCCTACGCCATGGCCCAGGAGGCGGCCGCGCTGCTGGGCGTGTTCGCCGGGCTGCTCACGGCGACCTTCGGCGTGGCGCTGATCAAGTGGCAGCGCCGCCGCAACGAGGGGCTGAGCCGCTGGTGCGAGGCCGCGGTCCGGGCGGGCGACGAGGGCGCCGTCGGCGGCGCGCAGCGCGCCGGCGTTGTCCTGGCTTTCGCGGTCGGTGTAGGCTACTGCGCCGTCTGCCTGGCGCTGGGCGTCGGGGTGCTGGGGCCGCTCGCGGCTCGGCAGTCCCTGCGGCTGGCGCGTGCCTGGACGCTGGCTCAGCCGCTGTGGCTGGGCCTCGGTCTGGCCCAGCTGCTCCTGGCGTTCGTGCGACAGCGGCTCACGCGGGCGGCGGTGTTCGGCGCGGCGCTCCTGGTCGCGTGGATCCTGCTCGTGATGGGGGGGCGGTGATGGGACGACTGGTGGGGGCGGACCTGCGGCGCATGGCGGGCCGCACGCTGCTGCTCCAGGCGACGTTCAACTACGAGCGCCAGCAGGGGCTGGGCTGGGCGTGGGCGCTCCAGCCGGCGCTGGAGCGGCTCTATCCGGACCCGGACGAGCGCCGCGCGCGGCTGGCCGAGCACACCGCCTACTTCAACACCCAGCCGACCCTGGCCTCGCTCGCGCTCGGTGCGGTGGCGGCGCTCGAGGAGCAGCGGGCGGCGGGCGAGGGACCGGACAGCGTCGCCCTGGCCCGCATCAAGAGCGTGCTAGGCTCGTCGCTGGCGGCGCTCGGCGACCGGCTCTTCTGGTTCACGCTGCGGCCCTTCGCGGCCTGCCTGGGGGTGCTCATCGCCCTGGGGGGTTCGTGGTGGGGGGCGGTCGCGTTGCTGGTGTGCTACAACCTGCTGCACCTCGGGGTGCGTCTCCTGGGGGTGGGCTGGGGTTACAGGGCGGGAACGGCGGTGCTGGGCGAGCCGCAGCGGCGGCGCTTCGAGCGTCTGACCGAGCGCATCGCGGTGCTGGGCGCGGCGCTGGTGGGCGTGACGACGGCCTACCTGCTGGCGCCCGAGGGCACGCCGCGCGTGCTGGTGTTCCAGGCCGCGTTCGCGGCGGGCCTGGGGCTGGGGCTGGTGGGAGGGCTGCGGCCGAGGCCCTCGCCGACCGAGTGGGCGCTTGGCATCGGAGTGCTGTGCGTGGTGGCGACGTGGTTCCGGTGAGCGGCTGACAGCCGTCGCCGGATGCATCGTGCGGGAGAGCCGGAGTTGATCGAGGCCGAACTGCTCATCCAGAACCAACTCGGGCTGCACGCCCGGGCCTGCGCGCTGTTCGTGAAGACGGCGGCGCGCTTCGCGTCCGACGTGTTCGTGAGCCGGGACGACCTCGAGGTCAACGGCAAGAGCATCATGGGCGTCATGATGCTGGCCGCCGAAGAGGGCAGTACCATCCGGGTGCGCGCCAACGGGACCGACGAGAAGGAGGCCATGATGGCGCTGCGGGACCTGGTGGAAGGCAAGTTCGGAGGGGAGCCGTGAAGTTCAGCGGGATCGCCGCCTCGCCCGGCGTGGGCGTGGGGCCCATCTTCCGGCTGGAGCGCGAGGAGTTGGCGGTGCGCGACACGCCGGTGTCCGAGGCCGAGGTCGAGCAGGAGGTGGCGCGCTTCCACGCCGCGCTCGGGGTCTCGCGCGCCGACCTGGTCAGCATCCGCGACCGCATCGCGCGCGAGCTGAGCGCGGCCGAGGCCGAGATCTACGGCGTCCACCTGCTCATCCTCGACGATCCCGACCTGGTCGGCGCCGTGGAGCAGGGGATCCGCGCCGAGCGGCGCAACGCGGCCTGGGTGTTCCGGGCCCACATGGCGAGCGTGGCCGCGCACCTGGCGGGGGTCGAGTCCGAGCACCTGCGCGAGCGCCAGGCCGACGTGCTGGACGTCGAGCGGCGCGTGCTGCGCTACCTGCTCGGCGACGGGCACCGCCCGCTCGCCATCCCGGAGCAGCCGTGCGTGCTGGTGGCGCACGACGTGGCCCCGAGCGAGGTGGCCCTGCTGGACCGCGAGCGCGTCGTCGGCCTCGTGACCGAGGTGGGGTCCCGCTCCTCGCACTGCGCCATCGTGGCCCGCGGTCGCGGCATCCCGGCGGTGGTCTCGTGCCGCGGCATCCTGCAGCAGTCCGTGCACGCCACGGTGGGCGCGGTGGACGGCTTCCTCGGCACGGTCGAAACCGATCCCAACGCCGAGACGAGGGCCTTCTTCGGGGCGCGGCGCCGCCGCATCGAGGAGGAGGACCGCTCGCTGCTGGTCATCCAGGACCAGCCGGCGGTCACCCTGGACGGGCACCGGGTCGAGCTGGCGGCCAACCTCGAGCTGCCGAACGAGGTCGAGCGCGCGCTCAGCGTGGGGGCCGAGGCTATCGGGCTGTTCCGCACCGAGTTCTTCTACCTCGGCCGGCTCGAGCTGCCCAGCGAGGAGGAGCAGTACCAGGCGTACCGCGGCGTCGTCGAGCGCATGCACCCGCGCACCGTGCTGTTCCGCACCATGGACGTGGGCGGCGACAAGGTGGCCTCGTACCTCGGCACCATCCACGAGAACAACCCCTTCCTGGGGCGGCGCGGCATCCGCCTGTCGCTCGAGTTCCCCGAGGTGTTCCGCACCCAGCTGCGCGCCATCTACCGGGCCAGCGCGCACGGCAAGGTGCGCGTCATGTTCCCCATGGTCGCGAGCCTCGAGGAGTTGCTGAGCGCCAAGGCGATGTGCGCCCAGGTGCGCCGGGAGCTGAAGCGCGAGGGCGTGCCGCACGACCCCGATGTCGAGATCGGGCTCATGGTCGAGACGCCGAGCGCGGTGTGGATGGCGGACGTGCTGGCGCGCGAGTCCTGCTTCTTCTCCATCGGCACCAACGACCTGACCCAGTACACGCTGGCGATGGACCGCGGCAACGAGCGCCTCGCCCATCTCTACGAGCCGCTCGACCCGGCCGTCCTGCGCAGCATCCGCCACACCATCGAGGCGGGGCACGTGGCCGGGAACTGGGTCGGGGTGTGCGGCGAGATGGCGGGCGACCCGCACATCGCGGTGTTGCTCGTGGGGCTCGGGGTGGACGAGCTGTCGGTGGCGTGCTTCGACCTGCCGCGCGTCAAGTCGGCCATCCGCGGCGTGACGCTGGAGGCGGCGAAGCGCCTGGCCGCGGAGGCCCTGGCCCAGGCCACGGCCGACTCGGTCAAGGACGTCCTGCGCCGCCACATGGACACGATGCTGCCGCGCGCGCAGGGGCGCCGGGGGGGCCAGTGAGCCTGCTCGAGCCGCCCTACGGCGGACGCGACCCGCGCGGCATGGCCGCGCGCATCGAGGGCATCCCGGACCAGATCGGGCAGGCGGTCGAGCGGCTGGTGGCGCACCCGTGGCCGGCGCCGGCCGCGGCCCCCGCGCGGCTCGCGGTGGGGGGCATGGGCGGCTCGGCCATCGCCGCCGACCTGACGCGCGGCCTCTACGAGGACCGCCTGCCGCGGCCGCTCGAGGTCACGCGCGGCTACCGCTGGCCCGGCTGGGTCGGGCCCGACACGCTCGCGCTGCTCTCCTCGTACTCGGGCGAGACCGAGGAGACGCTCGCGCTCTACCGCGACGCGGGCTGCCGCCGGGCCGCCCGGCTGGCGCTCACGACCGGCGGGGCGCTCGGGGCGCTGTGCGCGCGCGACGGCGTGTTCGTGCAGGCGCTGCCGCCCGGCTCGCCGCCCCGCGCCGCGCTGTTCGCCTCGTGGGTGGCGCTCACGGGCCTGGTGCACGCGCTCGGCTGGGCCGAGGACCCCGCGCCGGCGTGGCACGAGGCCGCGGCGCTCCTGCGGGCGCGCCACGACCTGCTCGGGCCGGCCGTGCCCGAGGAGCGGAACCCGGTCAAGCAGCTGGCGCGCGCGCTGCACGGGAGGCTCGTGCTGCTCTACTCGGGCGCGGGCGCGATGGAGCCGGTGGCGCTGCGCTGGCGGCAGCAGCTGCACGAAAATGCTAAACTCCTCGCCCATTCGGCGGTGGTGCCGGAGCTCAACCACAACGAGATCGTGGGCTGGGAGCGCCCCGGGACGCTGCACGGCGGCATCGCGCTGGTCGTGCTGCACGACCACGAGGACGCGCCGGAGGTCCGCAGGCGGCTCGAGCTCACGGCCGAGTACGCGCGCCGGCAGGGTGCGGCCGTGCACGAGTGGGGGACGCCGCCGGGGCCGCGGCTGGCGCGGCTGGCGGCGGCGGTGCAGTTCGGTGACTGGCTCAGCCTCGACCTGGCGCTGCTGGGCGGGGCCGACCCGACGGCGATACCGAGCATCGACGAGTTCAAGCGGCGGCTTTCGAGCCGCTCTGGAGGACCAGCGTGAAGAACGACATCATCGCGGTCATCCCGGTGGCCGGGGTGGGGACGCGCCTGCGTCCGCACACCCACACGCTGCCCAAGGTGCTGCTGCACGTGGCCGGCAAGCCCATCCTCGCGCACATCCTCGACGACCTGCCGCGGCTGGGCATACGCCGCGTGGTGCTCATCGTGGGCCACATGGGCGACCTCGTGCGCGAGTACGTGGACGGGCGCTACAAGCACCTCGAGGTGTCCTACGTCGAGCAGCCCGAGCGCCTCGGCCTGGGACACGCCGTGTCGCTGGCCGAGCCCTACGCCGGGGACGGCCCGGTGCTCATCATCCTGGGCGACACCATCTTCGAGGCCGACCTCGCGGGGGTGCTGGCGGGCGGGGTGAACAGCATCGGCGTCAAGGAGGTCGAGGACCCGCACCGCTTCGGCATCGTGGAGTGCGGACCCGACGGCCGTGTCGTGCGCATGGTCGAGAAGCCCGAACACCCGGCCTCGAACCTGGCCATCACCGGCATCTACTACTTCAGCCGCGGCCGCCCGCTGTTCGACGCCCTGGCCGAGCTGCAGAAGCGCGACCTGCGCACCAAGGGCGAGTTCCAACTGACCGACGCCATGCAGATCCTGGTCTCGCGCGGCGAGGTCATCACGACCTTCCCGGTGGCCGGCTGGTACGACTGCGGCAAGACCGAGACCCTGCTCGAGACCAACCGCGTGCTGCTCGACCGGAGCGGCTGCCCGGCCAGCATCCCGGGCTCGGTCGTGCATCCGCCCGTGTGCGTGGCCGAGGGGGCCACCGTCGAGAACTGCATCCTGGGCCCCCACGTGTCGGTCGCGGCCGGGGCCGTGCTGAGGAACGCCGTGGTGCGCGACTGCATCGTCAACGAGAACGCCACGATCGAGGACATCATGCTCGAGGCCTCCGTGGTCGGCGAGAACGCCGTGGTGCGCGGCGGCTATCGCCGCGTCAACGTGGGCGACTCGAGCGAAGTGCATTTCACCTAGGCCGAGCAGGACCCGCTGGCCGGGCGCCAGGTGGCCCCGGCCCTCGCCATCCACGACCCACCCCACTCCTCCGGAGAACGTTTCATGGGCGCCCGCCATCTCTTCACCTCCGAGTCCGTCACCGAAGGCCACCCCGACAAGATCGCCGACCAGATCTCGGACTCCGTGCTGGACGCGCTGATCGCGCAGGACCCGAAGAGCCGCGTGGCCTGCGAGGTGCTCGTCACCACCGGCCTCGCCTTCGTGGCGGGCGAGATCACCAGCCACGGTTACGTCGAGATCCCGGCGCTGGTCCGCAAGGTCATCGGCGAGATCGGCTACGACAGCGCCGAGTTCGGCTTCGACAGCCACACCTGCGCCGTCATCACCGCCATCGACGACCAGTCGCCCGACATCGCCATGGGCGTGGACAAGGGCGGCGCCGGCGACCAGGGCCTGATGTTCGGCTTCGCCTGCCGCGAGACGAAGCAGCTCATGCCGCTGCCCATCATGCTGGCGCACGCCATCACGCGGCGGCTGGCGCAGGTGCGGCGCAACGGCACCATCCCCTACCTGCGTCCGGACGGGAAGTCGCAGGTCACCATCGAGTACGAGGACGGCAGGCCGCAGCGCGTGGACACCGTGGTGGTCTCGAGCCAGCACGCGGCCGGCGTCAAGCACGCCACCATCGAGCGCGACATCATCGAGAAGGTCGTGATGCCGGTGCTGCCCAAGCGGCTCGTGAAGCGCGACCGGAAGCCGAAGTTCTACATCAACCCGACCGGGTCGTTCGTGAAGGGCGGCCCCATGGCCGACACCGGGCTCACCGGGCGCAAGATCATCGTGGACACCTACGGCGGCGTTGGCAGCCACGGCGGCGGCGCGCTCTCCGGCAAGGACCCGAGCAAGGTGGACCGCTCGGCCGCCTACGGCGCGCGCTACGTGGCCAAGAACCTGGTGGCGAGCGGCCTGTGCGACCGCGTCGAGGTGCAGGTGGCCTACGCGATCGGCGTGCCCGAGCCCGTGAGCATCATGGTGGACACGAAGGGCACGGGGAAGGTGAGCGACCAGAAGTTCACGGACCTGGTGCGCAAGCACTTCGACCTGTCGCCCCACGGGCTCATCAAGACCCTGCGGCTGCGCCGGCCGATCTACCGGCTGACCGCGGCCTACGGGCATTTCGGCCGCACCGAGCCCAGCTTCACGTGGGAGAGGACGGACAAGGCCCGCCTGCTCGCGCGCAGCGTCTGACGCCGCGCCGCGCTCCCGAGGTTACCGAGTCACCTCGCCGGCTCCCGCAAGGGGGCCGGCGAGGCCGTTCCGGGCTGCGGGAGCAGTTGCCGGCCGCCTCCGCCCTTGACCCCCGCGGCGGCCGGAGCGCATCATCGAAACGTCTCCTCGGACCCCGTCTCGGGCCGGCCCCCAGCGGCACGCGACCCAGGAGAGGCATCACATCGGGAGGTGTCGCCATGACTCGGATGGTGATGCTCGTCGTCCTCGCAGCATCGTGGGGACTGGGGGTCGCGCCGGCGGTCGCCGCCAACAGGCTCCCGGCCGACGTCCCGCCACCGTCGCACCACACCATTCCCGACTACATCGACGTGGTGGGAAGGGGGCCGGACGGCCGGCCCGACAGCACGCGGGGCACCTTCGTCATCGTGATCCGAGACATGGGCAACAACCCCATCCCCGGCGCGCAGGTCATCGTGGATCTCGGCGGTTGTCCCGACATCCAGATCGACCGGCAGCAGTGGCCGTCACTGATCGCTGACTGTCCGACGAAGACCGTCAGGCGGTTCACCGACGCCAACGGCAGGGCGACCTTCTGCATCGTGGGCGCCGGCGCGAACCTGGGCGGCGCCCCGGGACCGGGCGCAGGGTGCGTGTCCGTCCAGGTCGATGGCATGGGTGTGAAGCAACTCACCGCGACCGCGACGGACGAGAACGGGGGCGTGACCAACCCCGGTGTGGATCTCACGGACATCCGCGCCTGCCTGCTCGACTGGGGCTCGGGTCAGTACTTCGGCCGTTCGGACTTCGACCACGACGGCCTGCTCGGGCTCCCGGACCTGATCGTCCTGCTGCGGGTCTGGGGTTCGGGCACGTCCGTCTTCGGTCCGAACGCCCTCTGTCCCTGAGCAACCCCGCGTCCCGCGCAGGGCCGGCCCGCTTAACCCGGGCCGGCCCGCTGTGCGATAGTACGCACGCTTCCGCCCATCGACCCCCGCATCAGACCCCCAAGGAGGGACCCCCTCGATGCTCGTCCATCCGCAGCATCGCCCCACGCGTCTCGAGCCGTTCATGCTGCTTGTCACACTCGCGCTCACTGGCGTCCTCGTGGTGCCCGTGTCCGCCGCGACCAAGGCCGTGCCCGCGAAGACGCCGGCGGCCGCGCCCGTCCGCACCGGGCTCGAGAACCTCGAGAAGCAGGTGAAGGAGTTCACGCTCGCCAACGGCCTCAAGTTCATCGTGGTCGAGCGGCACAACGCGCCGGTCTTCAGCTTCCAGACCGTGGTGAACTCGGGCTCCGCCAACGAGCAGGTGGGCACCACGGGCATCGCCCACATGATGGAGCACATGGCCTTCAAGGGGACGACCGTCGTCGGCACGAAGGACTGGAACGCCGAGAAGCCACTGCTCGACGCCGAGGAGCGGGCCTGGAGCGCGGTGCTGGCCGAGCGCCGCCGGGGCATCCACGCCGACACCGCGCGGCTGGGCGCGCTGCGAAAGGCGCTCACCGAGGCGCAGGAGGCGGCGCGCAAGCAGGTCGAAACCAACCAGTTCTCCATCCTCATCGAGCAGGCCGGGGGCGAGGGCATCAACGCCTTCACCAGCGACGACGTCACCGCCTACTTCTACTCGCTGCCGTCGAACCGGCTCGAGATGTGGGCGCTCATGGAGGGCGGCCGGCTCACGCATCCCGTGTTCCGCGAGTTCTACAAGGAGCGCGACGTCATCTACGAGGAGCGCCGCATGCGTGTCGAGTCGTCGCCGTTCGGACGCCTCTACATGGAGTTCGTGCAGGCCGCCTACACGGCGCACCCCTACGGCTTCGGCATCATCGGTCACCCGTCCGATCTCAAGAGCTTCAGCCGCACCCAGGGCGAGGAGTTCTTCCACCGCAACTACATGGCCAAGAACATGGCGGTGGCCCTGGTCGGCGACGTGACCGTGCCCGACGTGCGGGCCTACGCCGAGAAGTACTTCGGCGGCATCTCCGACGCGCCGGCGCCGCCCTACCCCGACACCGAGGAGCCCGAGCAGAAGGTCGAGCGCCGCATCCTCCTCGAGGACCCGGCGCAGCCCATGATCCTCGTTGGCTGGCACATCCCGGCCGTGACCGATTCCGCCTATCCGGCCTATGAGGCGCTCGCCAGCCTGTTGGGTGGCGGTGACTGGGCGCGGCTCAACAAGGCGCTCGTGAAGGAGCGCAAGATCGCCACCCAGCTGCAGTCCATCACCGGCGTGCCGGGGGAGAAGTTCCCGAGCATGTTCGGCATCCTGGTGGTGCCGGCCACGGGGCAGGACCCGCTCGAGGTCGAGAAGACCGTCTACGGCGTGATGGACAGCATCCTGACCGTGAAGCCCATCACGGCCGAGGAGCTGGACGGCTACAAGGTGCGCGTCAAGGCCGGCAAGATCGCGGCCGCCGAGAGAAACGACAACCTGGCCGGCGAGCTGGCCCAGGCCCAGGAGATGTTCGGTGACTGGCACGAGTTCTTCCGCGAGCAGGAGCGCGTGCAGAAGCTTACCGTGGGCGACGTCATGGGGGCGATGAAGCGCTCGCTGGTGAAGAGCAACCGCACCGTGGCCATGATCGTGAACCCGCCGAAGCAGGCCTCGAACGAGGGAGGGCGCTGACATGACGACCGCACGCACCGTGCTCCGCCTGGCCCTCGCGGCCATCGTCGCGCTGGTGGTGGTGGGCCCCGCTGCCGCACAGGACGCCAATCTCGACCCGTCGAAGCTCGTCACGCCGCCCCTGCACCACGTGCAGGTGCCGAAGCCCGAGCGCTACGTGATGCCCAACGGCATCGTGGTCTTCCTGCTGGAGAATCACGACCTGCCGGTGGTGAAGGGCACCGCCTACCTCGAGGCGAGCCCTCTGTGGGTCCCGGCCGAGAAGGCCGGCCTCGGCTACCTGACGGGCCAGGTCATGCGCAGCGGCGGCACCGCGGCGCATCCCGGCGACTGGCTCGACGACCGGCTGGCCGCCATCGGCGCCTCAATCAATACGGCGATAGATGTGACCGACGACATGGCGCATGGCGGCTTCTACAGCCTCATCGAGAACGCGCCCGAGGTGATCGGCCTGTTCGCCGAGACCCTGCGCGCGCCCGCCTTCCCCGAGGACAAGATCGAGCTGTCCAAGGTGGACCTGCGGCAGCAGATCGCCAGCCGCAACGACGAGATGATCAACATGCTGGTGCGCGTGGCGAGCGAGGCCGTGTACGGGAACGACAACCCCTACGCCCGCAAGCCCGAATACGCCACGGTCGAGGCCATCAAGCGCGAGGACTGCCAGAAGCTGCACGCGCGCGTGTTCCAGCCCAACCGCGTCGTGCTCGCGATCTACGGCGACTTCAAGTCGGCCGACATGAAGAAGCTGCTCGCCGCCCGCTTCGGCGACTGGAAGCGGGGCGATGCCGCGCCCGTGCCGCCACCGCCGGTGCCGAAAGAGACCCGGCAGCGCGTGGTGTTCGCGCCCAAGGACGACGTCACGCAGACCGGTGTCGTCCTCACGCAGATCAGCTTCCGCATGGACGACACCGACTACCCGGCCATGAGCCTGCTCGAGATGGTGCTGGGCAGCGGTGACCAGTCGCGACTCTACAGGCACATCCGCACCGACCGCGGCCTGGCCTACGCCACAGGCGCCTACGCGGGCGCCGACTACACGCGGCCTGGCGTGTTCATCGCCTACTCGCTCACGCGCAACGATTCGGCGCTGACCGCGCTGGGCATGCTGCGCGACGAGACGGAGCGGGTGACGCGCCATGCCGTGACGGAGGCCGAGCTGAAGACCGCGCGCGAGTCGGCGCAGAACCGGCTCGTGTTCCAGCTCGCCGAGCCGGCCACGGTGCTCTTCCGCACGGCGCTCTACGAGGTGGCCGGCTACCCGCTCGACTTCCTCGACCGCTACCAGAAGGCGCTCGAGGGCGTGACCACGGCCGGCATGCTGGAGGCGGCGCAGCGCAAGATCCAACCCGGCCAGCTCGTGACCGTGCTGGTGGGGAAGGAGAAGGAGTTCGAAAAGCCGCTCGAGAGCCTGGGCCAGCCCGTGGAGCGCGTGGACATCGCCATCCCGCCGCCGCCCTCGAAGGTGTCGGCCGGGCAGGCCAGCCCCGAGGCGCTGGCCAGGGGCCAGGCCTGGCTCAAGAAGGCCGCGGACCTGGCGGGCGGCGGCGCCGCGTGGGCGACCATCAAGAGCGTCACCATGGAGCGCGAGGAGGTCCTCACCATGCAGGGCCAGAGCATGGGCATGAGCAGCGTCATGCACTGGCGGCTGCCCGACCGCGTGGTGGCGATCCGCAAGCTGCCCATGGGCGAGATCAAGCAGGGCTACGACGGCACCAACGGCTGGATGGCGGCCATGGGGCAGATCAAGGACGAGCCCGGCGTGGCCGCGGAGATGAAGAAGCAGTACGAGCGCTCGATGTTCCACCTGTTCGCCGAGCCGGGCGCATACCAGGTGCAGGCCATGGAGCCCAGGACCGTGGACGGCGTGGCCTACAACGTGGCGTTCGTGAAGAGCGAGGACACCAAGGACTGGCTGCTCTACTTCGCGCCCGACGGCTCGCTGGCCCGCTCCGAGTACGTGGGCGAGGGCATGGGCGGCGGACCCGCGCGGATGCTGGAGATCTACGCTGACTGGAAGCCCGTGGGGAGCATCAAGTACCCGCACAGCGAGAAGACCCTGGCGGATGACAAGCCCGTGCTGGATGCGAAGCTGACCAGGCTCGAGCTGAACCCCACGCTGGCGGACGACCTGTTCAAGAAGCCGGCGCAGTAGCAGGGGAGAAGGAGAGCGGGCCCGCGCGGCCCGGATGGAGCGGAGGCCAGCCCCACGCGGGGCTGGCCTCCGTCATTGCCGGGCGCAGAGTGTGGTGCTCCGGGGCGGCGGCGCCCGTCAGCGCACGCGCAGCAGGCGCACCGTGCGGCTGCCTTCCGTTGGCGTCAGCAGCCGGGCGAAGTAGAGGCCGGCCGGCGCAGGCTCGCCGCGCGCCGTGCGCCCGTCCCACGACAGCGTGTGCGCGCCCTCGGGCAACGTCGCGCCATCCGCAAGGCACGCCACCTGCCGGCCGGCGATGTCGTGGATCGCCAGACGCACCGCGCTCGCCCGCGGCAGTGTGAACGAGAGCCGCGCGACCGACCGGAAGGGCAGGGGCGAGACGCTCATCTCGAGCGCACGCGGGTCGCCCGGCTCCACGCCGCTGCCCGGCGGGGAGTAGTGGACTTCCAGGACGGGGTAGAGGCTCGGATCCTCGCGCGTGGCGATGCCGCGCACCGACTGGCTGGCCCCTGGGCCCTCGTCGGCCTTGATCATCCACCCGTAGTTCAAGGCGCTCGGGTGGTCGAGCCAGTACTGGACGTCCTGGACCAGCAGCAGCGTCGAGGGGATGGCGTAGGCCCCCAGGGCCGTGTTCAAGGGCCCCGCGCCGTGCACCGTGGCGTCGTAGTCGCCGCCCGCACTCGTCCACGGGTTGTTCGGGTAGAAGCGCACCAGCCACGTGACGTCGCCGGGCTGGGCAGCGGCGCCCTGCCCCGTGGTCGAACTTGATGCGCCCTCGCCCCACGAGTTGGAGACCCGGAACAGGCTGAGCGCCGTCGCCGGAGGCGAGGGCGGCACGTTGACGATGTTGAAGCGGACCATCACGGAGTCGATCGTCGAGCCGGCCGGGATGGCGGAGGCGGCGACGTCGAACATGACGAAGGCCCGGCGGATCTTGCCCGTGTTGATCTTGCCCGCGGACATGAGCGGGCCCGAGCCGTTGCTGTTGGTGGTCCGGTCCTCGTAGATCGTGTTGTCGTGCGCGGACGGGATCGAGGCCACGTCCGCCCGGGACGCCCCCGCCCAGAGAGCCGACGCTCCCAGAACGGCCAGCACCGATGCCACTCGGAGACCCCAAGACCTCGAAGACATCACACCCTCCCTGGACCGCGACGTCATTGCCGGCCTGACCCGGCCGATGGTGAGGAACGCTCACGTGAGAGTCGCGGAGTCTACACCGGGCCGGAGGCGCGTTGCAGGGGGATTGTGGGTGCCCGGGTCTGCGCGAGGTGACCCAGGCGCCGGGATGCCGCCGAAACGAGCTCTTGACCTATGGGCGGGCTGCTTCTAGCCTGTTTGGCGTCACGTTCCTTGGCAGTCTGGCTAGGCAATGGCGCCATGGCCGCTATCCCCTCATTGCGAAGCGAGACTTCCCCCCGACCCCGTGCCTACGGCGGCCTGCCGTCGGCGTGGGGTCGCTTCGTTATGACTGCTGCTCCGCCGAGTGAACCGGCGGAGCCAGAACGCACGGAGGCGGAACTCCGAAGGAGTTGGCAGATGAAGCAGCCTCGCCGGTGGGCGGTGGTTCTGACCGCCCTGCTGATGGCCGCCAGCCTGGTCATCACGCCGCGGGAGGTGGGGGCGGGAGGAGGACCCAGTCGGCCGATCGACACCACCGACCCGCCGATGCAGGAGTACGGGGACCCGGATGTGCCTGATGGCAGTCCCCGCCTGGTCTTCGGCTCAGCCGAGTGGGCCGTAGTACTGGCTGTTGCCAGGTACGCAATCGTAGTGCAGTTGATGCCCAGTGTTTGCGCTTCTCGCCAGACCACGGTGACCATCCACCTGCGAGTAACGGAACGATCCCGATGAAGGACGTACTGACGCGGGCCAGCGCGCTGACTGAGCTTCTGCGCTCTCAGGTCGTGGAACCGACCCCGTCATTGCTAGTCGATTCGGTCGTCAGTTGCTGTCAGGATTTGTGCTCAGTGGGTGAGGCTGGGCTTGCGATTGAGCTTCTCGATCGTTATGTGTCGGCAAGTCCACTGCTGGATGAAGACGCTGGCCTGCGCCTTGAACTCATCAGGGGGCGTGCTTTGTACCGGGGTGGTCACCTTCGTGAGGCGCTTTCGCTGGCGCGTCGTGTGTTTGCTGACAAGCCCCAACTGCTGGCCCAGAGTCGAGTAGAAGGCTACGAGTTCAGGCTCTTGGAGGCAGCGAGCCTCTGGCGCCTGGGCCGGTCTGAGGAGGCAGTCGAGCGGCTCTTGGCAATTCGCCGAGAGCTCCTAGGGCGACCCGATTCTGCTCTGCTCGCGTCTTGCAACCTTCATCTGCAGTCTGCGTTCATGATGGCGGGCGACCACAGGCAAGCTCGCGCATTCGGGATGGAGGCTATCGTCTCTGCTCGGAGGTGCGGGGATGCCTACGTCGAAGCGGTGGCCCAAGCCAACCTAGGGAGGTTGGAGCGCTCCCTTTGCAGGTGGGCAACTGCTACGGAGGCCATCGCTGACGCACTGGCGACCTTTGAACGAATCGGCAACAGATACGAGGTCGTCACGAATCAACGCAGTCTCGCTATTGTGCTCCTGAAGCGCGGGAAGTGCGGGGAGTCTCTGACGCTTGCAGCCAAGTGCCGAACAGCCGCAATCGAGCTTGGCCATGATGGACTCCGGGCCTACGCGAATCTCTTGGTAGGGTTGGCGCGTCTCCAGAGTGGTGACTTCGTGTCAGCCGCCGCGGCAATCGAAGAGGCGCTTACTTCCAGCACCGCTCTCTCTGATGTGAGGGTTCGCTTCCTAGCAGTCGAGTTCTCGGCGGACATTCGGCTAGAGCAGGGCATTGCGAGGGATGCCCTGGCCGCCTACGACGACATCTTCCCCAAGGCCCTCGCGGTCGCCCCCAAGGGGGACATCGTCGCGGAGCTGCGGCGGCGGCGTGCGGAGTGCTACCACCTCTTGGGACGTCACGAGGAGGCATACGCGGAGGCCATGGCAGGGCTCGAGCACTGCCGTGAGCTGGGGGATCGCTACGAAGAGGCCGCCACCTACCGGGTTCTCGCTTTGAGCGCAGCCGCGGTGGGCAAGCCCGACGAGGCGAAGAAGTGGTTCGACCAGGGCTTCGCCTACTACGACGACATCGAGACTCCGTACGAGTGGGGCAAGCTGTGGATGGCCTACGGCGACTGGCTGCTGGGCCCGCACGCGGGGCCACACGCCGACCGCAAGGGCGCGCTCGAGGCCTACCACGCCGCGCAGGATCACTTCGAGCGCATGGGTGCCGAGGCCAAGCTGGCCGAGGTGACCGCGCGCCTCGAGAATCTGGCGCAGCCGAAGGGGACTGGCCCTTCCACTTCGCATCAGGTCGCCGACCGCGGGCCCGCCGACACCCGGCACGCGCCCCGCCGTCCCCGCCGCTCGACCGAACTGGAGAGACGTTCGGCCTGGGCGCTCGAGAACTTCGGGATGGTGACCCGCAACAAGACCGTGCTGGCGCTGCTGGACGACGTGGCCAAGCTGGCGCCGAGCGACACACCCATCTTGGTGCTGGGTGAGTCGGGCACGGGCAAGGAGCTGGTCGCCCGGGGCATCCACCGTCTCTCGAATCGCAAGGGCAGCTACATGGCCATCAACGCCGGTTCGCTCCCGCGGGAGATCATCGAGAGCGAACTGTTCGGCCACGTGGCGGGGGCCTTCACGGGGGCGACGCGTGACAAGGTCGGCATGTTCGAGGTGTGCGACCAGGGCACGGTGTTCCTGGACGAGATCGCCGAGATGCCGGTCGAGCTGCAGTCGCGTCTGCTGCGCTACCTCGAGACGGGCGAATCGCGGCGCGTGGGGGCCAACCGGAACATCGCGGTGGACACGCGCATCATCGCGGCCACGAACCGCGAGCGCGCGGCGCTGGAGCGGGGCGAGGGGTTCCGCCTCGACCTCTACTACCGGCTCGCCCACGCGGTGATCGCGCTGCCGCCGCTGCGCCGCCGGGGCGACGACGTGGGGGTGCTGGTCTCGCACTTCCTCGAGGAGGCCTGCGCGGCCGCGCACAAGCGCGTGCACTTGTCCGCGACGACCTTCAGTCGGCTGGCCTCGTACTCCTGGCCCGGCAACATCCGGCAGCTGCGTGCGATCATCAAGCGGGTGGTGCTGCTGGGGGCCGACGGCCACGAGGTGGCGCCCGAGGAGTTGCAGCTCGGCAATTTCGAGGCGCCCACCACGCTGCTCCAGGAGCTGGGGCAGGCCGAGCGCCGCCGCGTGGCCGAGGCGCTTTCCGAGGCCCGTGGCTCGCGCACCGAGGCCGCCCGCTCCCTGGGCATGCCGCGCACGACCCTCATCAACAAGATGAAGCGCTACGGGCTGGTGTAGGCCCCGCGCACGTCGAGCGGCCCGCCCCCGGCGCAAGTCCCCCTCGGCTCCACCCAGGTCAGGGGCCAGGGCTCTAGCGACAACCCCGAGGCATTGCCCGCCGTCGCCGGCCGGGCCTACACTCCAAGTCCAGCACCAACGCTTGCCCCACCCCTCGAGGGCTCGCTCATGTGTCGGGGCCGCATCGTCGTCGCCGCATCCGCCGCGTTGCTCCTCGCGCTGCCGGCCTCCGTCGCGCTGGCCGAGTGGGCTACCAACGGCGTGCCTCTCACGCGGGCTGCGCGGGCGCAGACCGGCCCCGTCGCGGTGGCTGACGGCGCCGGTGGCGCCATCGTCGCGTGGCTCGACGCGCGCACCGGCTACAACACCGACGTCTTCGCCCAGAGGGTCCTTGCCACCGGGAGCCTGGCGCCGGGCTGGCGCGCCGACGGCGTGGCGCTCACCCATATCACCTGCGCCAAGTACGACCTGACGCTCATCCCCGATGGCGCGGGCGGGGCCATCGCGGCGTGGTCCGACGACCGCTGCCGCGACACGACCCGGCGCAACATCTACGCCCACCGCGTCGGTCCCGCGGGGGCGGTGGATCCGGCGTGGCCCATGGACGGCGCGGCCGTCTGCCTGGCACCGGGCCTGCAGCAGAAGCCGGCCATCACCACCGACGGCGCGGGCGGCGCCATCATCGCCTGGGACGACGGCCGCGAAGGCAGGACGGACCTGTACGCCATGCGGGTGCTCGCCGATGGCACCCCGGCGCCGGGCTGGCCCGCCAATGGCGCTCGCTTCGCCACCGACACCGGCGACTCCTCGAGGCCGGTGGCGCTCTCCGACGGCGTGGGCGGTGCCCTGATCGTCTGGGAGGACCGCCGCGGGGGCAGCACCAACATCGCCGTGCTGCGCGTTGACGGCGCGGGCGGCGTGGCAGCGGGCTGGCCCGCGGGCGGAGTGATCCCGTGTCCATCCGCGAGCGCGCAGCGGACTCCCTGCGTCGCCTCCGACGGTGCGGGCGGAGCCATCGTCGCGTGGGTGGACTACCGCGTGCCGGAGGGCGACATCTACGCCGCGCGCATCAGCGGTGAGGGAGCGCTCGCCCCGGGCTGGGCAGCGGGCGGCACGGCGCTCTGCATCGCCACGGGTCCGCAGCGTTCCCCGGCACTGGTGCCGGACGGCGGTGGCGGCGTGCTCGTCGTCTGGTCCGACGGGCGCAGTCCGGGCAGCGGCCGCGACATCTTCGCGCAGGCGCTCGGCGGCGACGGCGTGGTCCGCCCGGGCTGGCCGACGGATGGCGTGGCGCTGTGCACCGCACCCGGCGATCAGGACGGTCCAGCCCCTGCCGCAGACGGACAGGGGGGAGCGCTCGTGGCCTGGGTGGACGCCCGCGACGGTGCCGGGAGCGGCCTGGACCTCTACGTCCAGCACGTCACGGGCGCGGGCGCGATCGCCTCCGGCTGGGTCGCGGACGGCTACCCGGTGTGCCGCTCGGCAGGCGACCAGACCGGCGTGCGGGTGGCTTCCGATGGGGCGGGCGGTCTCTTCGCGACCTGGGCCGACCCGCGCAGCACTCAGACCGGGCCCGACATCTACGCCAGCCGCTTCACGGGAGAAGGTCCGCTGCCGACGCAGGTGCGCGGAC
>Ga0315295_10000531_pt1 | contig 33088 bp, 39 predicted proteins | sample YL17G14_0_MG_FD_204453 | JGI IMG/M metagenome (GOLD analysis project Ga0315295, IMG submission 204453) | Sediment microbial communities from Yellowstone Lake, YNP, Wyoming, USA - YL17G14_0 | ecosystem: Environmental > Aquatic > Freshwater > Lake > Sediment | place: USA: Wyoming | collected...
CAAACTTGCAGGTTTTCATCAATTTTTGAGGGTAATTTCTATTACAGACAAATATTTAAAGTTATTTTGGCATCATAATATTAATAAAAAGTGAAAGGAGGTGTAAAAAAAGGAGAAAATGGTTTTAGATTTTGCAAAAGAAGCGTTGAAAAACGCTGAGACACACAGCATTAATTTTGATGAATTGAGAGCTGGAAAAGCTAACATTAAAGTTTTTGGATGTGGTGGAGCAGGATGCAATGCAATAACATGGCTTTTCAATAAAGGCATTAACGGCGCAACTATCTATGGCATAAATACTGACGCCTTGCACTTGAGTATTACCAAAGCTGATGAGAAGATTCTGATCGGTAAGGAGCTTACGAGAGGGCTTGGTTGCGGTGGTTATCCCAACAAAGGTAGGGAAGCTGCGAAGGAGAGCGTATCTGAATTAAAGAGAGCCGCAGGAGGCGCAGATATGGTCTTCATTCTTGCGGGAATGGGCGGAGGAACTGGAACAGGTTCATCACCAGTGGTTGCACAACTGGCCAAAGAGTCAGGTGCTGTAGTCATTGGAGTGGTAACAATGCCATTCGAGTGCGAGAAGGCCAGGATTGAAAAGGCTGAATTTGGATTGCAGGAATTGACTGAAGTTGCTGATACAATAATTGTAATTGACAACAATAGACTAGTGGATATTGCTGGAAATCTTCCAATGGAGCAGGCATTTGCAGTGGCAAATGAGCTTGTTTCTACCATGATTAAGGGAATAGTTGAGACAATAACATTGCCATCGTTGATTAATCTTGACTATGCAGACGTTTCTGCTATCATGAAGAATGGGGATGTTGCTGTTATTGGAGTCGGAGAATCAGACACAACTGCAAGAGTTGAGGAAGCTGTAAAGCAAGCCTTGACGCATCCTTTGCTTGATGTAGACTATAGAGGAGCTACAGGAGCTTTGATACACATTACTTGCGGACCAGACTTCAAGCTTGAGGAATTCGCAGGCGTGGGTGAACTTGTAACAGAGAACATCGCGACTGATGCCCAAGTTATTATTGGGGCAAGAGTCAACAAGGAATTTCAAAACAAAGTGAGAGTTATAACTATTATGACAGGTGTCAAATCACCTTATGTAATGGGAAGACGCTCATACGAGGCAGAGAAGGTAAAGACGGGCTCTGAAATGTCTGATTTAGGCATTGAAGTTTTCAGATAAGCATAATTATCTATCAGAAGGAAGCAAATTTTATTTTGCTTTTTCGCTTCCTTTCTTCTTTTTCTTTTGAATTTGAATAAATTGCAAGAATAGACTTATAGGGAAAAGGATTAAAAATTCAGATTTCTTGATAATTTAAGAGAAAATGCCATCAAAATATGAAAGAAGTTTTGTAAAAGGGGTTGTTTGGGAGTTATTTTCATTTGTAATTACCCTTGCAGCTGTTTATCTTATATACGGGGACATAGTTTTCTCGCTTAAATTTGTATTTTGGCTGACTATAGTTAAGATGTTTTTCTTTTTTATTCATGAGAGAATCTGGAAAAAAATAAAGTGGGGAAAGTATTAAGATAATAAGAGAAAAATTTAGTTTATAGTTTGAGGTCTAATGCCTGCTATTGTCATCCTTAATCTTAATTTTTCCAATGCTTTTTTTTCAATCTGCCTTACACATTCAACTGAGCATTTCATTTGCTTTCCTATTTGCCTAAGTGAACCGGGCTCACAGCCAATACCGAATCTTCTGTTTATGACTTCCTGATAGCTCGGAGGGAGCAAGCTTATAATTTTTCTGATTTTTTCTTCATCAAGCATTCTAGGATTGCAATTTTTGCCTGCACTAAGGGTTCTATATAATGTTCCTGAGTTTTCAGGTCCGTCACAAATTACTTCAATTAAAAATCTTTCTTTATCTTCTTCGGGAGAATTGTCATATGAGACAACCCTTACAAGAGCTCTTTTCATTTTTTCTGCCAAATTTCGCGGGCATTTTAAACTTTTTATAACTTCATCATATGCGGGTTTCCTTTCAAGTTCATGAGAAAGCTGCTCTTCTTTTTTTTGATATTTTGCAATTTCGCTAACCATGCGAAGCGGGGCTTCTATTTGCTTCACATACTTTGTTAGTGCCCTGAGGATTGCCTGCCGTATCCAATATGTTGCGTATGTACTGAATTTTGTACCATGCCCTAATTCATATCTATTTATGGCTTTCATTAATCCAATGTTTCCTTCTCCAATCAAATCTTCCAAAGGCATGCCGTAATGCCTATACTTTTCAGTTATGCTTATCACAAGCCTTAAATTAGCTTCTGCGAACTTTTGTTCTGCTTCTGTTATTTTCCTGCGTTTATCTTCAAGTTCACCATGTGTTTTTTCGAATTCTTCGCCGAATTTGTCTTCCAGCTTTTTATATGCAGCAGATGCTCTTTCAAGTCCAGTTACTTCTGCTGTTGCTTGCTGGTAACCTCTTAAAATATCAAAAGGCAGAAGAGTATTTTCAACTCCTGCAACATCCATACTTTCTTCCAGGTCTTCGAGAAGTCTGGCTGTTCCTCGTACAATAATTGTTCTTTTTCTTCCTCTTGATTTCTGCATTGCTTCATAATTTATCTTGACTGATTTTAAAATCAAATCTAATTTTTTGGCGGTTGCTCTGCCCAGCCTTAATCTTCCATCCTTATAATGCTGCAAGGCATTGTCGTAAAAATTGCAAATGGCTTGCATGCCGTATTGCGAAGCATAGATATCACGTCTAAACTCTGCTTTAAGTTCCTTTATTCTCATAACTGCTTTTCCCTCTTCTTCTTTGTCTAAAAGCGGTAAATCTTTAATTTCTCTACTATAACTCTGAAAAACATTTTCTATTTTTGATTGTGCTGTATTTTTTTCATTCTCCATGTTAGAACTTAATCAGCGATTCAGGGCTTTTAAAGGTTCTTTATATGTCCCTATCTTCTGGCTTTAGCCATTTGACACCTAACTTGCCTGTAATTTCTTCTTCGGTTTTTCCTGCTATCATCTTGCCTGTTTTTTTGTAAAAAAGCCCGTATTCACTCAGCTTAAAGCCATTCTTGATTGCTATTTTTCTCATTGCTATATTGTAATTTTTTGAGCCAGTGAAATAAAACAATCCAGCGCCCCATGATTCTGGTTTTAAAACTCTTATGTCTGCTTGGATTCCTGATTTTAGGATAATTGTTGCTTTTGTCGGGCCTTTTCCTAGAACTTTCTTGACGTTTGGGAGCTTGGTGAATGCTTCTGTGACTTTTTCTGGCTGGTTTGATGAGGCAAGAATGTCCAAATCTCTCACGAATGCTTTTTTTCTCCTGACAGAGCCTGCTGTCTCTATTTTTTCAATTGCCTTGAGTTTTTTTAACTGGTTTATAATTGCATCTGCTGCTGATTCTGCCTCGCTCAATGAAATCCTGCCTTTTTCCTGTTTTGCCAGTTCTATTGCTTCTAATATATCCTTTTCTGATTTTATTCCAAAGCCCCTAATTTTTGCAATCTTGTGGGCTTTTGCTGCTTTTTCCAGTTGGGAGATTGTTGAGATTTTAAGAATTTGATTTAATTTATTGATTCTTTTTGCGCCCAAGCCTGGAATTTTCATCAAGTTTGCGAGATGCTTTGGAATTGTCTTTAGAAGCTTGTCATACTCTTGTATTTTTTGTGTTTTAATGTATTCTTCTATTTTCTTTGCAAGCGCTTCTCCGATATTTGGAAGCGCTTCTAACTTTTCTATTCCGCCTTCTTTGTAAATTTCTTCAACATCTTCTTTGAGTGATTCTATTGTTCTTGCTGCATTTCTGTAGGCTATTGGCTTCCAGGCAATATTCTGCATTTCAAGAATATCTGCCATTTCATAAAATATTACTGCTATTTCCTGATTTTTTGACATATTCACCTCATTATTATATAATTAATCAGGATTTGTGATATAAAAGATTATTGCTTGTGGTTGTTAATGTAGATTGCCGGATAATTAATAATTAATCATGCTTATGTTATTCAAAGAGAATGAAGAAGAGTTGTTATTGATAATTATGGGGGTATATTAGAAAGTTTAAGGGCTATTACCTGTACATTGGAGGTTCTGGGAATATTGTCGGGCGCTTGAAAGTGTTCCAGTTTTCCCAGCGAATCAGTGTTTCTAATTCGTGCTTTCTTGGCTTTTTGGCTTTGCCTTTTTCATAACCGACAGGAATCATGGCTTCTATGTGGATGTTTTGAGGGATTTTTAAGAGCTCTTTTATTATTTCATAGTCAAATGAGCCAACCCAGCACGAGTTTATTTCTAAGTCAGTTAGTTTTAGAATAATTGTGTTTATTGCTGCGCCTGCCTGCTGCCTTGAATAATCAGCTCCCATCTTGCCGTATTGATTTTCAAGATGAGTATCATCAGAACAAATTATAATGACTGCTGATGCTTCGTTAATCCAGGTTTGGCTTGCGTGCTTTGAGAGCATTTTTATTGTTTTTTCATCTTCAACTATAACAAATTTAAGGTTATTGATGTTGCCTGCAAATGGGCCTTTTAATGCAGCATCAATTGCTTCGAGAATATCGCCAAATTTCACCTTTTTTGGCTTGAATGTTCTTGCTGAGTGCCTTGCTTCTATTACATCATCAAATTTCATAATTATTTGAAGAATTGGTATTATTTAAGGTTTAGGATTTGATTGTATTCCGCCGCCAAGAACTTGATTCTTATGGTAAAGAACTATTGATTGTCCTTTGGCTATGCCTTCAATTGGCTTGCTGAATACGAACCTGTTGTTATTAACTAATCTTCCTGAGTGCAGCTGTCCAAGATGCCTTATACGAGCTGTTAAACCTGAACGAGGAGTTATCTGATTTGGATTTATAATGTGCAAATTGTTGATGATAACACTTCTTTTGAGAAGAGAAGGATGGTTTTCAGGGGCTGCGATTATTATGTTGTTTTTTCTTTTTTCAGCTATATAATATCTTTTTTGTGCGAATTGTTTTGGCTTGTTTATCCTCATTCCAAGATGTTCCTGTATTTTTTGCCCGATTGTATAAAATGCTGTTCCTTCATGAGTGCCCAAGAATTTACCTTCTGGACTTAAGATTTTTCCTTTTCTTTTCTTTATTTTATTTTCAAGAAATTGCTTTATGCTTGGCATTTTTCCGATAAAGCAGATGCCTCTTGTGCCTGGCTTGTTATAATTTGGAAGATTATTTTTTTCAGCTATCTTTCTGACTTCTTCTTTTGTCAAATTTCCTATTGGGAAGATAAGTTTTGATAATTCTTTTTGTGTTAATTCATACAGGAAATATGACTGGTCTTTTGTTTTGTCTGTTCCTTGAAGCAAATGATATTCTTCATTTTTTCTGGCAATTCTGGCATAATGCCCTGTTACTATGTAGTCTGCTTTTATTTTTTTAGCTTCTTTCATTAAGACAGGGAATTTGATTAATTTGTTGCAGGTTATGTCTGGATTTGGTGTCAGGCCTTTTTGATAAGCTTGAATCATTGGATTTATGACTTTGTTTTTATAAGGTTTTATTTCATCTAAAATAATTAGTTTTATTCTGAGCATTTTTGAGATTATTTTTGCGAATTTCTCATCTGTAAATTGTTTGGAACTGCATGCCTTATTTGTTGTGCTATATTCTCTCAAAGTGCGCATGAATAAACCAATTACATTATAGCCTTGCTTTTTCAGGAGAAGCGCTGAAACTGATGAATCAACTCCGCCTGAGAGCGCCAAAAGGACTGTTTTTTGTGTTTTTTTCATTTTTCTGATGATTATATTGGGGAATAGTAATTTTTATATAATAATCTTTGGGTTTAGAAGCATGGTGGAAATAAAAGTGCCCAAAATAGAGGTGCCTGATTGGGATAGCTATTTCATAAGTATGGCTTATCTTGTTGCGATGAAGAGCAAGGATAATAATACTCATATTGGTGCTGTTGTAGTTGGGCCTGACAAGGAGATAAGAAGCACTGGCTATAATGGCTTTGTAAGAAGATTAAATGACAAGGTGCCTGAGAGGCAAGAGAGGCCTGAGAAATATTTTTGGTTTGAGCATGCGGAGAGGAATGCGATTTATAATGCAACTCTTACAGGCGTTTCTTTGAAAGGCTGCAAGATGTATACAAATGGCGTTCCTTGCATGGATTGCGCCCGAGGCGTTGTTCAGTCAGGAATTATCGAGATAATAGTTGATAAAGTATGGGATAATGATAATTCTGAGAAGTGGGCTGAAAATGCCAGAAGAAGTCTTGAAATGTTTCGCGAAGTTGGAGTTATGGTTAGATATTGGGAAGGAAAATTGGTAAGCATTATCAAGTACAGGCGGGGAGAGATAATTTCTTAAGTGTATCTGACGAAGAATTATTAAACATTTGCCTCTTTGATTTGAAATGGCAGAAGAAGTATCAACAGGCGGATTAAAGAAGTTCAGTTATGGTTCTGATAATAGACTTAAACTTGATAATGAGAGAAAGAGCGCGATTGCTACGGGTTATGAACAATATGATTCGCGAAAGGCTCGGGAAAAGAGAAACAGGATGATATTTTGGATTGTTGCTGGATTGGTTGTTTTGGCTGGATTTGGAATCTGGAAATTCTTATGTTAGACTTCAAGGAGAGATTTCATTCTTTCTTTGTAGTTATGCTGATTTTCAGGAGTATTCATCAAAGCAAAATATTTTTCCCAGGTTTCAGGAGTCCAGAGCTCAAAATGGTCGTGGTTACCAATAATTGTCAGTTCTCTATCAACTGCGGTTTCAATTCCGAGAAAGCGATGAATTTTTTCTGGCAGCTCTATTGTTTTGCTTATTGGGCAAAACATGATTGTTCCCAATACTAATTCTTCTCTGGGAATTACAGAATTCCAATCATAGACAGAGACATGGCTGAGTTTTTTTTCTGTTTCTGTGCAACCTGTTGCATAAAGGGATGTCAGATCTTTATTTCTGGATTTGATTATATCTGCGATTTTACAAGGCAGATGAAGAGAATTTCCTCCTAATTTTCCTGCATATTTTGATGTGTAAATATCTATTGGCATAACTTGCTTCTTGCTTGATGATTTATAAATGTTCTTGAGTAGAACGTCCCCTGCTGGACTCGAACCAGCGACCCTCTGATTACGACCTTCTCCAGTTACTTGGAGGGTAGGACTATACCATTACCTTGGCTTTTTGAGCTTTAGGTAGCGAGTCTCTAGTCTCTGCACCTTCCCCATCGAGAATCTCTATTCTCGAGGGCCCCAGAATTCATTAGAATTCTGAAGCTTTCGGGCTTGGCTCAGGATTGCCCTCGTCTTGCGTTCGGGTTTCCCTGAATTTACTCGCTGTTCATTCCAAGGTTTCCCTTGGAAGCTGCTAATCTTTGTTCGGCTTTTGCCGACCCCGTCTTACAGTCAGATGCTCTACCGGCTGAGCTAAGGGGACATAAATTTATTATATTAGGTGATTATATAAAAGTTATTGTTGCCTAATATTCGGAGATTTTTTATATGTTTTGGCTTAGTTTTGTTCTAATAAGGTGGTGGAAACCTTTGTCAACCAATAAGTGCAGTATAAACCCAGACATTCCGAACATGGGCAGCATTACTCTTTTAAGGGTTTCTGGCCAGAAAATGCTTCCAACAATGAGAAGGAAAACCCCATAAATAACTGCTGTTCCAAAATTATGAAAACATCTGCTTTTACGGGAGTAAAGAGGTTTTGCCTTGCTGGTAAGAATGTAATAAACTATTATTGGTGCAAAGAAAAGCAGAGTCCATTTTTCATACCAGAGAGATGCCTTGCTTTTATCTTCTGTTTTTTTAATCAAGAAGTCGCTATCTGGCAAGAAATTACTATAAATAAATACTATAAGTGAAACAAACAGTGAACCAAAAATGTTCATGTTTAATATGAGGCTTAGGGCTACATAAAAAGCAATTAATGGCAAAATAACCCTGTTGAATGTCCAGGCAAGGAAATCAAAATGCTCTTTTAACTCTTCTTCAGCTTTATCAAATTTATATGTGATAAATTTTGAGAGTAATTTATCCCAATGCTCACTTAACTTACTTATTGTCCTCTTCATTCTCTTATTAATAATAAATCAGTATAAAAACATTTTCTTTAATAGGGCCTGAGATAAATGTTTTTGCTAAATTTTTATTTAGAATTACTGGTCTTCTTCATCTTCGTGCTTTTTATCTTCTTTGTTCTTATGCTTCAATCCCAAGTCAGGCTTTTCCCTTTTTGCGACATTCATTCTTTCCAGAAAGCGATAGACATTTGCCTGTTTAGAGCCCCTGATTAAATTTGTGAGTGCTGTTGTTGCTTCTTCTATGTTTTCTGCTAGGCCAATTAGTCCGACAGCATTATTGTGGAGGGCAACTGCACAGCCAGAAACTTCCTCAACTGTGCGCTTTGTTTTTCCTTCTGTTCCTATTATCCTGCCCCTGACTTCTTCAAGATTTTTTCTTCTTGTAAACTGCTTTATTGGCAATTTTCTAAATATTATGTTTTCATCTGTCAGCTTTAAGGCATCTTTCAATGGAAATCCAAATTCCAGGGCGTCAATTATTGTTATTGCTTCATATTCTTCAACAGGCTCACCTTCGATTTCTGCAAGCTTGCCTTTGACGGTTATTTTAACATTTAGCTTTTTTTCCAGGGCTTCTTTGTTCTGCCTGATTTTTCTCGGATTTTCTAAGTTTATTGTTTCCATGTTATAATAAAACAAGAGCAAAAGGGATGTTCCTGATTTTTGCCGCTCCTTCTTTTGTGATTATGCCTGCTTTTATTGCAACATCAATTGATTTTTTCCCGACAATGTTGAAAGAGGCATCTTCTACTGACTGAATTTTTATTATATTAATTGCCTGCTCTTCATTGACTTTGTCGCCTTTGTAGAAATTTTCCCTGATATCTAATTGCCTTTTTCCATCATCAAACTTTTTCCCCAATAACTCTGAATCGCAAAGCGCAACTACTGGGCGAATGTTTTGTGGTTTGTGGATTTTTAGATACATGTTTGTGTTTTGATTATTAAATTTGATGAATTATCTGATATTTTGATTGCGGGGAGCTCATTATTTATTTTATTTTTCAACATTTTCTGGAATCATTTTATAGATGATATCTGACAGGGGACTTGGCTCCACAAGCAAGGCAATGCTTGAATTTAATGCCTTTTTCTGCTTTTATTTCTGTGTCTGGCTTCTTGCATTCTGGGCAGATTACAAATTCTTTTGCATATCGCTGGATTTTTTCATTAACTTTCTGGGAATTTAATTTTGTGTTTAAAATTAATCTGTCACCTTCCATTTTTCCTGAGACAGCAAGCTCTTTTAGAAGAAATTTGACAAACAAATCTATTGGCCTTCTTAAATAAGCTGCAATCTGGGTTATGTTTGTGATTATTGTGTTTTTTCCTGATACCTGGCCTTCTACTTTTGGTATTTCAAATCTTTCGCCTCCGGTTTTGACTACCTTTACTTTTTTATATGCCTGCTCGAGGAGATTTTCATAGGTTTCCATATTATGGGTGATAAAACGAGATTTATAAAGCTGATTATTCCAATTTTATGATAACAAAGAGGCGATAATTTTTAAAGTTAATCAAAATCACTTCTATTGACACCATCTGTCAAATAAATAACGCCTTTGCTGACATCTAGGGTTTCTATGACATCGGGCAAATCCTTCAGTTTTGGATATCTAAAAGTGTTTTGCCATCGTGAAATTTGGGTCTGTCCTTCTGTCTGGTGTGGAGGATATTGGCGCATCCAGTCCCATGAAACAATGTAGAGTTCCCTTGCAACAACAAGTTTTTCGAGTTCTTTCTGTTCTGTAGTTTTGATTTCAGAAACATTATATGCAAGAGTGTATGTTCCGAGCCCCCAGTAGGCTGTTTTTCCATTAGAATAATCCATCTGATGTTCAAGAACAGTCCATGATAAGGGATATCTTCCTCTTGGTCCATTTTTCAGGCTGAATTTGAGCTCAATCGCTTTGTCAGCATCAATAATGTCAGGGCCGGCTTGCGGGTTGACTCGCATGCCAAGAACTCTTGCGGCCCACTCGTGATTGACTTTAGGCATGATAGTATTAAATTTCCTTGCCTTCATGGTTCTTATCCGAGATACCTGATTTTGCCTGGGCGGGGCTCGTAGACTATGCCGTCTTCCAGAAGCTTTTTGATTTCCTGGTTAATTATGTCTGGAGATTCCTTCAATTCCAAGATTATATGATCAATATCTGCGCCGCCATTGGCTTCATTGTTTTTTACCATCTGGAGGATTTTGTCCTTGAGCTCCAGGAGCTGGGTTTTGTCAGGAAGTTTAACTTGGTCTTTTTCTATTTCCAATTTTCTGACAAGAAGATAAGCTGGCTCTTTTTTCTTTATTATTTCTGGAGTTATGTAGATTTCATTGTTCCAAGTTCTCAATAAGCCTATGACAAGAATTGTTTCGCCTTGATTTAACTGGGTGAATTTTTCAATATCATCGCCAAATGCCTTGAGTTTTATCTGCCCTGTTCCATCATCCAGGTTAACTGTTGCATACTTCTTTTCGCCATCTTGGACATATTTGTCAATTATGTTTGCAATAAGGTTTACTCTGACAATTTGTTTTCCAGGGAATTCCAAATGCTTGAATCTCTCACCGTCAAGAATTACTTTGCCTGCAAGTATTTCACCTATGCGCATTTTATATGCTACATTTCTTTTGAATTGATTGTCTTCTGCCATATGATAATTTTCTTTATTTTGTCTTGTTTATAAGTTTTTATCTGCTAGAGTTTATCTTGATGTTCTTTGAATATGCCTGGAGTTTGGAGAGAAAATCTCCCCTGATTTTTTCAATTGCGAGAGGGCTTCATCGAATTCTTCTGGTTTTATTTTTCCCACCAGCTCTTTTTCAAGCTCTTCAAGGGGTATCATTTTACCTACTCGAGATTCTAATTGGTAAATTGTGTCTCTGACAAGAAGAATTTTGCCTCTTTTTGAAGAAGTAATTCCTGTTGTCATTTTATCTATGTCAAAAGATTTTGTCTCTTCGTCATAGCCAACTTGGGTTAGAGAAGCTTTTAGAAGTTCAATTGCTTTTTTTGCATCTTCTTTCTTGACTGTGTCACTCAGGCGCATTCTTGCGCATGCTTCTGAGAGCCTGATTAATCCTTCCAATTGCCTTGCTGTTATTGAAATAGGCTTGATAGGGGCATCTGTTCTTACTGATTGGTTTCTTAGATTGACATAGAAGCTTTTTATTTCATCTATTGATTCTTCTATAAGCTTTGGTTTTACTTTTTGCTTTGAGTAAGAGATGTATTTTCTTAGCAATTTTGGCTCAATCACATCTCTTATTATTTCCTGTGCATGCTCTTCCAAGACATGGGTGGCAATTGCTTCGTCCTGCACTTTATTTGGAAGGTCTCTTATTATAAAAATAACGTCAAATCTGCTTAGTAATGCTTGAGAAATATCAATTTGCTGTGGAATCGGTGTAAAAGGGTCAAATCTTCCTAATTTTGGATTTCCTGCTGCAAGAACAGTAGTTTCTGCTCTCAAGGTTGCGTGAATATTTGCCTTTGAGAGGCTTACTGTCTGCTGTTCCATTGCTTCATGCATTGCGCTTCTATCCTGCTCTGTCATTTTTTCAATTTCATCAATGCAAACAAGGCCTTTATTTGCAAGAACCATTGCTCCTGCTTCCAGTGCCCAGCCACGAAGAAATTCATCTTTTACAACAGCCGCTGTCAGACCTGCTGAAGTTGCTGCTTTTCCAGAGACATATCTTCCTTTTGGGGCAATGCTTGCAATAAATTTTAACATGACTGACTTTGCTACTCCTGGATCGCCGACAAGCAGGATGTGAATGTCTCCTCTTGCTTGTCCTTTATCTGATTTTATCTTTTTGACTCCTCCGAAAAGCTGCAGGATAAGAGCTTCTTTTATATTATCAAAACCATAAACACTTGGAGCAATGCTTTTGATTAATCTTTTGTAAAGGCCAGGGTCTGCTGCAAGCTCAAGAATCTGCTTTGTTTCTTCTTCTGAAATATTTAAATCTTCAAATGATTCTTCCAATGGGATAACATTATTTGCTTCTATTGCAATGTCAAATCTTGTTGAGATTGCGCCTGTTTGCAGGGGTATTGGCACTTCTTTTAGAACTCCAAATATTTTTATTTTGCTTCCAGGGGTGGCCCGCTCTTCCATTTTTGGCTCAACCAAATCTTCTTTCAAGAAGACAGTTATTCTCTTTGGTTGCTCTCCGCCTTCAAGTGCGTCAGGAGATTCTTCAATCACTAATCTCTGAACATCTACCATTTCTTTTGATAATAACCTGAACTGGCCTTTCCACATGCATGAGCATTTTGTCGGCTCGTGGAATTTCTTGTCTATCTGCAGGACAGAGAGAACTGCGCCGCAATTCGGGCATTCAAATTTAGCATTTACCACCTGAGGACGAACATCAGAGGCTTGACGGACAATTCCATCAACCCAGAGCAATTGGTCAAGATGCTTTGCTCTGATTTCTCTTACCCTGATATATGATGTTTTTGGGAGATTGTCAAGCCGTATTCTTGAATTCTTGAGCATATTGGAGAAAGTTTCTTCAAGAGCTTCTTCCATTGCAAGAATAGTGTCTTCTGGAAATTCAATGACACTCTCTGCAAGCATTGGGGAGAACTCTGCAAGCATGGAGAAGTCCACTTTTGTAACTTTGTCTGCTGACTGCCTTAATTCTTTCTTGTAAGCGTCAAAGAAGTTTTTTGCTTCCTGGATTATCTCTTCCCTTTTTTTCTTTTTTTCTCCTGCTTTTTCCATATTAATACTTCGAGAAATCTTGTTTATATGGTTTATTGTATTGAAAAAAGAGTTTTGAATTGAGTGTTATTGCAGCATAGGGGTGATATATTTTATGTTGATTATGGCTGATGAGGGTAATAATTAACAAATATGGACAATATAAGAAGAGCATATCTATTATGATGAATAAGAATGTTGTGATAATAACTTGTTTGAGTAGAGTTTTTTAGCAAAACAGGGTTTTACTCGAGGCCAAACCTCAAAATGGCACCGACGCCTTTTGTCAGATTAAGGAATTGCTCGCCTTCCTGGGTTTCTGTGGAGACAATATGGGTTTCAGCGCCGATGTTTTGCGCTAAATCTTCATACTCTTTTATTTTTTCTTTTCCAAGAGCTTTTGAAATCAGGACAATGCCTGCTGCACCTCTTTGTAGTGCAAGCTTTACCCTCTCTTCGCCATAAGCTGTTTTTTCCTTGTATTTTCCGAGTGTTTCAAAGAATTTGTTAACTATGTTTTTTTCTTTAATAAGCTCCTGATTGGAAATATCTTCATGGGATGATTCAACAAGCAATTTTAAGCCGTGCTCGTCTGTGTAGCCAATGTCTTTTATTGCAATGACTTTTTCTTTTAATGTTGTTACAAGCTCTCCGTATTCAAGGAACTCTTCTTTTGTTGGTATTGGGCCTCCTACAAGGATTCCCTTGAGTTTTGGCATGTTAAAAAATAGTTCTTTCATTGCATCTGCCACTCTTCTGAAGAATTCTTTGGCTAATCCCTCGGTTATTCTTTCAAATCGAGCTGAGCTCTGGCCGCCTGCCCTGATTTTGCCTGGAACACCTGAGCTCATAGTTCTAAGAACTTTTATTTGCTTGCCTTCTAGAACTCCAATTGTTGCTTCTCTTCTGTCCATGACCAGCAAGCCGTAAATATCCTGTATTGAGAGCATTTCTTTCAGAGGTTCAACAATAAATATTTGGTCACACCTATATGTTCTTACATTAAGGGGTTTTGGAGGCTCAAATAGCCATGATTTAATGTCCTGAACACCTTCTTTTTCAGAGATATTTCCTGCGAAAGCTGCCAAGCCGTTTGGAGGAGTTTGCTTTAATTTTTTGAGCTCTCTTATTATCAAATCAAGAGAATCTGTGACAGCTGACCTTGTTTGCTTGGATTTTATGTTTTCTGCTGTTGAACGTTCTGCTTCTAATTGACTGGTTACACTATAAAGATTAAAGCCAGCAGGTATCATTACTGTAACTAGTTCTGTATGCCTGCCTCTCACTTTCTCAAGTTTTGCAACAAGCTCTTCAAGTTCTGCTCTTTGTTTGTCTGTAAGTTCCACTATTAATCATAATAATAAAGGGTTATAAAGATTTTTGTCTCTGAGAGGAAGTGAGTAAGGATTTTAAGGTGTGATTTCTTAATACTTTCATGAAGAAGCCGATATTAAGAGGGTATTACGGCGGGATTTTTTTTGAGTTTGTTCTCCAAGACAGATTAGCTGATGCCATAATTATTTTGCCCGGATTTCCAAGCGGGAATGATTTCAATGAATTGATTGCATTTTTCTTTGAGAGAGGTTATCATGTATTTGTTCCCCGCTACAGGGGGAGCTATCAGAGTGCGGGCATATTTTTGTCAAAGAATCCTGTTGATGATCTGATTTATTTTATTGATAATCTTGATGAGGGGAGCGCGAAAAATCTCTGGGACATGAAAAAAGAAGAATTCAGGATAAACAAGAAGATTTTATTGTCTGTTAATTTTGGCGGGCCAATTGCGCTTGGTGTTGCTGCAAAGTCGGGAAATGTAAGTCATGTTATTCTCGAGGCGCCTATCTGGGATTTTAAGGTTCATAATGAGGGTGGAGATGAGAGGGATTTGCAAAATTTGACAGAATTTGTTCGAAATGCTTACAAAAACTGCTATAGGTTTAAATTCAAAGGGATGACAAGAAAATTAAACAAGTTTGAGGAATTAAATCCTGCATATTATCTGCCAAAGTTAAGCGAGAGCGGAATTCCTCTTTTGATAATGCATGATCCGAATGACAAAATTGTTTCAATAAAACATACAAGGCAAAAATTGGCTTTATTGCCGAAAGCGACTTATCTTGAACATTATCTTGGGCATAAGCTAAACAGGGATTTGCTGGTTGCTTACTGGAAGGAGATTGACAAGTTTATCAAAATTAATTATCTTAATGAGGAAGAAAGAGAAAAGGCAAGGTTGCGGCAAAAGGAAAAGAAAAAAGCTGAAAAGGAAGAAAAGAATTTGAAAGATGCCTTTGAAAAGGCAGAATCTGGCGATATGATTGAAGTTAAGGTTATTGGCTCAGATAAAAGCGACGCTTAAAGCGCCTTCCCGAATTTCTTTGGCTGAGGTGACTGATTTTATGTCATCTATAACTTTGGAAAGAATATTCTGATCTGCTTTTGGAATCGTGAGGATGATTTCTGCTTTCATTGATTTTTGTGCTTTTGATTTCTGCTGGCGCACAAATGTTATTGTTTCTATGAATTTTTCCCAGATTTTTTCATCTTCTTTTGTTGATTTTATTTTTATTTCAATAGGCCATGATTCATTGTGAATTGATTTTGCTTTTTCATGCTTTTTGAAATGCTGATAGTATATTTCCTCTGTTATGAATGGTGTTATTGGTGCCATAAGCTTAAGAATTGCCAGGAATGCCTGGTATAATGTGTAAAATGCTGATGCTTTTTCTTCGTTTGTGCCGTTGTAAACTCTATTCTTGACAATTTCCAAGTAATTGTCCGCAAATGTTATCCAGAAGAATTTATCTGTTGCTAATTTAGCCCTTGAGTAATTGTAGTCCTCAAATGCTTCTGTTGATTCTTTAATTAGTTTGTTTAACTGGATTAGGAATAGTCTGTCTGTTTCAAGCAATTTTGTGGGTTTTGCCTGATATTGCAGGTTCATGAAGACGAAATTTGCTGCATTGAGAATTTTTGTTATGAATTTCTTTCCTGTCAGGACATCTTTTTCCTGATAGTCAAAGTCCTCTCCTAATTTTGATGAAGCTGCCCAATATCTTATTGCATCTGCGCCATATTTGTCCATTACTTCTTGAGGGCGGATTACATTTCCTTTTGATTTTGACATTTTTTCACCTTGTAATGTTACAAAGCCGGAAATTACAGCATGCTTCCAGGGATTTTTGTTGAAATGCAGATGTGATTTAACCATTGTATTAAAGAGCCAGAATGAAATAATTTCATGCGCCTGAGGCCTTAAGGCCATTGGGAATAATTTGTTTTGAATGTTCTTGGGCATCAGCCATGTTGATAATTGAGGAGTCATTGACGAAGTAAACCAGGTATTGAGAATATCTGTTTCGGGCACTATTTCTTTTGATTTGCATTTTGGACAGGATGAAACAGAAGGCTTGTCTTTTATTGGGTCAACTGGAAGGGACTCTTCTTCTGCTAAAATTGGGGTGTCGCATTTTTTGCAGTACCAGACAGGGAAAGGAATTCCGAAATATCTCTGGTTTGAGATTAACCAGTCCCATTGAAGACCTTTTACCCAGTTATCGTACCTGTGGCGCATAAAATCAGGGTGCCATTTAAGTTCTTTACCCCATTTTAGCATGTCTTTTTTCAAGTCAAGATATTTTACAAACCATTGCTTGCTTTTTATGAATTCTATCTCTGTTCCACATCTTTCATGAACATTGACAACATGCTTTATTGGTTTTTGAGCTGTGAGAAGTCCCGCATCTTTTAATTTTTGGATAATTGTTTTTCTTGCTTCTTTGATTTTCATTCCTTTTAATTCACCTGCGAGCTCTGTCATTGTTCCTTCTGGAGAAATTGCCATTTTAATTGGAAGATTGTGCGCTTTCTGCCATTCCATGTCTGTCTGGTCGCCAAAAGTGCAGCACATAACCAAGCCTGTTCCTTTTTCAGGGTCTGCTCTTATGTCTTCCATTATTGGAACTTCAAAATTAAACAACGGAACTTTTGCTTTTTTGCCTTTGTATTTTTTGTATCGCTTATCAGAGGGATTATAAAATACAGCAACACAGGCTGGAAGCATCTCTGGGCGTGTTGTTGATATTGTTAATTTTTCCTTGCCTGCTGTGAAAATTATGTCATTAAATGTTGAGTCAATTTCCTTGTCCTGGGCTTCAACCTGGGCTACGCCTGTTTTGCATTCAGGGCACCACATTGCGGGAGCATCTTTTCTGTATAATCTGCCTTTTTTGTACAAGTCAAGGAAGCTCCATTGCGCTATTTTTCTCGAGTGCTCATTAATTGTTGAATAATAAATATCCCAATCGCAACTTATTCCTATGTTTTTCCAGTCCTGAATGAATCTTGGCAGTTCTTTTTTAAGAAATTCAAGGCAAATTTTAATAAAATCTCCTCTTGGCATGTCTTTTGCTTTTATTCCCAGGGTTTTCTCAACTAATCTCTCTGTTGGCAAGCCATTGTCGTCTGTGCCGAATGGATAAAATATATTGAAGCCCTGCATTCTTTTGTATCTTACAAGAAAGTCCTGCTGGGAGTATGAACATGCATGCCCAATGTGCATTTCTCCGCTAACTGTTGGCGGAGGGGTGTCAACAGAATAGATTTTCTTTGGTGATTTTAAGTCAAACTTGTATATTCCTTCTTTTTCCCAATATTCCCGCCACTTCTTTTCAAGCTCTTTTAGGTTAATCTCTGGCATATTTCTTTATATGCAAGAGGTATTTTAAAGTTGGCGGTTTGAGCATAATATAATTTAAAAATCCCCATTCTATTCATCTTTCATGGTTATATGCATAATTGCACTTCCTATATTTGCCCTGCTTGGGCTTTTTAGCCTTAGGTATAGGATGCTTGCTGCGGAGGCATTCAGGTGCTTGTTTAGAACAATTGCCTTTAAACCATGCGATACGGGCTTGGATCAGAGAATTAAGAGCAAGTTTACTGCTAAGTTAATGTGGTGGCCTGCGCTTGCCCGTGGCTTTTACAGGTATTTTACGATTTTGTCATGGATATTTGTTATTTTGACTCTTGTTAGTGCTGGCTTTACTGGTTATGGGTTGTACAATTATTATGTTTATGGGAATTGCAATGGGCCTGATACAAGTGCTTTCTGCATATTTAACCCTGTGCACAAGAATCAGCCAGAGTGTTCTGTATTTGGGGCAACTGGAAATGTTTCAGCTCTTGAAGTAAAATCTAAGGGTTATCCTGTTAGGGGAGATAATGATTCATTAGTTGTTTTGCATGAATTTGGATGCTATAGCTGTCCTTACACGAGAGAAGCTGAGCCTGTTGTTCAGGAGATTTTGGATAATTATCCTGATATTAAATTTGTTTATCACGATGTTCCTCTTGAGCTTCATTCTTATAGCATTGAGAGCGCAAAGGGTGCTATTTGCGCTCAAGAACAAGGGAAATATTGGGAGTATCATGATTTGCTTTTTGAGCAGGCTGATTTGAGCGATGAGAGCTTTGTTGATGTTGCTTTAATGCTTGATTTGGATATTGACAAGTTTGAGAAATGTTTTGATAGTAATTCAACTGCTGAAAGAATAACTCAATTGCAGAATGAAGCTTTGGATGTTGGAATTTATGGAACACCTACTTTTGTTCTTGGAGAGAGTGTTTTGGTTGGACCGCAAAAGTATAAAACCTTGCAAAACTTGATAGAAAAAGCCAAAGAGGATTAAGGGAAATAAAATAAATTCTTGGAAGTTAGAATGCAAATGGATAATAAACTGATGATAATAGAATAAGAGATAAGGATTTAATATTGATAACAACACAACAACACATTTTAAAAATAGGGTGTTCTTTTAAGTTATAGGGTGAAATAAAAATGAATGTTGACAAAATAAGAAAAGATTTTCCTCTCCTGCAAGGGGAAAACGGGAAGAAAGTGCCTATTTATTTCGATAATGCATGCACTACTCTTCGCCCTGTTTCTGTTTTGGACAAGATGAAGGAATATTATGAGCTTTATCCTGGCTGCGGGGGAAGAAGCCATCATAAAATCGGGGAGAAAGTAACTGAAGAAGTTGTAAGAGCAAGAATAACTGCTGCAAAATTCTTCAATGCCAAGAGCGAGAGCGAAATTATATTCACAAGAAATACAACAGAGGGAATGAATCTAATTGCCAATGCTTTCAGGTGGAATAAGGGCGATAAGGTTTTAACATCCGACAAAGAGCATAATTCTAATTTGGTTCCTTGGCTGCTATTGAAGGAAAAAGGAATTATTAAGCATGAGATTTTTAAGTTTGGGGATTTGGATGATTTTTCTAGGAAAGTTAGGGGCGCAAGATTAGTTTCTTTTGTGCATAGTTCAAATGTTGATGGAACTTCCAATCCAATCCGAGAAATGATAAAGATTGCTCATGATGCTGGGGCTCTTGTTCTTATTGATGCTGCGCAGTCAGCTCCACATAAAGAAGTTGATGTCAGGAAACTTGACTGTGATTTTCTTGCCTGCTCAGGACATAAGATGCTCGGGCCTTCTGGAATGGGAATTTTGTATGGAAAACAGGAGCATTTGGAGAAACTTAATCAGTTCATGGTTGGAGGGGAGACAGTAACTAATACAACTTACACTTCATTTGTTCCTGAGAAAATTCCAGAGAGATTTGAGGCAGGCCTGCAGAATTATGGGGGAATTGTCGGCTATGCAGAGGCATTGAGATATCTGAAGAAAATTGGCTTGAGTGATGTTGAAAAGCATGAACAGAAGCTTAATGAGAGGCTTAGTGCCGGACTTTTGAAATTAGGTGTTAAGATTATTGGGCCTTCGGATGCAAAACTAAGGGGAGGCGTTGCTGCATTTAATGTCGGGAAGATGAATCCTCATGATGTTTCCTTGATGCTTGATTCTTTTGGAATAATGACCCGCTCTGGAATGCATTGCGTGCATTCTTGGTTTAATGCCCAAGGCTTAAATGGAAGTTCTCGCGCGTCCTTGTATCTTTACAATACAGAAGATGAAGTTGATTTCATGCTTGACAAGATGAAGGATATTGCGAAGCTGGGTTGAAAATTACTTTAATCCAACATATATTACAAAAGCTCCGCCTGCTGCAAAGGTCGGCTGGCTAACAAGAGATTCTAAACCATACTTCTCTGCTAGTTTTTGAGCAATCTCTCTTATAGAAGTGCTTTGTCGCGCGATTACTTCGTCTGGTCCTGGCCAACTTAAAGTGACTCCAATTTTGTATGGAGTGTTTGCTTTTGGATTGGTTCTCCATGGAGTTAATCCTTCAGAACAATAGTTTTTAAACAATCTTGCATATGCCCTTCCAATTCTGTTTATCTCATCAGTTATATTCATCCAGCGCGGAAGAATAAGGCCATTTATATTCTTTTATATGTTGGAGAGATAGATTTTTATACGCTTGATTTTTATGATAAATATGGCAGGAGACAATAAAATATCAATGCCCGGAAGCTTTGGGGGATTGATGAGATATGATGAAGAGTACAAAAGCAAGTTTATGCTGACTCCAACGCATGTGATTGCTTTTATAATCTTAATAGTTTTATTTGTAATTGGATTAAAGATTTTCTGGCCTGTCGGATAATAGATAAAAATGTTCTCGGAGAGAGTTATTAATTGTTTATCTAAAATATAATTTAGAAAGGCTTTTATAACTCGATATTTATTTTTTTAGGTTTATGGGAACTGATTTGGAAGAGCTTATTATAGTAAAATTAGATAATGGGAGAGGCATTCTTGCGAATAGGAATTTTGAGAGTGGTGAGAAAATTCTTAAGTTTAAAGGACAAATTTTAAGGCGTGAAGAACTGCCTGTTCCATATTTGGCTGTGGAAGATCACTATATGCAAATCGGAGAGCGTCTTTATCTTGGGCCTTCTGGAGACAAGGACGATTTGATTAATCACTCTTGCCAACCTAATACAGGTGTTAAAATCAGAGGTAAAAGAGTATTTTTATTTTCAATTAAAGCGATTAAGAAAGGGGAAGAAATAACTTGGGATTATTCTACAACAATGGATGAAGATGAATGGGAGATGAATTGCAATTGCAAGAGTGAGAATTGTAGAAGAAGAATAAGAGATTTTAACCATTTGCCAAAGGATTTGCAGCAAAATTATATTTCTTTGGGCATTGTTCCAGAGTTTATTATTAAAAGCCTTCAGAAAACTATTTAATGGGCTCTTTTTTAACTTAGATATGTTCGGATTAGGCGGGGGATTAGACCCTAAAAAGATGAAGGCAATGATGAAGCAGATGGGCATTAATCAGGAAGAGGTTGCTGCCAAGAGAGTTATTATTGAGAAAGAAGATTCTAAGATTGTCATTGACAATCCTTCTGTGCAGAAAATTATAATGCAAGGACAGGAAAGCTGGCAAATTGCAGGAGAGGCGAGAGAGGAAGCTCTTGGAGTTAGTGAGGAAGATATTAAAATGGTTATGGAAAAGACAGGAGCAACAAGAGAAAAGGTAAAGAAAGCGCTTGAAGAAGTTAGTGGAGAGATTGCTGAGGCGATTGTGAAACTGAGCGGATAATTCTAATGGCTGAGCGAAGGGCAAAACTTGTTGAAGAATATTATTCCAATAAGTTAAAAGATGTGGAAATTCTTGTGGATAATGTCTGGGATCCTCACAATGTGGCTGCGCTTTCAAGGACAGCTGATGGTTTTGGAATTTCCAAGATAAATTTGTATTATACCCATAACAAATTCCCAGACTTTGAGAAGATTGGCAAAAAATCAAGCTCTTCTGCAAACAAATGGATAAAATTCTCAAAGATTAGTGATTTGAATGCTTTTGTTGGTGAGAAAAAAGCTCAGGGGTTTGAATTTGTGGGTGCTGATTTGAATGCTGGTGCTGAAAGATTAGATGGATTTGAATTTCCTTCTAAATGCATTATTGTTTTTGGTGCTGAGAGTGAGGGCTTGAGCAACGAGGTAAGGGGGATTTGTGATAAATTTGTCTTTATTCCAATGGCTGGCATGGTTGAGAGTTATAATGTCTCGGTTGCTGGAGGCGTGGTTATGTATGAGCTGTTCAGGCAGAAGGGAAAAGGATTAAGGTTACGAAATAAGAGACAAGGAATGTAGATTAAACGAACTTTTAAGAGCAGTGTCTATGATTTTTGTTTTAAAAAGGCGTTTTTGGTTATCGACGACAAAATTAGAAAAGTATATAAAGAAGAAGGACTTTTTAAACTTCGCCTTTAAAAGGGTGATTTTACTGAATGGAAAAAATAATTAAGGAAAAAATTAGTGCTGACCATTTGCTCTATGTAAGCTTGAAATACACGAAGACCTGCGATGTAATTATTAATCTGCTGTTGAGATGGAAGATTATGATTGAGATGGGCATGGACAATCTTGTAGAGAAGGCAAAGAAAGAGAAGAAATGGAAGCCTGTTTCTGATGCGCCTCGGGCAAAGCTCGTTCAATTAATGAAAATTTATGCTGATGAGCCAATTGTCTTCCAAACACTTGAGCTTTATGAGCTGTTCAGGGATATTGAGAAGCTGGAAAAGGTTCGTGAAAATGAGTTCAGGAAAGGTGTTAATCTGAAAGTGACGTACAAAGGGCAGACAATAAATGTAAATCTTGAGAAATTGAATGAATATTCACAAATCTTAGAAAAGTTTATAAGTTATCTCAAATAGTTTCCCTTGTGAGGTGTGCAATGATATGCATCTTAGCACTAAAAAGAAAAAATGTCGAAATTAATAACCATAACTTCGGGAAAAGGCGGGGTTGGCAAGACCACTACTGCGATTAATCTTGGCGCTGCGCTGAATGCTTTTGGGAAAAACGTTGTTGTCTTGGATGCTAATTTAACTACTCCTAATATTGGCTTGCATTTGGGCGCTCCTATGGTTCCTGTGAGCCTGAATCAGGTTCTTTCTGGGAAAGCAAATGTTATTGAGGCGATTTATGAGCATGAATCAGGAACCAAGATTGTTCCAAGCTCGCTTTCTGTCAAGGAACTCATGAGCATAAACCACAGCAGATTGAAAGAGGTTGGCAAGAAGTTGAAGAAGATTGCTGATTATGTTATTTATGATTCTGCTGCTGGATTGGGAGACGAGGCAATTGCTGCGATTGAGTCAGGCGATGAGCTAATAATTGTGACTAATCCTGAGATACCTGCTGTTACAGATGCCTTGAAGACAGCAAAAGTTATTGAGCAGATGGGCAAGAAGATAAGAGGAGTTATTGTAACAAGAGTGAGATATTCAAAAAATGAGATGCCTATTGATAATATCAAAGAAATGCTTGAGCTTCCTATCCTGGGAATTATTCCTGAAGATGACAATATTCAGGAAGCGCTTGTAATGAAAGATGCGCTTATGCACACGCATCCAAAAAGCAGAGCGGCAAAAGCCTACAGGAAAATTGCCGCAAACATTGCCGGAATAAGATACAAAGAGCCCTCGTGGTTTGCGAATTTGTTTGGGCTTTGAGAATTCTGAATGCTGAGATTTATCAGAATGGAAGATTATCCTCATCCTTCTTTTCTTCGTCAGTCATTTCCCTTTCAAATGTTCTGCTATAGATTTCATCTCCTCTAAAGGGTTGTTCATGTTCAAAAATCGTACGTGGAGACCAAGCTATACTTTCAAGTCCAAAACCTCCCAATAAAGCATCAGGTTCATCATCTACTATTTTATCTATTCTTATCAAAATATAAGGAGTGTCTTCTTCTCTTTTTTTGTACTTCTCAACGACAGTACCATGAACCCATTCTCCCTTAAAATAAGCTTGGACTCTATCTCCTACCTTAAAATTTCTGCATACAAAATGTTCAATTACTTTTGGATATTGTACATCTTCCATGAGTTGCAGAGATATATGTTGATTTATAAATATGCACATTACTTAGGAACCTTGTTCTTTGTCATCTGCCTCTGTAAAGTTCGCCTGCTTCTTCTATTCTTTCACCAATATTATGAAAATCCATGCGCTCTTCCTTGACAAAAACAAACTGATTTCTAAAACTATGTAAATGCTTAAACCCTTCTAAAAATTCTTGCATATTATCTACTCTAACAGTTGTATTTTGAGGTATCTGGGCTCTCCTTACATAATCATAAGGATAATCATAGGGCGTCTTTGCAATTCCAGAAAGTGCAACAATGCTTTTGTTATCTTCTGTAACTACAAATACACCGTTAAGAGCATATAAATCGTATTGATGAACATCTCTTACAAACTTATCTCTTTTTGGTTTGATTTCTGGAGGTAACTGTCCTTGTTGAACTTTTTCCCAACCAAATTTGTCTAATATTTCTTTCAGTTTCATTTTAATTATTTATCTGCTATTCTATTATTAATTATTGCTTATTGTTTATTTTTAAGTATTATTGCACTCAAATGAATAGTAATAGAGGCACAGCGCGTGGAAGTAAAATCAAAAAGCATATATACCATTTTTCATTAAATCTTTTATGACTGGAAACACAATAGGCAACCGTTCTTTGTATCTTTTTGCTTACAAGTTCCGAAATATGTTTATTGTATTTGCAGCGATATTATTCTACTTGGCATTTACTGAGGGCATGATTTACAGTATATTTGCCGTAATATGCCTTGGGCTGGGAGTTCTCGCGCACATCCTGAGAAACAAGGCACTTAAAAGAATAAAGAAATAATTCTGACATTCAGCGTGGAAAAAATAAGTTATATCTAATTCAGAATTCGGGCTAAAAGCTAGAAACCGAAACGTTTTTTTCTGCTTCTTCTAAGATCTTTATTAACTCTGATCTATTTGCTTCTTCGGCCCAGGTAACATGGCTCTGCAACACCATATATTTTGATTGATTATCAGGAGTTTTTACCCAACCGCAATCTAATCTAACCGCCACTTCCTCAGCCCAACCGGGCGTTGTTGGAGATTTTCTCATTAAATATAATGTACCTTCAGACCTTTCTCTTACAACACCATAATCATAAATATTTATACTGCTTTTATTTTTTGCCATTTTGATTATTCTAATAAAAAGAACTATTTAATAATTTTGATGATAAGTTATACATATTGCATGCCTTCCTACTATCAGCCGACTTTCTCGCATTCGGCGTGGAAAAATAAAAAGAATTTCATTAAAAGCCTGTTCAACAAGCCTACTCTTTGTCATCTGCTGCTATTTCAAGCTTGCCTGACTCTTGCAACTCTGCTCTGATTTTGTTTATGCCGCTGAAATAATCCTTTGCCTTCTGGCGCTCTATGTCTCTCTTGCGTTTTTCCATCAAAACCGGCGCATCAAGCGGCTGATGAATTGAAGGAATATTTTTCCTTTCTTCTAAAATTGCAGCAACTTCGGGAGATGCGTAATCAATATGCCTGTAGCAATAATTGCAATAATTTTCATCTGGTTTTTGGTGCCCTTTGCTGTCACATTCATGGTACCTTTCATCAAGAACACTGCTGCACATCTGCCTGATTTTCATAAGATTAGCTATCTTTTCGCTTCTTTCTCTATTGGCTTGGAAAGCCTTTTTTGTATCGCTCATTTGTTTGTTAAGTCTGGCAAATATATAAAATTATCTCAAATCTTCTAATCCCCACAAAGACAGCATACATAGCTTGTGCGAGAGTAAGAATAGGATAAACTTCCTTACGCTACTTTCTTGCTATTGTTCGGGTGGATTTCCTTAATCTATAATAATTATCTTCTATATAACCCTCTCTTGGAATATAAATTCTAAGGTGGTCTCCTCTTATAAGATCTATAATGTTAACAGAATCTCTTGGATGTATAATTATAGACTTTTCGGAATGAAGCTCATAATCCTTAGGATTACAACATCTTAACAGTATAGCCAATGCTTGGCCATCCATGTGGTCAATCCAATTTTGTATAGCATACCTTCTTTTACCATCAGCAAACATCCATTCTTTACTTTTTTTCAGGCCATGAGCATGAAGTAAGATATATCCCTCTAAATTATTTCTTTGACTATATGATTCTAATAACTCTCTGAACAATCGTCTTTTAGTAAAGCATCTTATTATCGCATCTACATGCTTTTCTAAATCTCCCAGCGGATAATTTTCATTAAAGAAATCTGATGATTCATGATACTGATTCTTTCCAAAAGCATATACTCTCATAGTTTAATTGTTAATCAAGGAGATATTAAAAATCTTGCAATCGCCCTGCAACTCAAAATCCTTTGGGAATATTAACTACCCAAACCACCCGCTCTTTTTTATAAAAAACCAAACATTATTGCACCTTAGAACCAGAATCAACTTTTTTTTCAGGGCTGAGAAGGACAACTTTGCTGTGGTCTTCGGAAACTGCTGCCAAAAGCATGCCCTGGCTCTCTATTCCTTTCATTTTTCTTGGTTCAAGATTGCATACGACTATGACTTGCTTTCCTTTTAGTTCATCTTTCTTGTAGTGCTGCTTTATTCCTGCGACAATTGTTCTTTTGTCGCTCTTGTTTTTGCCTGTTTCTACCTCTAATTTGTAAAGCTTGTCAGCGCTTTCGATGTCTTCGACTTTCTTTATTGTTGCAACTCTCAAATCAAGCTTTGCAAAATCCTCATATTTTATTTGATTCATGCTAATTACTCCTGGAATATTATCTTTTTTGGAGTTTTTATTATTAACTGATATCTGCTGGGGTTGAGATGTTTTTGGTTGTGGATGTTGGGCATTATTTGTTAATACATCGATTTTCTTGAACAAGATTTCTGCTTTCTTTATCTTGGTGATTTTCAATGGAGCTGCGAGTTCTTTGAGATTTATCTTGAAATTGAAGGTTTTTGCCATCTTTTCAGATGTTTCTGGCATGAATGGGCTTAGCAGGATAGCTATGTCTTTGATTGCATTTGTCAGTTGATATAATAGTTTCTTATCGTGCGTTTCCCAGGGCTTATTTTTTTGGACACATTCGTTGCATTTGTCAATGAATGCGAAAATTTCATTTAGGGCTTTGTCTAGCTCAAGATTTTCCATATATTCCTGGACTTGCTTGACAAGATTGCTTGAATCTAATTCTTTGATTTGTGCTTTTTCCAAACCATATTTTTCTGCGAGTGCGGAGACTCTGCTTATCAAATTTCCGAGCTTGTCTGCCAGTTCATTGTTACGCCTTTCTACAAGATATTTCTCTGAAAAGTCGCCATCGTTGCCTTGCGCAAATGGGAATTGCCTGCATACAAAATATCTTATAGCATCTGCTCCATATTTATTAACAAGAATTATTGGGGAGATTGCATTTCCAAGTGATTTTGATATTTTTTCTCCATTAAATGTAAGGAAGCCGTGGATAAATATTGTTTTTGGCAATTCTATTCCTGCTGATTTCAGCATTGCTGGCCAGTAGACTGCATGGAACCATCCATTGTCTTTTCCAAGAATATGGTAGTTTGCAGGCCAGTATTTTTCCTTTCCTTTCTGCCTTGTTGCACTGTAATAACTGATAAGCGCATCAAACCAGACATAAACAACATGATTCTTGTCAAGAGGAAATGGAATGCCCCATTTGAATGATGTTCTTGTTATGCTAAAGTCCCTTAATTCTTCTTTTACCCTGTTTGTTATCTCATTATTTCTTTCTTCTGGCAGGATAAATTCAGGATTTGTCTTGTACAAGTCCAAAAGGAATTTTTTGTATTTTGAGAGCTTGAAAAAATAAGATTCTTCTTTCAGCTTTTCCAATTTTGAGTGATGCACTGGGCAGAGCAAGTCAGGACAATCTTTTTCAGTATAGTAACCCTCACATGAAGTGCAATAATATCCCTCATAAATTCCTTTGTAAATGTCTCCTGCTTTGCTGCATTTTTCAATGAATTCTTCAACTATCTTTTCATGGTCTTTGTCAGTTGTTCTTATGAATCTATCATAATCTATATTCAATGATTTCCAGGCGATTTTGAATTTTTCAGCCATTTCATCAACAAACTCTTTTGGAGACTTGCCTGCTTTTTCAGCTGCATTTGCTATCTTCTTGCCGTGCTCATCTGTTCCTGTCAGGAAGAAGACATCTTTTCTCTGAAGCTTGTTCCATCTAGCCAGGACATCTGCAAGTATTTTTTGATATGCATGTCCTATATGCGGTTCTGCATTGACATAGTCAATGGCTGTTGTTATGTAAAATGTTTTTTTGGTTTTCATATTGAGATTATATGGGCAATAACCTTTAAAAAGCTATTTTGTTAGCAATAAATATGGCGAAAGGAATGTATCATTATATTGGCAGAGCATGGAGAGGGCTTGAAAGAAAAGAAATGCAACCGCGATATATTGAATGGAGAGCTTCTGATGCTATTGTTGAGGTTGAGAAGCCATTAAGACTAGATAGAGCAAGAGCGCTCGGATACAAGGCGAAAAAGGGATTTTTTGTTGTCAGAGTTAGATTGAACAGAGGCGGAAGAAAAAGGTCGAGGCATACTCACGGAAGAAAGTCAAGAAAGCAGCATGTGAGAAAGATTTTGAAAATGAGCTATCAGTGGGTTGCTGAGCAAAGGGCTGAGAAAAGATATCCTAATCTTGAAGTTTTGAATTCATATTATCTTGGAAAAGACGGGCAGCATTATTTCTTTGAAGTCATACTTGTTGATCCTTTCAGGAATGAAATTAAAAATGACAGAACAATAAACTGGATTTGCAATATTGAGAATAAAAATAGAGCGCAAAGGGGATTGACAACTGCTGGCAAGAAATCAAGGGGACTTGGAACAAAGAGCAGAAACATGAAGACAAGGCCAAGCGGAAGAGCTTGGGGCAGAATTGGGAAATAAGCCCTTTGTTCTAGAATTTTTCTCTAAAAAATAAAGTCAAAAAAATAAAAAATAAAATTTGTGTGCTTAAGCAGTTACTTTTCCTGCTACAGTTCCTGTAGATTGCAAGTCAAGTCCGCTTCCAGCTTTTCTGTAATTTATTGTCACGTCGCCCTTAAAGGAATTTCCTGATGTGAGGGTACACGGAACAGTCACTACTGTTTGAGCGTTCGCAATGACGCTTGCGTTGACGTTTCCAGTCCCACAACCTGCAATTGTTACAGTGTTTATGGTTACGTCCTCGCCGCCATTGTTCTTAAGCTCAACAGAAACACCTGTCGTCTTTACGCTATATGAATTAGCGTAGAAAGGTGCAGTTACAGAAGCTTGTCCTACGACATACTTTCCAGGGCTGAATACCCCGAAGTAAGCAAGAACTCCTATGGCAATGATTGCTGCGAGAATCGCCCAGCCGTATGTCATAAGAAACTCAACTGCTGCTTGTCCTTTTCTTTCCATCTTTACCTCCTTTTAATGATAGCATGAAAACATGCCTAAAATTTCCACGACTTTTTGGTATATAAATATTGGTATTTTTATACTCGCTACTAAATGTTTCAGCTGAATTTTATGGCTTAAAATAAACCTAAATAATGCGCTGATAGAAGGGCGTGTGGCCTTTTCTATTTTAAATGATTAAATTAAAATATTCTGGGCAAATTGGAAAGAAAAAATAAGCTTTTAATTCTATTTCTTCAAAGCTTCAAGAATTTGAGATTCCAAACCTGCAAGTTTTAGAGATTCTAATGCTTTCTGAATGTCTTTTGGAGTATATGCTTCTACTCTTGAATTTTCTGCGCTTGGCTTCGCGACTTCGTCGCTCGCACGCACCCCACGAATCCCAATGTGGTCGGAGTAGAGGTCCCAGCTGTTGCCATCGAGGCCAGACCTGCCGTAGCTGTCAAACCCGTAAAGCCATGCCTGTCTTGCGAAAGGCTTGTCTTGATAATCTGATAGATAAAATTGGATATTATTAATTCCATTTTCTTTTAAGAATTCTCCGTATGCTTTTGCATTCTCGCCGAAAGCGAAGCTTGTTAGAGCTTCATCTGCAAATCTATTTGTTGGAATTTGAGTATTTATGACTTTAATAGAATCTTCAAGTGATGCTTCAACTTGCTCATTATTTAAGTAGAAATCTTTTCCACTTCTGTGGCAGTTTGTTGCTTGTTCTGCATTCGCCATTATTGGAGAATCCATTGTTAAGAAAGCTCCTTTGCTTGGAACATAAACGAATCCTTCTTTTGTCCAGTTTCCTCTTTGAGAAACGCTTGAATCTGCGCCCTCTTGAACTCTTAATCCTGCCTGCTCTTCAAGCGAAATTATCCTATAACCTTTGCTTTCTAAAGCTTCTTTTGCTTTATCAAAATCTCTAATAGCACAAGCTGAATGCAACCTTCCTTTCTTAACATCCGGTATTATTTCCATGCTTTTTTATAATAAAGGAGATATTTAAATGTTTTGTTTTGTTACCACTAAGAAGTAACTCAATTATTTATACTGCTCAATTTAATTAAGCCAAGCCATCTAGGTATTTTTATGCTTGCTATTCGCCAAGGGAATCGGCATTGTAATCTTCCAAATGGGCATTGTCAAGCATGAACCATTCAGGCATTCCTGTTATGTGATGGGATTCTGGGTTATTTGCTGAGAAGTAAATATAATCCACAGCAGATTTTTGCTGGATTGAAAGCCCTTGGTTTGAGAGCTCGTGAAGGTTAACAAGAGATTCTATGCCGTTGGGATTTGCAGATGAGAGTTTTCCTTCCAATCTATCAATAAAACTTGGGGCTGATGGGGAGGCCTTGTAGTATGAGTTTGTCGCATGACTTGAGAGATTTTCTATGTTTGAGCCGCTGACGAAATTCTCATAGGGAGTTTTAACTATGCTATTTGTTACCAGATTGTTTGTGTTTAGCGTATATATTGGATCTTCAAAGTTAGTTATTGGAACAAAAGAAATTGTAGTTTCTGTCTTGTCCCATGAAGCAAGATTTTTTCTATCCCGCATTGTAAGATGTGTTTGAAGAACTATTTTTACATTCCAAGGGTCTTCCTGGGTGATTTGAAGCAGAGGCTCTGTGATATTAACTTCAACATTCAGCTTTTCTGCATTAAAATTAATGTCATTCTGGATATCTGAAAAAATAGCCCCTATCATTAGTTCTTGCGGTTCATTGTCAATTGTGCCGTTGAAAAAAAGCTCGTGCATTGAGCTTGTGGTGTTTTGGCTGAATGTCCCTGTTTCAACTATCTTTTTTTCAATTATCATGATGCTTCTGAAACCGGAGATGTAGACTTCTCTTGCAAGGTCTTTTTCAACTGAGAAAAGAAAAGTGTTCATGCTTTCTATTCTCTTTTGAGTTGACTCTCTTGACTTGAATGTTGAATAGAGCATAAAAGAAGCTGCAAAAAGAGAGAGCATGACTATTACAAGTATCGTGAAAAATATTCCTTTTTTGTTCATTTTTTTATTTGTCTTTTTCATATTTTATTTTGTCCAGGTTCTGACCTGAATTTCTGTTGACCAGAGGTATGGAACTCCCTCAAGTTCTGAGGCAGCTATGTCCAGGCTTTGCTCTGTGAATTTGACATCTATTTTATTGTCCAAGTCCAAGTCAAGCTTTCTCAGAAGATTGTAGACTGCAAGCTGGTAGGCATCATTTTCATTGAATTGCTGGCTTAATTCTTTATACGAGCAAGTTTCAGTGCCATCATAGTTTGCTGGGGCTTTTATTGTTGAATTTGTTCCGTCATCAAAATCTATGCTCCAGATGCAGCCAGAAGCTATTGAACATACCTTTGCATAGGACGAGGCATTTTTGACTATTGTATAAATAATCTTATTGTTTATTGAGCCAGAAGTTATATTGTCTGGAGAGATTCCTCTTGCTATCTTTACAATGTTGTCTTGGGAAATTAAAGAGTTGGGAATTGCAATTGCATAAGGGTCTCCAAGGGCAGTATAATCCCATCCATAATCTGTAAGATTGTAAAATGTGTTGTTGTTTATTTCAACTGTTGCTGTCCATCTTGGCCCGGAATATGATATTGCAGTTGCTTTGATTATGGAAGAGTTTGCTGGAATGCTGAATGAGCCAGAGTCTGCGTTGTCAAATTTCTTTTCTGTTGTTGCTACAAGTCCAAAAGGAGTTATTTCCTTTTCATAATCTAGTTCAATGTAAGAATCAGGGTAAAGTATTGTGTTTGACAAATTGCTTGATGCATTGGCGACTTGTTCAATGTAACTCAAGTCTATTATCTCCTGGGAGATATTGAAATAGAATTCCTGCAAAATTACTGGACTGGCGCTTGTATAATAGTTGCCTTTTCCGCAGAGGGCAACATTTCTAAGGGTTACATCGGCGAGGGAGCAGGCAGACATGTTTCCAAATCCTATGGAATAAAGCGTTGCATTAAGATTGTTATGTGCCCTGCAAGCAGACCAGTTTGTGTTTGTAACTGCGCAATTGCAGTCATCAACATTACAGTCATCACTTCCGCCATAGCAGCCGGTTGACGAGCCTAACCAGAGCCCTTCATCTGAAGGAAGTCCTGTTCTTGTGCCTGTGCAGCCTGAGCTTGCTTGGCAAGTGTGAGTTGGTATTCCGTCAGACATGACTATAATATATTTTCTTCTTGCAGGATTGCTCTGTTCATTGAGAATTTTATATGCATCATTAATTCCGCAGCAGATGCAGGTTCCTCCCTGAGGAACATATGCATCAATCTTGCTTTTTAGGTATGTTCCATTTGAAGATGGAAGCTCCTGGTATATTCTTCCTTTGTTTGGAGGGGTTTCATCTCCGTAAAAAGCAGCAAGAGCAACCCTGTTGCCCGGGATTTCAAGTATTTCATCAACAACAAGCTTGTCAAGGCATTTAGCGAGTGAAATTCTTTTTGTGTCAGAATCGTATAAATGAGGATCTGTGCAATTTCTTGTGACTCCTGTATCTTCAGAGTCCATTCTCGAGTTCATGCTGCCGCTTAAATCTGTTATTACAACAACATCTGCATTGCCTGCCTTGGATGCAGCATACAAGCCTAATCTGACAGGAGTTGTTTTGTTGCTTAATTGCCCATAATCTAATTTTGCTGCAAGCTCTGGGTTTGTCAGCATTATTGTTGTTTCATTTGCACTGGAATTGTCATAGACCTTAGTATTGCCGATGAAAACAAACATCCTGTAAGGGCTTTTGTAGTGAATGTTCATTGACATGCTCTGCAGGGTATTTGGCACTGTAAATCCTGTATAGACATTTATTATCCCGTTAATGCCTGGAATATAACGCTTTTCTGGCTTGTCATATTCTGGAACTTTTTCATAATCTATCTTCAGGAATCCGCCTGTAACTCTAAGTCTTGTGGCTGCTTTTTGCCTTAATTCTATAATATTTTCGCCTGAATGAAAACTCGTCGCTGGTATTGAATATCTTTTTGGTGTTAGTTCAGTGTCTGGCTTTGCATAGTCGCCTGCAAAAACTCCATTAACATAAACTGAGAAGTTTTCATTGATTGCCATTTCAAGCTCTGCATTTGAAATCGTTC